>ENA-UPTA01004874-UPTA01004874.1-activated-sludge-metagenome-genome-assembly--contig:-NODE-4874-length-12582-cov-11.824325_pt1 | contig 12582 bp, 18 predicted proteins | sample MGYA00238184_ERZ773361 | MGnify/ENA primary metagenome ERZ773361 (study PRJEB29100, sample SAMN05720205) | activated sludge metagenome | isolation source: anaerobic digester from wastewater...
GTGAGTGTGCGAACTGTGGTTAGTGTCAGAGGTTGACATGATGATGTATATTATATAAGATTTAGTTGAGCGTTGCCGGCTCAGCCACCCTACCTCCATAAAAACACCACCAATACGTCATGATCGGTTGGTGGTGTTCTTGTATTACATGATATGATTTATAATATTTTGTACTATTTCATAGTCAGCGCCAAGTGCTTTCGCACGGTCTGCGCCATTTCCATATTTGCCTTTTAGCGTGTCGACAACTTCACTAAATAAATTATCAAGTGCAAAATATGCATTGTCTAATGTTTTAGTATCAACATTGTCATTGTAGAAACGCACTGCAAGTTCACCGCGCCTTTTCTGTGATGTTACACTCTGGTCTTTTGGCTTTTCAAAATTAAGCATAAATAGCACGCCTGCTTCATAAGGACTTGCGCATTTATTAAGTTTGTCAAACAACCCACTATGTCTGCATTCCTGTGCCATAAAATACAACTGATCAGCAATATTATCAATCTTTGATGAGCGACACATGCAAAAATCATATAATGATGCTTTGCGTGTTGGATATGTCCACTGACACAACCCGTATCCTGCATGATCATTTGTGAACTGTTCGCGAGTGTATGTTCTTTCATTTATCTTTTTGGTGTACTCTGTATCATTTCCTAAACGCTTTTCAAAACTGTTTTGTATATTGTCCGGCTTAAAACCACTTTCAACAAAAATATTAGCCATGATACCGGCACACGCAAAATCTGTAAAACCTATCTGTTTTAATGTACCAAAAATTTTCTGTTCATTTGCAATCATCATTGTCACCCAATCTTTCTGCAAGTTTAGTTAAAGCGTTAGTATTATTGTTTAGCGCTTTTGTTATCTTCTCCAATGCATCGCAATGTGTTTTTTCAAGATTGTCAATTTTAGCATCATTCTTGTCTGTGATGTACTTTACATAAAAACCCATTGCAACACATGCGCTGATTGGAAAGCCTACTGTTTGAATTATCTGAATAATATCATTCATTTTCATCCTTTCTGCGTTATATAACGCTATAACATATAGTATTTATGATATCTTTTGCAATTATATCAAGGAATGATAACCCCCGCCACAGATCCAGATGATCGCGGAGTAAATCAGTACTTTTTGTAACACCAATATTCCCGTGACGTTCACGCGTGATTTTATGACCGTTTGCATAGGTTGTAACGTGACCATATTCGGTTTCTGTTTCAAGTCCGTGTGTAACACTTCCGTTGATGCTTTCACCGTGAACAAGTCCGTCTGTGGTGGTTGTGTTTCTCTCCATTTCATTGACTGTCTGTTTACCATTGACGGTCTGTGTTTGATTTTGAGGTTTCATTGCAGGGTTATCAAACGTCGCAACATTCTCATTTACAACATCTGTTCCACTGTTTGTTTCAGTGTTGGTGTCTGTTCCTGTGTTTTCAATGGTACGTGTATCTGTACCGCTGTGCGCCTCTGTGGTGTGGTCTGTTCCACTGTTTGACACTGTGTCCGTACCGCTGTGTGTTTCCGTATCTGTTCCGCTGTGCGTTTCGGTTTCTGTTCCCTCAACATTCCATAAAGGGTTATATTCTTCGGTCAAGCCCTGATATATTCGTTTGTAACTTTCATTTTTAGTCTGAAAGAGCAAGTATATTTTCTGTTTTATCCATGCAAGGATTGTTGCATCTGTTGCGCCGTCTAAATATTCATAAAAATCATACAACATTTCACGGTTGCCATAATTGATCTTTAAAAACTCGTCAATCAACGGTGTTATTACTGTGATATAATCCTCATCCGGCAATGATGACGGCAGAATGCTGTTATAGTTTTCTAACCAATAATATAATTTATATCTCTGCATCTTCTTTGTTCTCCTTTCTTGCCTGCATAACTTCACGATTAAATTTGTCATTAAGTTTTACGGTTATATTTGTTCCGAAAAATGTGTTTACTTTTTCAACACCCTCTTTGCGCTTTCTCAACATTTCATCCGGCGATATGATTAACATCTGGTCATTGCTTTCCACTTCTTCGTCAGTCATTTGTGCGCGTTTATTGTCTGCAAAGAACTTGACGCCAATGTCTCTGAAAAACTGCTCAAGCACCTTGTCTCGCGCCTGTATGATGTCGTTTAGCTTGTCACCTGTCGCATTTTTCACAACGTCAACTGTTCTAAACTGTTGAATGATTGAGTTGTCGGCAATTACTTCACGTTTACCAATTGTAAGATTAGCAAAAAACTTTTTGATACTTGCAATGATGCTGTCATCACCACCAACAGGAAATGACGCAAGACGCATATTAACAGCATAAATGCTTTCTGTACTTTCAATGTCGGCAAGTCTCCGTGCATATCTGCTGATAAATGTTAACAATCCACTGTCTGTTGGAAAATATAAAACATTGTTCTGAAGATCATTGTTATAAATGACAACAGCATTTTGTGCATCACCTGCTAAATATAATGGTTTAGAAAACAGTTTAGGCTGTGCAAACACTGCTTTTATTGGGTCATAATATTTGTCATAGTCATAAAGGGTTGTACCACATGTCACAAGTTCACCACGATCACGAAAAACACTGCAATGCCCTGTCAATAACAGGTTTATTTCTATCTGTCGTTTGGGCAAGCTGTCAGGCAGACCGTCATAATCAAACATGCCCAAACAATAACCTAACAGTTTATTAAACCAATAGTTGAAACCGTCGGGAACACTTGCAACGTCATACATGTTGTCCAATAGCTTTTTAATTCTCTTTGTTGTACTTTCCATTGTTTTTTACTCCTTTCTTTAACAGTATACACCGTTTGCCATGATAGCGCTAATTTCTTCTGATTCTGTCTGTGTTCCCACAAAACCGTCCGCAAGGTTAAACGCACTGCATTTCAAGAAACCTGCAAAACTGTTGACTGCACCGCCATGGTTTGATGGCTTACCGATTAAATTAAGCTCGTTTTTAGGTGTTATGCTGTTCGCCCATGCAAATATAAAATATATACTGTTGATACCAAAATCTCCAAGATTTCCAACGCTTGCGCCTTTCGTCTGTATAGGCGCATCAATGAACTCTTTTTGCATGTTCCGCAAACCCTGCGCCATTGTATTGACACCACTGACACCGCCTGCAATAGCGATAGGTGTTAAAGTTCCTCCGCTTGCAACTGTTGCACCTGCAGACAGACCAATTTGTGAAAGCCCACTGACAGTCTGAATTATACCGTTCTGTAGTCCGCTAACCTGTCTCGCACTGTCCTCTGCTGTTAATGGTATCTGTGAACCCATTGAGCCAATAAAACTGTCCATTTCAACATTATTTGAATATACATGATATTCGCACGCGCCTGACGTGATGTCCACAGCAAGTTTTATCTGCACTCGCTTGTTAATATATTTACTGATTGCAACCTGATGTACCCCGGCATATGGCAATGCCAGATACAGTTTACACCATGGTTCTAAATTTCTGAAATCGCCCTCGTTGTATGGACTTTGAAAAAATGTCTGTCCGCAATTGATCATTTTATCGTTACGTTGTATGCGATCAACTGCAGAAGTAAATGTGTGAGTGTATGAGCCTATCTGACACGTTGTCGCTGTTGACAATGTGCAAACCTCTGATGCGTCTATTGGCATATATCTAAGCGACTGCAATGCAGAAATAGCACCAGCGCCAAACTGTTTTGTTGCATCAATTAAAGCATCCATGGCGTCACCACTTAAAATGTCGCGTAAAAATGCGCCTTTTTGTGTTGCTGTCAATGCAAACATCTGTACACCGTCACCATATACAATAGAACTTTCACCATTTGTTGTATTTTCTACAAGTTCACCTATGACACCTTTTATTGTTCCGTCAATGTCTGATCTATTCCAAGCATCCAATATGCTATATTCTCTACCACTCGGTGCAGGTGTTCCTTTCATGTAGCTGTCAAGTTTCTGTTTTCCCGTGTCATTTTCATCACCAACAAAAAACGGGATGTTTGTATTGAAAGTGATGACATATGCAGGAACTGTCAAATCAGCACGAACAAAATAATTTGTAGGCGCGCTGTCAACAGGTTCGTATGTGATACCTCGGTCATATGATCGCCTTATTGCACTTGCACCACCTTTGTAACTGTACAATGTCGCGTGTATACCGTCATCCGATGCAAAGCCCAGACATTTATCCTGTCCGTCAAAATGATAATAATTTTCTTCTCTGATGTCTGAAATGCTACCATTATTTGAAACAATATTATCAATATAATAGCGGGAATCATCTTCAAGGGACGGTGCAATATAGCCATTTAAAAGCCCCTCTGTTGTTCCTGTCATAGCAAATGCGTGCATATGCTCGTATGTATCAAAAAACGGAACATTTGTGTCAATGGTCAAATCCATTGTAATATGTCCGGCGAGACCGAACTCTTGTATATGTCTTTGCGTACAAAGTCCGATTAAATGATTAATGACATTCCACAACGTACAGCCCACTCCACTAGGGAAAGTATCGCTAACAGTTCCAATATCTGTATAATTAAAAACAATTTTGTTATTAGCATATGTCGCTCCCTGGAAACAGTATTCTTCAAAAGGTGGTGAACCAAAGCCAACGTTTGCATCATTCCGTGTCTCTATACCAAAATAATAATAAGGTGGTAACTTTCCCGTCACATCATCACGCAAATACGCGCCATATACTTTTATAAGTTTGTCATCTCCATAATTAGCACTCGGTGCAGAAATGCTTAAACTTGCTGTACCGTTAAAACTAATTTGATCATAGGTACCGTACGCGCTTTCAAGAGTGACGTTCATTATATAATAATCCTCACCCAATCGTTTGTATTCGGTCATTAGTTCACGCGTATTCTTGAATGTTAGATTTATTGTATATGAAGTCTGTTCATATGTTTTTTCTAATGTAACGGTATTCATGATTTCGGCGCACCCCCTGTCACTGTTAATATATAAGAACTATTAGTTCCACCAAACGTATATGGGAATTTAGACACATTGTATCTGTACCCCTGCTCAGGCACGATAAACGGATCATTTAGACCGATTGAAAAAGCGCTTGACGATCTTTCCGCAACACACTGACTGTTTAGTATAGTATTTCTATATGTGTATAAAACATCAACATGCATATGCAGTGTTATTGTGTCACCCTCAATTACATAATCTTCTATAAAATAATACCGACCAAAATCAGGAATGTAACAATAGTTTATGTTTACATGGTAGGCATTATAATCCATTTTAATGACAGGGTTTAAAACGTCACAAGGGTCAATCAAATGACCCTGTGACACCAGATGCCCCGTCAATTTGCGATATAGTCTGTTTTTCGGAACTGTATTTTTATAAAAATCAATCTGCATCTTTTCACCTCTTTAAAAAAGGCGCGATGGTATTAAACACCGCGCCTAAACGTCAGCTAATTACTCTGTGTCTGCAATGATAAATACAACACCATTTTCTGACAGGTCATTGATATACTGCATTGTTGCCCCACTTGTATAATTTGTATAGCGGTCATGGTTGTTTCTGTCGGTTGCTGTGTACTTATCAGAAAAACCAACTGCGATTGCCTGTCTGTCTGCAAGAAAACCAACTATGCCCGTCTGCTCTACTTCGTTACCGTCTGAGGTTGTAATGTTGATAGCGTCATTAGCATCAACAACACCGTCTTCACCGTCAGAACTAGCCATCCAACAATCAACACCAACATAGTTGGGAAGTGCAACGAGGTCTTTGTGCCAAGTTGATGCAGACATGAACACTTTAGAAGTGTTTACAAAATCATTTAAGAGCATGACATGCATGTTCTCTCTAAAGGTTGCACGCTTTTCACCTGCCACATTAAAGATTGTTTTAGGCTTTTCAAGATAGCCAATATAATTATCAATAAGCATTGACGCAAACTTTAAAAAGCGCTCATTGTATTTGCAAGTTGTTGCCGTCAGTGTTTCGTCGCCTGTCTTTGCTTTATATTCTGCCAGCAGGTTAACAACAGCGTTGTTTGCAAATATCTTTTCGCCAATAAAGTTGGTGATACATACATGTGACATTGCGTTGATACCCTCTATCATAGACTTTTCAAGTGCATCCATAATGCCTGTTAAAAATGAAGCCATAGCCTCTGCAGAAGTAAATGCAGTCTTTAACATTGTATCAGGAATTGTCACGTCATATGACCATGTGTCAGCATCCGTAAAAAATGTCTGTGTCACACTGGGCTTGTTGATAGCGAACTGATCAGGTTTATAGTTGTCGTCTCCTATATCCCATGATGTGTTACGTTTAGAGGGGAAAAGTCTTACGTTGATTTTCTGCAGGATAGCACCAAACTCAAAATCATCCATTAAGAGATTGGGAAACTCTACAGACATATCAAGTGTTCTAATTACTGTCTTTCCTATACGGTCTGCAAGTACGTTTAAAAATTTGTCTTTTGCTGTGTCGGTTGAAATAATGGTTTTACCTGTTGACACAAGACCTGAAAAGTCTGTGACCTCAAGTGCGGATGTACCGTTCATCTGGGAAACAATACTATTGACTATCCCATAAACCTGATTTACATTCATTGTTTTTATCTCCTTTTACTTTTTTGTTAGTTTTCGTTGTTGCGGTTAGTTACCGCTAACTCACATATAACATTTTTAATGTATTACGTCAAGTTGTTGTAACATTGATAAAACTCTGTTCCTGTTAGATTGTCGGAAAAACAAACTTCGCCATTCCGCAACAGATTAAATATATAGCACTCCTGCTCTGTCAGTCCTCTAAAGTTAGTAGTGCTTAAAGGATCTGCGTTTGGTATAGGATTTATTATTCTTGTATGTGGTTGAACTTCACTTGTTTTAGGCTGAACAAACCACATAAACCCTTTATTATATCTACCAAACTGCAACAGGAACTTTGCACCCTTATACATAAGAACCGCAGTATAAAACGGTGAAAAATCATCAGTATTATCCAAGTGCGGAAACTCTTTTGTCTCCCATTCGCCCTTTGTTATTTGCTTTGCTGCGTTACCGAAAAACAGTTTATTTGCATGTTTGGTAGTGTCAGTCATGTAAACTGCAATGCGCGTGCCACTGTCCATTGTATAATAGTCAACTGTGCCATTTTCCTGCTTTACAGTGTTTGTTAACCCCCACTCGCGGAAATATGGACACATTCTTGAAAGTTTGTTACCGACAAGCCACGTTTTACAATTTGGTCTGTCTCTAAATATTGTAGACATAAAGTTTTGCAGTTTTGTCGGCTCGTCCGGCAGATATGCGTTATCTGTTATAAATTCCTCATAAACTATATTGTTATAGTCCGGGAACGACTGTGATTTGTAATGTTCTGCAGTTGATAGTGCGAATGACCTGCCAATTAAAAGGTCATTTTTGGTCTTTACTTTTTCTGCATCAAAATGCGCTAAATAGATATTATGATGATAAACGTTGACTGATTGCATCTTATCGTCTGTGAGTACTGATATATATGGTGCGTCTGCAAAATACCCCCCTGCATTGTTGTCTTTAGCGTCTATGTCATATCGGCGCAAATATGCAAATTTTGAACCGTTTTTATAGGCATCCTCAATACATAACTGTCTGACTGCAAACGACTTTCCGCCACTTCTGACACCTACTAACAGTATAATGTCTGCTTTTTCTGCGATCTGACGCAAAGTTGACACCTGCACATAGTCTTTTGTTTTTAGTTTCATGTGATCACCTCATAATTAAAAATAGTAGTTAGTGTTACCTAACTACTATTCTATAAACTAATTTATGTGGTTGTCAAACTATCAGTATTGAACTTTCTTCAATGCGTTTTGTCAGTATGTTTAGCGCGTTGGTAAAATCTCCAAGTGTATAATCTGTTGGTATTAGAGCCATACCGTGTTTTTGGTTTTCCACTATCTGTTTGTTTCCTAAATAGTCAGTGAATTCTATTATTGGCTGTTCGTCGTTATATACATGTGTCAGTTTTCCCGTGTATTCATACGGTATTTTTGTATTCTGCCTAAAGTTTGCAAGGTCATTTTTGAACACGTCTGCAGGCTGTTTTGTTTCATCATTTTTGTTTCTTTTGGGAACTCCGGCTACAGTCAACTGCAGTTTGCCTTTTTTCTTAAACGCGTAACATTTAGAACCAAGTGTTTTAAATTCTTCATATCTGCCCTCAAAATCAAAATGACCTAATGGTTTGCAAATACCGTCATTTGTATATGGTGTAAATTTATTCCAATCAAGTTCATTGTCATGACAGGATTTTTTCATTCTCTTTTCAATCCACTTGTTGACCTTTTCAAAATATTCTTTATTGTCACCGATCATTTTAAGACTGTCTGTATCATAGTAGACAGTGTACAAATCATAGTTTTCTTTAAATTCTCTTTTACCTGTTTCGCCGCTAAACCCTGTCATGCCTAAAATCAAACGCGCTCTTGCTATTGCAGTTACCCAAACACCGACAGCAAAGAAAAAGAGCGTTGAATAACTTGATTTTGCTTCTGTCAGCTTTTTATTGATAAAATCTAAATCAAATTTAGCCTGCGTCCATTTGCCCTTTTCTGCATCATATTCTGTTGATTGATTTAATACGTTAGTTACGCTGATGCCGTACAGGCTGTTTATAATCTGTTTCATGAGCATGTAAAGATCGTCAATTTCTTCCTGTTCTGCATCTGTTGCGCCCTTTTTGCCTTTCAATGTTGTCTTTTTACTGTAGGCATCCAAAATAAAATTGAGTACGTTTTTATCAAGGTATTTTTTGCGTGATGCATAAATGCTGTGAACTGTTGTTTTTTCCTTGTCAAAATCATACATTTCACAAACAATGGTATAGTCAATGTCTGTCAACCAATATTCTACAGTCTCTGCAGAAATAACACGTCCTGTCTTGTCTGCCTTTAATGCAGTGCAGTTCATTGCACCAGCCCTAGGTAAATAGTTGTTGCTGTATCTGCTCTGCAGGTCGGCAAATGTAACGTGATACAAAAATGCATGTGTCTTTTTGTATTTCTCAATATTTAAACCGAGTGTATCAAACCGCCAAAACGGCTCGGCAGGTAACTGTTCCATCATTGCTGTTGGATATGATGAAGAAATATCCCAACTTTCCGGCGCGTCTGCGTCTTTTAATAGTCCACCGTAATAAATAAAATTGCAGTTTGAGATACCTCCAAAATAAGCATTGTTTAACGCGATATAAAAACGAGAACTCGGCACAAGTTCCCACTGCTTAACGTGATAATAATATCCAACCTCTTTATTTAATGCTTTTCTAACTTCGCCCGTCTGTGTTATCGGTATCTCTTTGACATGCTTATAACGGTCACGAAAATTTTTTATTATTTCGCGCAATGTGACTATATCCATTTCGCAATAATACATCTCGGTATCTGTCAGAGGCGTTGTCAACCCACGCAACTGTCTGTAGTCCAAATCATTGACAGCTTTTTTTACACTTGTGTATTGTTTAGCACTTTCATCCAAATTTAAGCCTGTCAGAGCATAACTGCATCTGAATATGATGTTTAACTCTTTTATCTTAAACTGAATGGGCTTGTGTGGCGCACGAGCAAGCATGTCAACAACATGCCATTTATTAGCATCAATTAAGTCCAATATGACGTTTTGCCATTCAAATGGCAAGTTGAAAATATAAATAACTTTTGTGCTGTTTGGGTCAGCCATTGTCCGTAGGATTTTTGCAAAATCATGAATATCTCTACCATAGTATGTAACATCATTTGCGCCAAACATCCATATATAAGTTATTGCGCATTTGGTATTTGCAAATGTTTCAAGTTCCCTATCCCACTGTTGCCAATTGCCAATATAATTTATCAGCGTTGTTGTTTCACAGTCAAATGTGTAAACATTGTCAGACCATACGCCCTGTTTTTTTGTTTTATAATCGTTGCGTTTAGGCTCTGTGTATTGATCATAAAACAGCATCATTTTATTTATTCTCCCACTGTTCCAAGTATTTTTTACTTAAACTATGCCAAGTTTGATTTTGCAAGTTATCCTGCATCCACTGCAGGCTGTCTTTAACTGACATTCCTTTACTTTTACCGACCTCCAACAGACGAACTAACCCATGTTCCTGCTCGCTGTGTTCGCTGTCTTTCCAAGTTTGATACAACCACTGCAAGGGGCTGTCTTCATAATTTTCTTGATTAAATTTAACAAGTTCGTCATAAATCTCATCAAGATCATTTTCTTCAAGCTCCGGGTATGATGACTTCAAATTTTTTGTCCATTCTGCACGCTGTTCGCGATACTCTTTTTCAGCGCCCTTAACTGTCATGGTGTCATCATTTACAATCTTGTTTGCAAGTCGCAACTGTGCATCATACTGTTCTGGACTCATGCGTTTTGATTTGGACAACATGCCCTGTTTGCTTTGTCCGCGTGTGATCGCTCTTGCGCTGTTGTGAAAGCTGTTTATTTCTTCTCTTTTTAGGTCATAACCTTTGTTGGCTGATGCAGTCTCTAAGCCTTTTATACGCTTGTTCGCTTGATCAAACAGTCTGATATCTTCTGGTGATACGTTCACATAGCCTGTTTTTAATATTGTTTTAGGTGCTTTTTTACTCATTCTTTACACCTCGCAAAATGCAAAATGATGAGATAGTGTTTTCGTCATATCTTTTTGTGTCATTGCCCTTTACTACTAAAAAACCATTGTCATTTTTGATAACACCTGTGATGTTTTCTATTACTTCCGCTTTCTGTACTCCGTTACATAAATAGTTAATAATTACTGTCATTGTTTGTTCTCCTTTGCTCTTTTTCTGCGGTATGCGCCTGAGCGTTTACGCTTGTAAAAGTCGCATACAAAATCATCAAGTGTAATTATATCGTCGAGTTTAGCGCATCTGTTCAAATACCTATATTTACACGTTAAGCATATTTCATCATTAAGTGATGTGCGTTTATCCAAACGCACTGGTGTTACTTTTACTCTAATTCCGTTTGAAAATGTTAAATATTGCTCATGTCTTGAAATATAAATAACTTTCATAAACACCCCTTAAAATAATTGCTCATATGCGTTGATTGTGTCGCGCAATTTTCTGTTTTCTTCACATAGATAGCTAACATTTCGTTGCAAATTGCCTATCTGTTTGTTTAAAAGTTTTATTTCGTTGTGTTCCTGCTTTAAATCGTTCTGCAGTTCTTCAATTGTCAGTTCAAGTTCTTCATTTCTATGTACTTGCTTGTAGTATAGATCAAATAAAATATTTTCCATGTTTTCACATTTCTATAAATAAAGGTGGTATGTTTCAACCACCTTGTGTATGTTTGTCTGTTGCTGTTAGCTTAACAGCGCGTTTATCTCATTGTTGATGCTTTCAAAAAGCGCCTTGTCTCCGAACACGTCATTGACGTACTCACCGTTGTACTTATGTGATGGTGCAGAAAAAAACCACTTTCCGCTTTTTGCCTTGCGTGCAAAACCCTTAATGTAAAGCGTACCAGCTGCGGTTTCTACTTCTAATGATGCTGACTTTACGTCTTTATCATTGTTGGAAATAGATACACATATATCCTCTGTTGCACTGCCTTTTAAATACTTCTGTTCGTTGTTAGTTTCCTGCTGTTTCTTCATTGTTAACTCCTTCTGTGCTATCTGCACTTGTGTTGGGCGTACTGCCCTGGGTTGATGTTTCTGCAGGCTGTTCACCTGCATCCGGCTTTATATTTTCAATTGCCTGCTCGGCAACTTCTCCGGCATTTTCTGCTGTCTGTTCCGGCTTTACTTCTTCTGCCTTTTTAGGTGTGGCTACTGTCATTCGTGTTGGCTCTGTTGCGTGTGTTGGGTAACATGTGTAAAATAGATCGTCAATTGTCATTTCTTGTTTACTCCTTTCCGATTAAAGCAAATATAAGTTGATTGATTACTGACTGTTCTAATTTAGCAGGTTCACTTCTGTTGTGCTTGTATGCTGCTAAATATCTATTGCAAAGCACTTTAGAATACTCAATTGTTTCCTGTGCGATCTCATTTGCAACAACATCAACTTTCATTTTACAACTCCTTTCATACCTTTATTGATGCGTATGCAATCTGGGCTATTATTTCTTTGTAAATCGCATCAACACATACATCCGGCAGTCCGTAACGGTCACAGTCATACTTTACACAGTCACGCAAGTCATCAAGTATTACAACTGCATTGTCTTTTACTATCTTGTCCATTGTGTCAAACATTTCTTTAGCACTCTGCTCGTGCATGTCGGCATACATTTTTATTGGGTTCATTGTTTTATTCTCCTTTCTTACATATTAAATAATTCTAAGGTTGTTTCACTTAATTTAGTGTACTTATCAGCTACAGTGCATCCAATAGGTGTGCCGATAAACTGTAAAACCTCGTCAACAATATCTGACTCTTCCCATAAGTTGCCACGCATCGTTTCAATCCATTCTTTTAATGTAAAAACCATTGTCTGCACCACCCTTTCATTTGGTTTGTTTGCTGTTGTGATTATAGATTAGCAAAACACACTGACTGATACAAGTATATATTTTAAATTTATTGTATTTTATTTAATACAATTGATCACCGAA
>ENA-UPTA01004875-UPTA01004875.1-activated-sludge-metagenome-genome-assembly--contig:-NODE-4875-length-12581-cov-7.350391_pt1 | contig 12581 bp, 11 predicted proteins | sample MGYA00238184_ERZ773361 | MGnify/ENA primary metagenome ERZ773361 (study PRJEB29100, sample SAMN05720205) | activated sludge metagenome | isolation source: anaerobic digester from wastewater...
AAAAACGGGGCTGATATATCAGCCCCGTTTAATCTTTATCTCAAAGAAACATTTTAGTTAGCCACCGCTTTCGCTGCTGCCTTCTGTTGTTTTTGCTGTTCGTGCAGTTCCTTCAGCAGTCCGCGCGCAATCAGCAATTTCATGATTTCATTGGTGCCTGCATAGATACGCGCTACGCGGTTGTCCGCATACGCGCGACCGATGAAGTATTCCCACATATAGCCATATCCGCCGTGCAGCTGCATGCACTCATCCACAATATCCTGATGCGCATCTGTGCAGGAATATTTCGCCATAGAAGCAGTCTCCGCGGTCAGTTCGCCTTTCACATACAATTCCACACAACGATCCACGAAAGTCTGGTGGATTTGCAGTTTAGTAGCGAGTTCCGCCAGTTTGAATTGTGTATTCTGGAATGCCGCCACCGGCTGTTTGAATGCCGTTCTGGAAGTCGTGTAATCAATCGTGTTTTCCAGTGCACCTTCCGCGCCGCCTACAGCCATCAGGGCCACAGACAAACGCTCTCTGCCCAGCTTCTGCATCATATAGATGAAGCCTTTGCCCACTTCGCCGAGCAGGTTGTCTTTCGGAATCTGTACGTTGTCGAAGAACAGCTCACAGGTATCCTGCGCTTTCATACCCACTTTTTTGAAAGGTTTTCCTTTGGAGAATCCTTCGCGGGTAGCCTCCACGATAAACAAACTGATACCGCAGAATTTACCATCGATGATGGTGCGTGCCGCGATAATGGCCATGTCGCTCATGTAGCCGTTGGTGATGAATGTTTTCTGGCCGTTCAGCAGATAGTAATCGCCTTTGTCTTCCGCCGTTGTTTTCAGCGCCTGCAGGTCGCTGCCGCAGCTTGGCTCTGTCATACCGATAGCGGTAATGGCTTCGCCGCTGACCATTTTCGGCAACCACTCGTGCTTCTGCGCTTCCGTGCCATAGTCAACAATATAAGGCGCTACAATATCAGAATGCAGGAAGAATCCCGGACCGGTATAACCTGCTTTGGAGATTTCTTCCGTAATCAGTGCGCAAAAAGAAAAATCGAGTCCCGCGCCGCCGTATTCGCTCGGCACATCCAGACACAACAAACCGGTTTCGCCGGCTTTCAGCCACACTTCGCGGCTCACCATGCCATCCTCTTCCCACTGTGCGTGGTAAGGCGTGATTTCTTTTTCGATAAACTGCTGCGTCATTTTCTGCAGCATCAGATGCTCTTCCGAGCTGTATACATCTCTTTTTAATTTTATGTTTGAATACATATTCAGTTACTTTACTCCAAAAATACGCAGAAAATAAAAGAAATCCATCTGTTTTGTATCAAGAAATGGTCAATAAACGCCCGTTTTTCCGGATTGCATATTTTTGTTTAATTTTATAAAAAATCTGTATGTCAGATGCTAAACAGCGGTTTTCCGACCGTGTAGAAAATTACTTCAAATACCGTCCCGGCTATCCGGAGCAACTGATTCCTTTGTTGCAGCGCGAAGCCGGTTTGCAGCCGGAACAGGTGGTGGCCGACATCGGCAGTGGCACGGGATTTTCCGCCAAACTGTTTCTGGATAACGGGAATGTCGTTTATGGCGTGGAGCCGAATGAGCCGATGCGCAAGGCCGCGGAAGGGTTTTTGCGGGAATATCCGGCCTTCAGAAGCCTGCATGGCAGCTCAGAAGCTACCGGACTGCCGGATAAGAGCGTGGATGTGATTGTCTGCGCGCAGGCTTTTCACTGGTTTGACAAGGAAGCCACCAAACGCGAATTCAGCCGTATCGCAAAGCCGGAGGCGCAGCTGATATTAATCTGGAATGACCGCAAACCCGACGATCCGTTTCAGGAGGGTTACAGTCAGATTATAGACCAGTTCTCCATCGATTATCAGCAGGTCACGCACCGCAATATCACGGATGAACAGATAGCCACTTTTTATGCGCCCGGAAAATTCCGGAAATTTGTATTGCACTACGAACAGCAATTCGATTTGCAGGGACTCATCGGCAGAGTGGTATCCTCTTCCTACATGCCGAATGAACAGCATCCGAATTATCCACAATTGCTGGATGCCCTTGCTGATATTTATCATGCGTTCAATAAAAATGGATTGATTACATTTGCCTACGAAACGAGAGTATATCTCGGGCCTGTAGCATCGGTGCAGTGAAGGAAGGAGCAGGTTCCTGAAAAATCAGATTATTCACCATCTGTGAGTCGCAGACTCAGGATAAAACATAAACTACAAATATGAGCTACATCGTATCCGTACATGCGAGACAAATTTTAGATTCCCGCGGCAATCCAACCGTGGAGGCAGACGTAATCACAGAAGATGGCATCATCGGCCGTGCCGCAGTTCCTTCCGGAGCATCTACCGGCACGCACGAGGCGGTGGAGCTGCGCGACGGCGGCAAAGCCTATATGGGCAAAGGCGTACTGAAAGCCGTGGCCAATGTGAATACCCGCATCGCGGAAGCACTGGTAGGCGAGCATGTGATGAATCAGCGCGAGATTGACGCGATATTACTGGCGTTGGACGGTACTGACAACAAAAAGAAACTGGGTGCAAACGCCATTCTGGCGGTGTCAATGGCGGCGGCCAAGGCCGGTGCGCAGGCGGCAGGATTGCCATTGTATCGCTATGTGGGCGGCACGAATGCACGCACCTTGCCGATTCCGCTGATGAACATCCTGAACGGTGGCGCACATGCGGATAACAAAATCGATTTCCAGGAATTTATGATAGTGCCGGTGGGCGCGGACACGTTCTCCGATGGTCTGAGAATGGGGGTCGAAATTTTCCACCACCTGAAAAAGGTGCTGAAAGCAAAAGGCTATTCGACCAATGTGGGCGATGAAGGTGGATTTGCTCCTGAAATAAAAAGCAACGAAGAAGCGATTGAAACCGTATTAAAAGCGATAGAAAGCGCGGGATATAAACCGGGCGATCAGGTGAAAATCGCGATGGATGCGGCGGCTTCCGAATTCTACGACGCGAAAAAGAAAAAATATATTTTCCATAAGTCAGACAACAAAGTGCTGAGCAGCGAAGAAATGGTCGACTATTGGGCAAAATGGGTGAAAAAATATCCGATAGTATCCATCGAAGATGGTCTGGCGGAAGATGATTGGAAAGGCTGGAAACTACTGACAGAAACAATTGGCAGCAAGTGTCAGTTGGTGGGAGATGATTTGTTTGTCACCAACGTAAAACGCCTGAGCGAAGGTATTAAAAACAACGTTGCGAATTCCATTCTGGTAAAAGTGAATCAGATTGGCTCCCTGACCGAAACGATTGAAGCGGTTGACCTCGCGCACAGAAACAGATATACTTCCGTGATGAGTCACCGAAGTGGCGAGACCGAAGACAGCACCATCGCGGATCTGGCGGTGGCATTGAACTGCGGACAAATCAAAACAGGATCTGCTTCCCGCAGTGACCGTATGGCAAAATACAATCAGTTGCTGCGCATTGAAGAGGAACTGGGCGAAGAAGCTTTCTATCCGGGCAAAGGATACAGATTCTTTTAATTGACTTTCAAATATATTTACACGGGGAATGGATAAAATCTATTCCCCGTTTTTTTGTTTTTTGTAGTTGATTTTAACATGCGTTCAAAAAATCTTATTACTTATTACGTATTACTTGCTACTTTTACACCATGCCACTCATCGATCCATCGCTGAAAGAAAAAATACCGCCGATACTGCGCAACAAATTCCTGTGGCTGTTTGTCCTGTATTTTATTTATCTGCTTTTCATTAATCAGAATTCCCTGATTTCTCAGGTAAGACTGGCGCTGCGATTGCGCGATCTGGAAAAAGAAGAACAATATTACCGGAAGGAAATTCAGCAAGTGGAAAGCGATATGAAGGAGTTGTTTTCCGGCGTGGATGAAATGGAGAAGTTTGCCCGCGAGCACTACTGGATGAAGCGCGACAGCGAGGACGTCTACATCTTTATGGAAGAAGAAAAGTAATTTCTTATCCGCGATGCAGTGGAATATCTTGTTGGATTTCTTACCTTTAAGCATATTCTCACCGTTCAATCTGCAAGTGTATGAAACAACTGATAATCTATTCCATTCCGGCATTTTTTATCCTGATTGCCGTAGAACTGATTATTGACAAAATAAAAAAGACACATGTATACCGCCTGAACGACGCCATTAGCAATATCAACTGTGGCATTGTGCAGCAGGTGACCGGCATTCTCCTGAAGTTTTTGTCGATAGGTGTCTATATCTACATTTATGAAAATTTCCGGCTCACGACAGTTCCGCTGACCTGGTATACCTGGATACTGTTGTTCATCGGCGTGGACTTCTTTTATTATTGGTTTCATCGGCTTTCGCACGAAGTGAGTGTGTTGTGGGGAACCCATGTGGTGCACCATCAGAGTGAGGAATACAATCTGTCTGTCGCATTGCGGCAGTCTGCCACGCAGGTATTCGGTTCTACCTGGTTTTATCTGCCGCTGGCCTTTGTCGGCTTCGACCCGATTTCCTTCATTGTGGTGGCACAGATACAGACGCTGTATCAGTTCTGGATTCACACGCGACTGATAGATAAGATGCCGGCCTGGTTCGAATACATCTTCAATACGCCATCGCATCATCGCGTGCATCATGGCGTCAATCCCAAATACATCGATAAGAATCATGGAGGCACACTGATTATCTTCGACCGGATTTTCGGTACCTTCCAGAAGGAAGAGGAAGAGGTGCAATATGGTATTACAACACCGCTGAACAGCTGGAATGTGGTGGTGGCTAATTTCAGCTATTACGACTGGCTGGCAAAACAAGCGGCGCAGGTGCGCAGTGTCATCGATTTCTTCAAGGTGCTGCTGCTGCCGCCGGGCTGGCGACCGGCCTATCTGGGGGGCGCTATCGTACCCAAAGAAATACCCGCAGACCGGAAGTTGTATGATGCCGATAGCAGCAAATCCATGCATATCTATATCGTCATACAGTTCGCCTTATTGCTGGGATTTGTTTCCGCCTTTCTGTTCAGTGTCGAAAAAATAGATATTTACCGGCAAGTGGTCGGCGTGAGTTTTATCGTATTGTCGTCTCTGACCATCGGCAGTCTGTTTGAGCGGAAGAAATGGGCGGCTATATTGGAAATCATCCGGATCATACTGGCTATTCCTGTTGTATATTATCTCTTTTTTTAGCAGATATTTAAGCATTTTTTGCTTTAAATCATTTTTTGCATCCTTAAATAATACGTATTTTGGGAAAGCAACTAAGTTGGAATGCCGAAACAACTGGTATTAATTATTTTATTGGTTTTAAGCTTGGCCGCTTGCACGAATCAACCGAAGCAAGCCCAAAGAGCCTTGCCACAGTCTACAGTGACGCCTGCCGATGCTGCCTGCATCAATCCGGAAGTCGTTACTTTCCTTGGGGTGGAGGTGGATGGCCTGTGTGTAAAAGAGAAGCAGTTCGGGCGTAAAGACAACCTGCAGCGCGTATTCAAGAATCTGAAACTGGATAAGTATCAGTACGAACAGTTTTTGCAGGAAACCAAAGAATATATTGATTTCACCAACACCAAACTCCGTCAGAAATATTTTACCATCACCAACGAAACGGACAGCGGTTCCATTCTCCATTATTTCATTGTCAAGGTCTCCGACCATGAATATATTATCGCCAACTGTACGGATACGACGATGGTGCCTTTTGTGAAAGTGGTGGATGACGGTGCGACAAAGAAAAAGAAAAGCAAAAAGGTAAAACAGAAAGCGCCGCCGATGTACCGTCCGCTGCAGATTTCCCTGTATGAAAAAAATATAGATACCACGGTGGTTGCCTTTGCGGCTGTTATTGATAAATCCGTATACAAGAGTTTTAAGGAAAAGAAAATGGATGCGCGGATTATAGAGCAGCTGAATAAAGCTTTCAATGGCGCTTATACGCTGAACAAAATGTATAAAGGCGATACCCTGCAGTTTATCTATCATCAACTTAGCATCAACGGGCAGTTTCTGAGTCACGGACATGTGGAGGCGGTTGTGGTGAAAACCAAGAAACGGCGCTGGTATGCGATTGACTATTTCTCTGAACAGGATAGCAGTTATCAATATCTCGACGACAAGGGAAAATATATCAAGACGGCTTTCCTGAAATCGCCTTTACAAAAAGGCGGACGCATCGCATCGCGCTACAACCTGAAGCGCCTGCATCCTGTGCTGCAGGTGGAGAAAGCGCATTTGGGCACCGACTTCGCAGCACCCCACGGTACGCCGATAGTAGCCACGGCCAGTGGTATCGTGACGGCCGCGCAGTTTACACAAAACAATGGCAATTACGTCAAGATCCGACATGATAAGCAGTACGAAACACAATACCTGCACATGAGCCGGTTTGCCAAAGGTATTCGCAGCGGCGTGCGCGTGCAGCAGGGACAGGTGATAGGATATGTTGGCAGCACCGGACTCTCCACCGGGCCCCATGTTTGTTATCGCTTCTGGAAGCGCGGTGTGCAGGTCGATCCGCTGAAAGAAAAACTGAATACCGTGCAGCAGATTGGCCAATCAAATCTCGAACAATTCAGAAAACACCTGCAGTCCATTCAGCAGCAGCTTGACCGCATTCCACTGGTTTAATTCGGGTTCGCCACCACTTTGTTGGAAATAGGTTTCAGCGTTTTCAGATACGCATACATGGCGCTCAGATCGCTGCTGTCCATGCCCGCATACATCGACCACGGCATTATCGACTGATAATCTTCCGAATCATTGTATTGCTGCAATTTGGAGGTGTCTGCGAATGATTTGAATTTGGCGATGAATGCCTCTTCCGTCCAGTAGCCGATACCGGTTTCCTTGTCAGGCGTGATGTTGGACGAAACAATCCTTTTGCCCGGCATATCGAAGATGCGGCCTCCGGCAAAATCCATGCCCGGAATACGTTTTCCTTTTTCTACATTGGTATGGCATTCGATACATCCGGCGGCATTCACCAGATAGGCACCGTAATCAATCGTTTTTTCTTTCAATGGTAAAGGCTGGAAATCCGCTTTCGCAGGGATGGTATTGATGATAAAGCTCATCGGGAAATCGATTTCCGCGTCCGGCACCTGATTGGCTATGGATGGCAATGTGCGGATATACGCGATAATTGCGAGCAGGTCTTCCTTGGCCATTCTGCCGTAATTGTGATATGGCATCACTGGAAATATGGCCTTTCCGTCCTTGTTTACACCGGTCGAAATAACCCGCAGTAATTCGCCGTCCGTCCAATGGCCGATGCCCGCAGGTGTGATATTCTTGGCATAGAAATTTCCGGGAAATCCGAAGTCGCGGGAAAAGATATCACCCCCTTTTCCTTCTGTTCCACTCAGCGGTGGTCCGGAAAATCTGCTCCAGTCGCGGGTGGAATGACAGTCAATGCAAACTGCCACATGGTTGGCAAGGTACTTGCCGCGCGCAATCATCTCCGGCGTCGCCGTGATTTTAATATCTTCAGGTGCTCCTACATTCGGCAAACCCAGTTTCAGGTAACTCAGTCCGGCGGCAATGATTATGACAATCAGTAGCAGTCCGCCTACAATAAATTTCTTCATAGTTTTAAGGTTTAAGCAAATATACACATTGTTAATTAAAATATGTGTAGGGCAATTAGTGAGAAAATGAGAACTATTATTACACAGAATTGTTGTTTTTCTATGGATATATCAGTTTATTTTAATTGCCTGTTACTTATTGGCGCCTATATGCTGATGGTGTTTGTGCTGGGACAATGGCGCAAAAACAATGGTATTGTCGATATTTTCTGGGGATTGGGTTTTGTCGTAATAACGCTATTTCTGCTGATTGATAATCCTTCAGGCATAGCATACAGCGGTTGGCAGTCGCGACATCTGGTCAGCCTGGCGGTAATCATCTGGGGTGTCCGGCTTGCATCGCATATTGCCATTAAAAACTGGGGGCAACCGGAAGATTGGCGCTATGTGAACTTCCGGAATGATTGGCGGAAGCGCGGTCTGCCGCAGTGGCTTGGCGCTTTGTTGCAGGTTTATCTACTGCAGGGATTATTTATGTTTGTCATCGCGCTGCCTATCATACATGTTCATCTTACACCTGAAAATCCCGGTATCATCACCCTGGTGGGCGCACTGCTGTGGATGTTTGGTTTCTACTTTGAATCGGTCGGTGATTATCAGAAGCAGGTATTTAAACAAGATCCTGCCAATAAAGGAAAAATACTCACTACCGGCCTCTGGAAATACACCCGCCATCCTAATTATTTCGGAGAAGCGGTGATGTGGTGGGGCATCTGGCTGATGACCGCACAGCTGGCACATCCGTGGCTGACCTTGTCAGGATTACTGAGTCCGGTGATATTAACCTGGCTGCTGACAAAAGTATCCGGCGTGGCCATGCTGGAACGAAAATACACCGAAAATGCCGACTATCAGGAATATATCCGCCAGACACCGGCTTTCTTCCCCAGATTCCGTTAACAGTGTCGTAATAAATATGATGAGCAGAGTCACCAAATATTGTTAATTTTAAAGCCCGCTTTAGCGGCGGCTTCAGATTAGCAACATAACAATGAAACAAGATATACAACTCCACTATCAGGCACCGGATACCAGATATTACAAGACGAAGGAAGAATTTGATGAGGCGGTAGGCCGCGATTTTATCAAACACGCCAATCAGGCGAGCAAAGAAAAACGAAAATTTCTGGTCTGCCTCTCTCACGGTCAGTCGCCGGCCGGACCTTATGGATATATCCTGCAGCATTTCCATAAAATTAAAACACCGCAATACATTTATTTCGCCTTTCTCAATTCTCCGCTGAAAAGTCAGGAAGGATTACAGGGTATTATGGATGCAGGTAGCTTCCTCAAGCGTTTGCTTCGCGACGGATTTATTAAAAAAGAACAGGTATTCGGTCGCAATATCGAACAAGAATCACTGGAAGAATACGCAGTCGCATACAATGATGCTTTAGCGGAATTTCTGGAGAAGAATAAGAAAACAGGGTTTGATTATGTGTTTCTGGCGTCCAATCCGCGTGGCAGAATCGGTGGCATAGAGCGCAACTCAAAATCGTTTGATTCCAAAGAAATCTCCGTAATTGTTACGGTTAACAAAGAAAAAGAACTCACCACCACGCCCCATTTCCTGCTGAAATCGCGGAGAATTGCATTCCTGGCGACCAAATCGGATAAACGTCGTCCGCTGGCGTGGTTGTACAGTACGACAGGCAAACCCAATGAGAGCCCGAGCTTTATCCGCTTTATCGATAATGTAAAAGAACGGATGACCGTCTTTATTGATGATAAGGCGCTGACCTGGCCGGAAATTGAAATCAAACGGGAGACACCGTACGGCGTAAGTACCATTCGTGTCGATCTGGCAAATCCGTATCGCGAAAATGCCAAAGAGAAACTGCCGGTGGTACTGTTGATTCACGGTTTCCTCGGACTGAATTCCTTTGATGGTTTGCTGACGTCACTGCCTTCCACCAAATATATTGCGGCAGCGATGCATTATGGTTCCATTCCTTCGGATCTGCCGATTGATGATTATTCCCACCACGTAGCGCTCAATATTCAGGCAGCGGTGGAGTATTTCGGCGCCAAAGGCCATCCGGTCTACATTTTCGACCATTCCATGGGCAATACCTATTTCATGATGATAGATCAGCAGTTGCAGGATTATCCGGGCATTCAAAAATATCTGTGCGGACGCATCGGCGCGAACTCCTTCTTCGGAGAAGAAGCCAAACATGCACTGCTCGGATTTCTGGATAATGTCATTATTCCATCCATGACATTTTCCGGCAATCTGGTGGAGAAATCAGTGCTCGTGGCCTTGCGCAGAGTCATCCCGCTGGACAGCAAATCCGGCGTGCGCAAGCGCGCCATTGATCTGACAGAGCGGCTGATTGCCAAAGATGCCGGCGAGCGCAGTATGGTGTGGAAGGCCGTAAAGGAGCGCATCGTGTATCTGATGACGAATATGGATTCCCTGCCACACCTCAACCGTATTCCGATTGAAAAGGCACTGAATAAGGTGCCCCCTAAAATATTCGCTATACAGTCGCATTCCGCCCTGCAGCAATCTATGGCTTTTGATAAACAGGAAGGATTGGTGAATACTCCGAAATGGAATATTCCGGTCTTATTCCTGAAAAGTGACCGCGACGGCGTGGCAAAGTTTGTGCCGCGACTCTGTCAGGGTAGCAATGTCGAGGTGATAGATATTACCGATAAAAATGAGAAAGATTTGTTCAGAGAACACCTTTATCACATGGTGCATCCGCTACATACCGCGCAGTTGATTGATGAATTCATCACCAAAGCGGAGAATAAACGCAAAAATCAGGCATAAATCGCTAGTTTTTATTTTCTTAACTTCTAATAAAGCGACAAAGTCGTAAAAATACGGCAGACATGCTTAATTTTGTGTAGTATGAGAATTACAGAACAGCAAATACTGCATGCCTTATCTCAGGTAGAGGATCCTGATTTTAAGAAAGATCTCGTGTCGTTGGGTATGATCAAGGATTTGACCTTCTCCGACGATAACATCAAATTTACCATAGAACTAACCACACCCGCTTGTCCGATGAAAGAAAAGCTGGAAAACGATTGTCGCAATGCGATTGCACAGCTTGTTTCCAATGAGGTGAAAGTGGATATCGACTTCAGTTCCAGGGTGACTACACTGCGTGATGTCAAATCGGATATTCTGCCGAGCGTAAAAAATATCATTACAGTGGCATCCGGAAAAGGAGGCGTCGGTAAATCTACCGTATCGGTGAATCTGGCGTTGGCATTGCTGCGCAGTGGCGCACGGGTCGGCCTCATCGACGCGGATATCTACGGACCTTCTGTACCTACCATGTTGGGATTGCAGAGCGCCCGGCCTACGATTCAGAAAATAGACGATAAAAATAAAATTGTTCCGGTCGATTATTTGGGTATGCAGGTGATGTCCATCGGCTTCCTGATTCAGGATAAACAGCCGGTGGCATGGAGAGGGCCGATGGCCACTTCCGCCTTGCGTCAGATTATTACAGACGTGCTTTGGGAAGACCTGGATTATCTGGTGCTCGACCTGCCGCCGGGCACAGGTGATATTCACCTTACGCTGGCACAGCTCGTGCCGGTGACAGGAGCCGTGGTCGTGACAACACCGCAGGAAGTGGCGCTGGCAGATGCCCGCAAGGCCATTGCGTTTTATCAGCTTGAGTCGGTGCATGTGCCTGTTTTGGGTGTGGTGGAGAACATGTCGTATTTCACGCCACCGGAACTGCCTGACAAAAAATATTATATCTTCGGCAAAGGCGGCGGCCGACTGTTGGCGCAGCAGTTTGAGGTGCCGTTCCTCGGTGAATTGCCGATAGAACAGGATATCCGAGAAGGCGGCGACTTCGGTAAGCCGATAGCATTGCAGACTTCCACCGTAGCATCGAAAGCGTTTGAGCAGCTGGCGCAGACCGTTGCGCAGCAAATAGCGGTGCAGAATGCAACTTTGGAGGTAAAAGCGTAAATTTACAGAAATGGCGAATACAGACGTACAAAAACAGGAGCTTCTGGAGAAAGTGGAAAACGCGCTGAATAATATCAGGCCTTTTCTGCAGTCTGATGGCGGAAATATTGAGTTGATTGAGATTACGGACGATCTGATTGCAAAAGTAAAATTACTCGGCAACTGCGACGGCTGCAAGATGAGTGCATCCACCATGAAGGCCGGTGTGGAAAGTACCATCAAGAATTTTGTTCCCGAAATTATTTCTGTAGAAGCGGTAAACTAACCTATGACACGCAAGCAACTTGTTCAGCAGATTAAAAAAAAGAAATCGTATTTATGTGTCGGACTGGATACCGATATCACTAAAATACCACCGCACTTATTAAAATACAAAAATCCCGTTTTAGAATTCAATAAACAGATTATTGATGCCACCCACGATTTGTGTGTAGCCTATAAACCCAATATCGCTTTTTACGAACAATATGGCGCGAAAGGCTGGGAAACACTGGAAAAGACCGTGCAGCACATCCCGGATAATCTGTTCAAAATCGCGGATGCCAAACGCGGAGATATCGGCAATACCTCTAAGATGTATGCGAGGGCATTTTTTGAAACGATGTCTTTCGATTCGGTGACCGTAGCACCTTACATGGGCGAGGATTCCGTGAAGCCGTTTCTGGAATACAAAAACAAATGGGTGATTATCCTCGGACTCACTTCCAACAAGGGCGCGCAGGATTTTCAGTTTTTGCAGACGGCAAAAAAACCACTTTACCAGCACGTCATCGAAAAATGCATGGAGTACGGAACGAGCAGCAACACGATGTTTGTCATCGGGGCTACCAAAGAAGCGTACTTTGAGAAAATCAGACAATTCTGTCCCGATCATTTCTTTCTGGTGCCGGGCGTGGGCGCGCAGGGCGGCGATTTAAAACAACTGTCGCAATTCGGGCTCAACAAGGATGCCGGATTGCTGGTGAATGCCACCCGCAGTATTATCTATGCTTCCAACGGAAAAGACTTCGCAGAAAAGGCGCGGGAAGAAGCATTGAAACTGCAACAGGAGATGGCGGTGTAT
>ENA-UPTA01004880-UPTA01004880.1-activated-sludge-metagenome-genome-assembly--contig:-NODE-4880-length-12577-cov-8.824868_pt1 | contig 12577 bp, 8 predicted proteins | sample MGYA00238184_ERZ773361 | MGnify/ENA primary metagenome ERZ773361 (study PRJEB29100, sample SAMN05720205) | activated sludge metagenome | isolation source: anaerobic digester from wastewater...
ACGTTGCCGTGCGTGTCGCCCAGGATCTGCACCTCGACGTGACGCGCGCGGCGCACCAGCTTCTCGAGGTAGACCTCGTCGTTGCCGAACGCGGCCCCCGCCTCGCGGCGCGCCACCTCGAGCTGCGCGTCGAGGTCGGCTTCGGTCTCGATCACGCGCATGCCGCGCCCGCCGCCGCCCCAGCTCGCCTTGAGCATCAGCGGATAGCCGACCTCGGCCGCCAGCGCCTTCACCTGCGCGAGGTCGCGCGGCAGCGGCCCGGTGGCCGGCATCACCGGCACGTTCGCGGCCACCGCCGCATTGCGCGCGGCGACCTTGTTGCCCAGCGTGGTCATCACCTCGGGCGTGGGCCCGATGAAGGCGATGCCCGCCTCGGCGCACGCGCGGGCGAAGTCCGGGTTCTCGGACAGGAACCCGTAGCCCGGGTGGATGGCGTCGACCTTCGCGAGCTTGGCGATGCGGATCACGTCGGCGATGTCGAGGTACGCCTGCAGCGGCTTCTTGCCCTCGCCCACCAGGTAGCTCTCGTCCGCCTTGAAGCGATGCAGGGCGAACCGGTCTTCGTTGGAATAGATCGACACCGTCCGGATGCCGAGTTCGGCAGCGGCGCGCATCACGCGGATGGCGATCTCGGAACGGTTGGCGACTAGCAGCGACTGGATTCGGCGCATCGTGACTCCGGGCGGATTTTGTGCATTGCAACGTAATGAACTCAGGGTATCGGATCGATCCGAAAGCCGCAATCCGGCGCGCGCATGCACGCGCCATGCACGCCCCATGCCCCCCATGCACGCCCGTCCACCCCCCGGGTCCGCCGCCCGGTCCGCCGCCCGCACAGGGGCCGCCCGCCGTCCGCGCGCCGCCCGGCGACGAACGGCCGCCCCGGCACGACCTGCCCCGCCCCGCGCGCCGGCCGGACGGTTAGACTGACCGCCTCCGTCTCTCGGGAATGCCTCCGTGGACCACAACCGACTCCCCTCCCGCCCCGGCCCGGGCCGCGGCGCGCGCGCACTGCCCTGGGCGGCGGCGCTGATCGCCCTGTCCCTGGCCGGCTGCGGCGGCGGCAGCAGCAACGGCGCCACCGGCGGCGGCGGCGTGGTCACCCCGCTGCCCACGGGCCTGCCCGACCAGACCGGCTGCACCTACCAGTACACGCTGACAGCCTGGCCGAACGGGTCGGGCGTCGACCCGCTGCTGGGCCAGCAGTGGCATCTGAACAACACGGGTCAGACCGGCGGCACGGCCGGCGAAGACGTGCGCGCCGTGACGGCCTGGGCCGCCACGCGCGGCCTGGGCGTGCGCATCGCCGTCGTCGACGACGCGATCGAGGTGCTGCACCAGGACCTCGAACCCAATGCGGTCACCGGCGCCAGTTTCAGCTACCGAACGGCGTCGCTGGGCAGCGCCTACCCGCTGCCGTGTGCGCCCGACGACGACCACGGCACGGCGGTGGCCGGCGTGGCCGCCGCGCGCGACGGCAATGCGGTCGGCGTCTCGGGCGTGGCGCCGCGCGCGGGGCTGGTCGGCTACAGCGCACTGGCCACCCGGTTCGACGCCGACATCGCCGACGCCCTGTCGCGCGGGCTCGCCGACAACGGGGTCTACAACAACAGCTGGGGCTCGCCCGACGACGGCATGGTCAACCCGGCCGAGGCCACGTTCCGCACCGCCATCGAGGCCGGGCTGGCCAACGGCCGCGGCGGGCGCGGCGCGGTCTACGTGTTCCCGGCCGGCAACGGCGGCTGCTATGCGCTCGACTCGGCAGGGCAGTGCTACACCGAGTCGTCCGGGCTGGACGGCTACGTGAATCACCGCGGGGTGATCCCCGTGTGCGCGGTCGACCACCGCGGCCGCTGGCCGGTGTACGGCGAGCCGGGCGCCAACCTGCTGGTGTGCGCCCCCTCCAGCGACGACAACGACGCGGTCAACATCACCACCACCGGCCTGCGCAGCACCTACCGCAGCGACTTCAACGGCACGTCGGCCAGCGTCCCGATGGTCAGCGGCGTGGTCGCGCTGATGCTGTCGGTGAACCCCACGCTCACCTGGCGCGACGTGCGCCTGATCCTCGCGCAGACGGCGCGGCGCAACGACGCCACCGACACCGAATGGGTGGCCAGCGCGTTCGGTCCGGCGTTCAGCCACAAGTACGGCTTCGGGGTGGTCGACGCCGCCGCGGCCGTCACCGCGGCGCGCACCTGGGCCTCGGTCGGCGGCAGCAGCGCGCAGAAGTCGTGCGGGCCCTACAACCGCACGCCCAACCGCGCCCTGCCCGACCCGACCGGCGCGGGCCCCGCGACCGTCGAGGACAGCGTGACGGTCGGCGGCGAATGCACGATCACCCGCATCGAGTACGTCGAAGTCACGTTCACCGCCGCCCACAGCTATTCGGGCGACCTGCGCGTGCGTCTGGTCAGCCCCAACGGGCTGGTGAGCAAGCTGGTCGACGAGCGCGTGTGCGACGGCGGGGGCGACGCCTGCGGCGCCTATTCGAACTGGACGTTCGGGTCCAACCGGCACCTCGGCGAAGGCACGTCGGGCACCTGGCGACTGCAGGTGACCGACGCGCAGGCCCAGGACACCGGCACCTGGCAGAGCTGGTCCATCCGCCTTTGGGGGCGCTGATCATGCGCAATCGAACCTTTCTTCCGCAGGCCCTGCTCGCACTGCTGCTGGGCAGCGCGGCGGCCGGGCTGAACGCGCAGCAGCGCTACTGGTACGACGGCGACGTGCGCCGGCCGCTGTGGGCCGACGACACCCAGGTGGCCGACTTCTCCGGCCAGCGCGGCGAGAAGTCGCGCGTGCTCAAGCCCGCGACGCTGGTCAAGGGCGGTGCGCTCACCTCGCCGGTGTTCCGCGACGGCCCCGGCGAGAAGAGCCGCAGCCGCGCGCTGCCGGGCGGTGTCGTCGTCACGCTGGCGCCCGGCACCGACGAGGCGCGCCGCACGGCCCTGTTCGCCCGCCATGCGCTGGAGCCGGTGCGGGCACTGGGCGCCGACATGTGGCTGGTGGCGGCCGCGCCCGGCGTCGCCTCGCTCGACCTGGCGAACCGCCTGCACGAGAGCGGCGACTTCCGGACGGCCGCGCCCAACTGGTGGCAGCCGCGGGCGCTCAAGTAGCGCAGGCCAGGGTCGGCGCGGGCGCCCGAGCGCTTAAAATCTCGGATCGACATCCAGGGCTCCCATGCGCAACGACCAGGCCAAGACCATCCAGCGGCGCGACTACACCCCGCCGGAATTCCTGGTGGACGAGATCGAACTCGAGTTCGACCTCGACCCCGAAGGCACCCGCGTGCGGGCCGTCAGCCGCATGCGCCGGCGTGACGGCGGCAGCGGCGCGTGTCTGCTCGACGGCGACGGCCTCGAGCTGATCTCGATCGCCGTCGACGGGCGGGCCCTCGCGGCCGCCGACTACCGCATCACCGGCGATCGCCTCGAGATCGACCGCGTCCCCGACCGCTTCACGCTCGAGGTGGTCACGCTGCTGAAGCCGGCGCAGAACACGTCGCTGATGGGCCTGTACGTGTCCAACGGCAACTTCTTCACGCAGTGCGAAGCCCAGGGCTTCCGCCGCATCACCTGGTTCCCCGACCGGCCCGACGTGATGGCGCGCTACCGCGTCACGCTGCGCGCCGATCGCGAGACCTGCCCGGTGCTGCTGGCCAACGGCAACCTGATCAGCGACGGCCCCTGCGCGCCCGGCCCCGACGGCCGGCCCCGTCACCAGGCCGTCTGGGAAGACCCGTTCCCCAAGCCCAGCTACCTGTTCGCCGTGGTGGCGGGCCGGCTGGTCGCCCGCGAAGAGCACCTCGACACGATGTCGGGCCGGCGCGTGCTGCTGCAGGTGTGGGTCGAGCCCGGCAACGAGGACAAGACCGGCCACGCGATGCAGTCGCTGGTGCGCTCGATCCGCTGGGACGAGCAGCGCTTCGGGCTCGAGCTCGACCTCGACCGCTTCATGATCGTCGCCGTGTCCGACTTCAACATGGGCGCGATGGAGAACAAGGGCCTGAACATCTTCAACACGAAGTACGTGTTCGCCACGCCCCGCATCGCCACCGATGCCGACTTCGACGGCGTCGAGTCGGTGGTCGCGCACGAGTACTTCCACAACTGGACCGGCAACCGGGTCACCTGCCGCGACTGGTTCCAGCTCACGCTCAAGGAAGGCCTCACCGTCTTCCGCGACCAGGAGTTCTCGGCCGACATGATGGCCGAGGGCAGCGTGTCGGCCGAGGCCGCGGCCAGCGCACGCGCGGTCAAGCGCATCGAGGACGTGCGCGTGCTGCGCTCGGCGCAGTTCCCCGAGGATGCCGGCCCGATGGCGCATCCGATCCGGCCGGATGCCTACCAGGAGATCAACAACTTCTACACCGTCACGGTGTACGAGAAGGGCGCCGAGGTCGTGCGCATGCTCCAGACGCTGGTGGGGCGCGACGGCTTCCGCCGCGGCATCGACCTGTACTTCCGGCGGCACGACGGCCAGGCGGTCACCTGCGACGACTTCGTGGCCGCGATCGCCGACGCCAACGGGCGCGACCTGTCGCAGTTCGGCCAGTGGTACGCGCAGGCGGGCACGCCGCGCCTGACGGTGCGCACGCGGCACGACGCCGCCGCGCGCCGCTTCACGCTCGAGGTCGAGCAGCACCCGCCCGCGGCGGCCGGCACGGCCGACACGCCGCCCTTCCACATCCCACTGGCCGTCGGGCTGGTCGGCGCCGACGGGCGCGACCTGCCGCTGCGGCTGGCCGGCGAGTCCGCGGCCGGCGCCGGCACCCGCGTGCTCGACGTCACGCAGCGCACCCACACCTTCGTGTTCGAGGACGTCGCCGCGCCGCCGGTGCCGTCGCTGCTGCGCGACTTCTCCGCCCCCGTGATCGTCGAGCATGCGTACACGGACGCGCAGCTCGCCTTCCTGATGTCGCACGACAGCGATCCCTTCAACCGCTGGGAGGCTGCGCAGCGGCTCGCACAGGCCGCCGTCATCGCCGCGCTGCGCAGCGACGCGCACGCGGCCGCGCTGCGCGACACGCTCACCGCGGCCTTCGCGCGCGTGCTCGACGACGCCTCGCTCGACCCCGCCTTCAAGGAGCTGCTGCTCACCCTGCCCGGCGAATCCGTGATCGCCGAGCAGCTCGACGTGGTCGACCCCGGCGCGGTGCGCGCTGCGCGCAACACGCTGCGCGTGCACCTGGCCACGGCGCTGGCCGACCGCTGGGTGCGCACCCGCGCGCACTGCGCGTCCACCGGCCCCTACCGGCCGACCCCCGCCGAGGCCGGACGCCGCGCGCTGCGCAACGTGGCGCTGGGCTACCTGGTGGCCGGCGGCATCGACGACGCCTGGGCGCGCGCCGCGCAGCAGTTCCACCAGACCGACAACATGACCGACCGGCAGGCAGCGCTGCAGGCGCTGGTCAACAGCGCCGCGCCGCAGCGCGAAGACGTGCTCGAGCGCTTCGCGCGCGACTTCGCCGACGAACCGCTGGCCATGGACAAATGGTTCATGACGCAGGCCACCATGCACCGCCAGCCCGGCGACGCCCCCGTGGTCGAGCGCGTGCGCCGCCTGCTCGACCATCCGGCGTTCTCCCTGCGCAACCCCAACAAGGTGCGCGCACTCGTCGGCAACTTCTGCAACGCCAACCCGGCCGAGTTCCACGATCCCAGCGGGGATGGCTACCGCTTCTGGGAGGCGCAGATCGCGCTGCTCGACCCGCTCAACCCGCAGGTGGCCGCCCGCGTGGCGCGCGCACTCGACCGCTGGCGCAAGTACACGCCCGACCGGCAGGCGCTGATGCGCGCGTCGCTGCAGCGCGTGGCCGAGCTGCCGGATCTGTCCGGCGACGTGCGCGAGATCGTCACCAAGGCGCTCGACGCGCCGGCGCCGGCCGGCACGAGCACGCCCGCGCCCGCGCCCGCGCCCGCGCCCAAGAACGCATAACAGGAGAACCTCATGTCGCGAATCAGTCTCACGCAGTACCTGGTCGAACGCCAGCGCGAGAAAGGCCTGATCCCGGGCGAGCTTCGGCTGCTGCTCGAAGTGGTCGCGCGCGCGTGCAAGCGCATCAGCTACGCGGTGGGCAAAGGCGCGCTGTCGGACGTGCTCGGCGAGGCCGGCTCCGACAACGTGCAGGGCGAGGCACAGAAGAAGCTCGACGTGATCGCCAACGACATCCTGCTCGAAGCCAACGAATGGGGCGGCCACCTCGCGGCCATGGCCTCCGAGGAGATGGACAACTCCTACACGATCCCCAACCGCTACCCGAAGGGCGAGTTCCTGCTGCTGTTCGATCCGCTCGACGGCTCGTCGAACATCGACGTGAACGTGTCGATCGGCACCATCTTCTCGGTGCTGAAGCTGCCCGAAGGCGTGAAGGAACCCACCGACGCCTGCTTCCTGCAGCCGGGCACGCGGCAGCTGGCAGCCGGCTACGCCGTGTACGGCCCGTCGACGCTGCTGGTGCTGACGGTGGGCGACGGCGTGGCCTGCTTCACGCTCGACCGCGAGACCGGCAGCTGGTGGCTCACCGAAGACCGCATGCAGATCCCGGCGCAGACCAAGGAGTTCGCGATCAACGCGTCCAACCAGCGGCACTGGCTGCCGCCCGTGCGCCGCTACATCGACGAGCTGCTGGCCGGCAAGGAAGGCCCGCGCGGCAAGGACTTCAACATGCGCTGGGTGGCCTCGATGGTGGCCGACGTGCACCGCATCATGACCCGCGGCGGCGTGTTCATGTACCCGCGCGACCAGCGCGAGCCCGACAAGCCCGGCAAGCTGCGCCTGATGTACGAGGCCAACCCGATGGCGTTCCTGGTGGAGCAGGCGGGCGGCGCGGCCACCAACGGCGAGCAGCGCATCATGGAGATCCAGCCCGCCAAGCTGCACGAACGCGTGGCCGTGTTCCTCGGCTCGCGCGAAGAGGTCGAGATCGTCACCTCGTACCACCGGCAGTGACGCCTCAGGGCCGGCGCCGCGACGTCAGGGCGTCGGCGCCCCGGACCGCTCACACCAGCGTCATCCCCACGATCTTCATCGACGGGTCGTCGCGGTCGGTCTCCACCTTGAAGCCCAGGTAGGTCATCAGGCCCAGCATGCGGGCGTTGCTGCCCAGCACGTAGCCCTCGATGCGGCGCAGGCCCTTGTTGCGCGCGGCCTCGATGATCGCGCGCATCAGCGTCGAGCCCAGCCGCTTGCCCTGCCAGTCGTCGGCGATGGCGATCGCAAACTCGCAGGTCTCGCGGTCGGGGTTCAGCAGGTAGCGCACCACGCCGATGATGCGCTCCTCGTCGATGTCCTCCGACCCGCCGGCGCCGCCCGCGCCATCCGCGCCCTCGGGCGGCATGGCCAGGGGGTCCCGCTGCTGCACGGCCACCAGCGCGAGCTCGCGGTCGTAGTCGATCTGCGTGTAGCGCACCAGCATCTTCGGCGTCAGCTCCGACAGCGTCGAGATGAAGCGGAAGTAGCGCGACTCGGGCGACAGCGCCCGCATGAAAGCCTGCAGCCGGTCGGCGTCCTCGGGCTGGATCGGGCGGATCGTGTAGAACTGCCCGTCGGGCGCCGAGCGCACCTGGGTCAGGTGCGCCGGGTACGGCATGATCGCCATGTGCGCGTAGCGCACCGGCAGGTTGCCCGCGGCCGGGTCGATCACGATGCGGGCATCCACCGCCACCACGCCGTTCTCGTCGGCGATGGCCGGGTTGATGTCCATCTCGGCGATCCACGGCAGCTCGCACACCATCTCCGAGACCCGCACCAGGAGCGCCTCGAGCACCTCGAGGTCGACCTCGGGCGCGCCGCGGAACGCGCCCAGCGACTCGGCCACGCGCGTGCGTTCGATCATGCGCCGCGCCAGGAAGCGGTTGAGCGGCGGGAACTCGATCGTGGTGTCGCGCACCACCTCGATACGCGTGCCGCCGGCACCGAACGCGATCACCGGCCCGAACAGCGGGTCGCGGTACACGCCCACGTACAGCTCGCGCGCGAATCGGCTGCGCCGCATCGCCTGCACGGTCACGCCCTCGATGCGCGCCTTGGGCTGCGCACGGCGCACCGCCGCGATGATCTCGCCGTACTGCGCGCGCACCTCGGCGGCGTTGCGCACGTTGAGCACCACGCCGCCCACGTCGCTCTTGTGCGTGACGTCGTAGGAGGCGATCTTCATCGCCACCGGAAAGCCCATCTGCTCGGCGATCACGATCGCCTCGGTGGGCGAGCGCGCGATCATCGTGCGCGTGACCGGCACGTGGAAGGCGCCGAGCAGTGCCTTCGATTCCATCTCGGTGAGCACCTGCCGCCGCTCGGCCAGCACGCTTTCGATCAGCATGCGCGCGCCCTCGAGGTCGGGCGCCTCGAGCCCCGACAGCGAGCGCGGCGTCTGCTGCAGCAGCTGCTGGTTCTGGTGGAACACGGTGACGGTGGAGTAGGCGTCCACCGCCGTCTCGGGCGTGCGGAACACCGGGATGCCGGCGTCGTCGAGCGCGCGCCGGTACGGGCGCACGCCCTGGTCGCCCATCCAGCAGGCGAGCACCTTCTTGCGGCTGCCCCTGGCGGCGGCGATCAGCGTGTCGGTGATGCCCGCGGCGTCCACGCCGGTGTAGGGCGCGAGCATCGTGAGCACCGCGTCGAACTCGGGGTCGGCCATCACCGCCGACAGCGCCGCCTCGAAATCGGACGCCCGCGCATCCACCCCCAGGTTCATCGGATTCTCGACGACCACCGTGGGCAGCCGCTCGGCCAGCGCCGCCACCGTCGCGGCCGACGGCGCGGGAATGCGCACGCCGTTCCACATCGCCACGTCGGAGGCCAGCACCGCCGGGCCGTTGCCGTTGCTGATGACGGCCAGCCGGCGCCCCAGCGGCGACGCGCTGGTGGCCAGCATCTGCGCCGCCGTGAAGAGCTGCGTGAACAGGCGCACCTGCACCGCCCCCGCCCGGCGCAGCGCGGCCGTGTAGATGGCGTCGCTGCCGCACAGCGCGCCCGAGTGCGTAAGCGCGCGCCGGCGCGACGCCTCGTCGCGGTTGCCCTTGAGCACCACCACCGGCTTGACCGAGGCCAGCGCGCGCAGCGCGCTCATGAAGCTGCGCGACTCGCGCACCGCCTCCAGGTACACCACCACCGAGCGCGTGCGCGCGTCGTTGGCCAGGTAATCGAGCACCTGCGCGAGGTCGACGTCGGCCTCGGCCCCCAGCGACACCGCCAGCGAGAAGCCCAGCACCGTGCCGCCGGCCCAGTCGAGGATTGCACCGTTGAGCACGCCCGACTGCGACACCAGCGCCAGGTTGCCGTCCTTGGGCATGGGCCCCATGCGGCCGGCGTTCAGCCCCAGCGGCGGCCGCACGAAGCCCATCGTGCCCGGCCCCAGCAGCCGGATGCCGGCACGCTGCGCGACCTGCGCCCAGGCGCGCGCGTCGACCGGATCGGCGTGGTCGCAGACCAGCACCGCCGCGCGCACGGCCAGCTTGGCCGCCACGTCGAGCGCGGCACGCACCGCGCCGTGACAGGCGACGACGATGGCCAGGTCGAAGCCCGGCTCGGGCAGATCGCCCGGGTCGGACAGGCGCCGCAGCACCGTGCGCTTCACCGACGCGGGCGGAGCGTCGACGAGGGCGGCGGCCCATCCGGGCAGCGCATCGTCGCCCTCGACGAGAAGCACGATCGAGGTGGGGTCGAACAGCGGCGTGAGGAAGTGGCGATGTTCCATCGCGGGTCAGTCGAGGCCCACCAGTGCCCGAACGTGAAGCTCGACGCTGCGCGCCAGCGCCGGCAGGTTGTAGCCGCCTTCCAGCATCGACACGATGCGCCCCTCGCAGTGCCGGTCGGCGAAGTCGACCAGCTGCCGCGACACCCAGCCGTAGTCGGCGTCCGACCAGCCCAGCTGGCTCATGTCGTCGTCGCGGTGCGCATCGAACCCCGCCGACACGAACAGCATCTGCGGGCGGAAGGCCTCGAGCGCCGGCAGCCAGTGCTCGAGGACCGCGCGGCGCATCGGCTCGCCGTTGGAGTACGGCGGCAGCCCCACGTTGCACATGTTGGCGCCCTTGGGGTTCTCGCCCAGGTACGGATACAGCCGCGACTGGAAGGTGGACACCATCAGCACGCGCTCGTCGCCGGCCAGGATGTCTTCGCTGCCGTTGCCGTGGTGCACGTCGAAGTCGACGAGCGCGACCCGCTCCAGGCCCAGCTCGTCGAGCGCATGGCGGATGCCCACCGCGATGTTGTTGAAGAAGCAGAAGCCCATCGCCTGGCCGCGCTCGGCGTGGTGCCCCGGCGGGCGCACGTTGCAGAAGGCGCGCGTGTACCCGCCCTTGACCACCAGCTCGGTGGCCAGCACCGCGGCGCCGGCCGCGTGCAGCGCGGCCGTCCAGGTGTGCGGGTTCATGGACGTGTCGGGGTCGACGTGCACGTAGCCCTCGGCGGGCGCCTGCGCGTGCAGCTCGGCATAGTGGCGCGCCTCGTGCGCGCGGCTGATCTGCACCTCGGTGGCGGCGGGCGCGTCGTAGCTGCTCATGGCGTCGAGCAGGCCCTTCATCAGCAGACGGTCGGCGATCACGGCCACGCGCTCCGGGCACTCCGGATGACCCTCGCCCATCTCGTGACGGACGCTGCTGGCGTGCGAAATGTAGGCTGCCTTCAAGACGGTCTCCCCCTGGTCGCCGGGCAGTCTAGCGGAACGGCACGACCGCGCAATGCGGATTGGCAACGCGCTCAGCGCCGCCGGCGCGGCGCGAGCGACTCGGACCGGCCGGTCGATGTGCGCGCGCGCTCGGGTGGCTCAGGGTCGGAGAACCCCGCTGCGACGATGGCGTGCTCGAGGCCCCTGAACGCCACGGATTTCCTCGGGTCGCGCAAGGACGACATACCGTCGTTCCACGCATGCACCATCTGCTTGGCCACGGAACGCCAACGCGGCTCGTTCCTCGCCGCTTCGATCACTTCCCTGCCAACCTCCACGGCCGATTCACACAGGCGCTCGACCATTTCGGCGTAGCGCCGGGGCGAAAGTCCCAGGCGGGCATTGAAGAACCGTTCCAGCGTCCTGCCGGGCGCCCATGTCTGACGTCCATCGACCGACAAGGCAGGGGGGCTGTTCGCATAACGCGGGTAGGCCTGCGTGGTGACCACGTCATAGACCGGCGTGTAGCCCACATCGGACAGGCTGGTGTAGAACAGCGCGACGTTCTTCGCATGGCAGTCGGCGTTGCGCACCACGTAGCTGGTGAGCAGGTGCCATCCGAACCGCTCCAGCTGCGCACGCACCTGAGCGGAGGGCAGATAGGCGCGCGTGGCGTGCAGCACTCTTTCGGTGGTGGTCGCGTACTTCTCGTGCGGTGGCAGACCCAGCAGTCCGCATGCGTCTTCCAGTCCATGCGTGGGTGCGCCGCGATCGTCGACGTCGAACCGCTCGACGACCAGCACGCGGCCGTCGTCCGACATGCGCGCCTTGGCGACGGGAACGACGCCGAGCCGCTCCAGCACCCGCAGGCTGTAGAACTCGTTGAAGCCGAGATAGGGCGTGCTGTCGTCCGAACCCTTGACGATGTGGCGGCTCGTGCGCAACGTGGGCTTTCCGAGCGGGCCTGCCACCTGAGGCGCCGAATGGTCGGGCGCAATGAACTTGGGGACCATGCCGGAGATCGACGCGCGCGCATACCGGCGCACCAGCGAGGCAAAGTGCTCGGTGGTGTTGTCGGCCTTCAGCAGCGACTCGACCTGCAGCGGCGCCATCTCTGCGCCGGGTGTTCCGCCCTCCGGGAGGACAGTCACGCGACCGATGCCGGTACCTCCCACCACGGCGAGCAGGGACAGATCGGTGCCGTCGAGCAGAGGGCCGAACTCCTCACGGATGATGCTCAGAAGGTAGCCTTCGGGCAGGTTCTGGCGAAAGAAGGGGTGCAGATCCCGCGGCCAGCGCCAGGGTTCCTCGCGTACCGGCATGGCGAGGCTCACGAAGTCGCCGGCCTCGGCGTCGGGCAGGTACTTCAGTACGTACTCGTCGCGCTCGCGATAGAGCCGGGCGACCGTCTTTCCCGAGACCCGGACATCGAGGTTCTTCATGCATGGCCCTGACGCTGCTCGGCCAGGATGTCCTCGACCGTGCGAACGTGCCCGGCCTTGACCAGCTTGAGATCGCAGCCAGCCGCTTCGAGCAGGCGCACCAGGGCGGACACGCTCATGTCCCCTTTGGAGAGATTCTCCATCCGAGCGACGGTCGTGCGCGCAACGCCTGCCCGCTGCGCCAGCGCGTCCTGACTCAGCCGAGCCTGGCGGCGAGCGGCTTTGAGCATCTCGGCAACATCGGCGAGCGTCGTCATTGTGTCTTTTGGGCTACAAATATGCCATGAATGGACAAGAATGTAGCCCCAAAGGCACATTATTTCAACTGAGGCAGACACGCGTCCGATCTCCCCGACGGGCAACGCGCGCACGAAGACACCGCTGGGCCCCGGCAGGAGGGCGGCGACGGTCCGATTGGATCAGGTGAAGGGGAAGGCGCGGCTGGAGAGGCTGGAGCGACCGCAGGGGCGGGAGCGGCCACAGAGGCCGGCGCGACGCCAGGCACTGGAGCGGGTGAAGGGAA
>ENA-UPTA01004883-UPTA01004883.1-activated-sludge-metagenome-genome-assembly--contig:-NODE-4883-length-12555-cov-4.025520_pt1 | contig 12555 bp, 9 predicted proteins | sample MGYA00238184_ERZ773361 | MGnify/ENA primary metagenome ERZ773361 (study PRJEB29100, sample SAMN05720205) | activated sludge metagenome | isolation source: anaerobic digester from wastewater...
ATTTATAATCCAGTCTGTTACCGTAGGCCAGATGAATACTTCAGGATCTTCAGGATTTTTCTCCTTCCTGATATACAGATAGGATTTGCTGCTCAGCTCCGTACCGCAGGTACCTTTAACCAGAACCTGATAAAGACCGATATCTGAAGCATTTGCATCTGTCAGTTCCAGACTACTGTAAACTGAGTTTTCAAGTATTTCATTATTCCTGAACCACTGATAAGTTAAATCATGGCCTTCGGCAAGGACTTTGAGCGATATATCTTCTCCGTTTTCAGCGCTTATATCGGGAGTTACATAGTTAATCTTTGTCAGCTGATGAACTGTAACTGCAATATTATTTGTGAAAAGAGTACCGCATGATCCCCCAATCTTACATTTATATATCCCCGAATTGCCTGTTGAAGCGCCGGTTATGCTGTAAGCTCCCGTATCAAGTGTGGTTATAAGGACATCATCTTTGTACCAGGAAAACTTTTTATTATGTCCCTCGGCAGAAATAGTCAGATCTATCGTTTGTCCGGCACAGAGGATCCTGTCAGGCGGTTGGCTTATAATCTTAGTGTTCATAACGACTTCAACACCGAGTCGGGACCATTCTGATAAGGTCCCGTTAATCCTGACCCTCAGTTTTATGGTTGCAGGGCCTAGATATTCAGGTTCCCATACTACAGTACCGGTCCGGGAATTGCCTTCAATTGTGCCGGCCTCTTCAGGAAAAAGTTCCCATTGATATTCTGTAGCTCCGGTAACGGGACTGACTGAATAGTAACTGAAATTTTCTCCGTGGCATATTATTGTATCTCCTGCCGGGATGGGAGGTGTAAACTCCTGTATCCCGGTTTTTGTCCTTATCCACTCTTCAAATGCTGATATCTCTGTATAAGCGCTGTAGGTATCACAATCTTCGCTTCCCCAGCTGGTTATTCCTGCGAGCCTGTATTCGCCTGAAACAGGAACCACCATCGGACCTCCGCTGTCGCCGTTGCAGGCATCCCTTGTTGCATCGCGGTAACCTGCCATTATGAAATTATCGGGTATGCTGCGCCACACTGTTGATGCCTGTAACCTCGATACGATCGGAAGCTGGACTTTCTGCAGGGTATATGGAAGAACTTCCGGAGAAATATCTGTCAGGCCCCAGCCTGTAACCCAGGATATTACACCCGGATCAGTGGCGCCTTCCCTTGCATCATCAGCTGTGACCAGCTTTATCGGCCGGGCATCTGGAACATCAACAGGGTCCTTAAGCTTCAGAAGGGCAATATCATTGGCAAGAGTCCGGCTGTTATAATCTTCATGCAGGATGACCTGGCTGACCTGATATCTTTCACCCTCATGAACATTGTAAGGATTGGTTGCACCGGCTTTAACGAACATTTCTGAGACGGGGATAGCGCTTCCGTCCTCATTCTCTGTACAATGTGCCGCAGTAATGATCCAGTTCCCTGCAATTATTGATCCCCCGCACATAAAATCGCCCGATTCATAATATACCTGCCACGGGAAATCGGCAATGGAAGCATCTGTACCTCCTATTATCTTGCTCAGTTCCTTCTTAACTCCTGTAAAGAATGGTAAAAAGCGATCTCCAGGTTCTCCATCCGGTTCTACAGACAAGATTGGTTCGCCGTTGATATGTAGTGTCATTAGTGAACTATCCTTATTAATTATACCCGGCACATAAATCTGAAGTAAGTACCTTCTTTCCGCTTCCAGTCCGAAAAATACCGAATCCTGCCCGGCAAAATCATTCCCCGATATAACAAGCCTGTACTGACCGTCAAGAATCTGCCACTCGTTGATGCCTGTTTTTTTGGTCCCGGTAATAAGGAGGTCCGCTTTTTGAGAATGGACTTCCAGTGACAAGGAAAGAAATATGAAAGATATGATTATATATTTTATCATTTTTGAATTCATCCCACTGCTTTTTCCCCCTTCTTTATAATTCCTGTAAAATTAATCCGTCAAAAATCATACAATAATGCGATACCTTTAGCTTTCAGGATCACAAAGGTATCACAAAGTTTATGAATTATTAAAGTTAATTACCAAATTGGTAACCTTTTATTATCTTTGCTTCAACAATCACAATTAATGAGAGTATTTGCAAAGAAAATTCTGAGAGATTTCCGGGACAAGCATGCTGATACAGAAGAACAACTTAAAACCTGGTATAAAGAAGCCTCAATAGCTAAATGGGCATCTCCCTCAAAAATCAAGGCTGAATATCCTAAAGCAAGTATTCTCAAAGACGGAAAGGTAATATTTAATATTTGTGGTAATAAATACAGATTAGTTGTCAGGATAAATTACCGAAGAGGCTGGGTTTTTATACTGTTCATTGGCACTCATATAGAATATGATAAACTCAAAATTGATAAAATGTGACAAAATGAAAATAAAAGTAATTAAAACAGAAGAGGAGTATAACAAAGCCTTAAAAAGACTTGAGGCTATTTTTGATGCCTTGCCGGATACACCTGAGGGAGACGAAGCAGAACTACTTGGCATTCTCATTGATAAATATGAAGATGAACACTATCCGATTGACTCGCCTGATCCAATAGAAGCAATAAAATTCCGGATGGAACAAATGAATATGGATAATAAAGACTTAGCTGAAATAATCGGATATAAAAGCAGAGTCTCAGAAATTTTTTCCCGTAAAAGAAAATTGAATCTCGAAATGATAAGGAGGCTCCACGAAAGAATGAAAATACCTTATGAATCTCTTTTAAAGGAATATTGAAACAAATCCCTTAAGCCAATAAAAGAGGACTTCATGTATATGTGGTTCCCAAAAGTCACACAAGTATAACATTAAGGACTCACAAAGGAGACATTTTATGTAAGTTAAATAGTATATTTATCAATATTTCTATTAAACCACTCTAATTATATGAACCGACGAGAATTCAGTAAAACAGCAGCTGCCGGAACAATGGGTATAGGTATGTCCCCCCTCATCCTTCCTGATTCCGGATGGAAAGGTGCAAATGACCGGGTAAATGTTGCGGTAATCGGCATACGGGCCCAGGGACAGGCACATATTGCAGAATATTCGAAGCTTCCTGATGTTTCAGTGTCAGCAATTTGTGATGTCGACAGCAATCTTTTCCCTGAAAGGGTAAAGAAATACTATACAGATAAAGATTACCGGCACCGAAGCTATTCACCGATCTGAGGAAGATGTATGAAGATAAGGACATTGATGCAGTTTCAATAGCCACACCGAATCACTGGCATGCCCTGGCAGCAATCTGGGCGCTTCAGGCAGGAAAACATGTTTCAGTAGAAAAGCCATGCTGCTATAATTTCTTTGAGGGCAGAAAGCTGGTGGAAGCTGCCGAAAAATACAAGCTCGTGGTTCAGGACGGAGCAGAGCAGAGAAGCAATCCCTGTGCCCAATCCATGGCTCAGTTCCTGCATTCGGGAAAACTTGGCGAAGTATATATGGCCAAGGGATTATGCTACAAATGGCGCGATACAATCGGAAAAACTCCGGATGAACCGGTACCTACTGGTGTGGATTACGATCTGTGGCTCGGTCCTGCTCCCAAAAGGCCTTTCTCAAAGAACCGGTTCCACTATAACTGGCACTGGAACTGGGACTACGGCAACGGCGACATGGGCAACCAGGGTGTTCATGAAATGGATATTGCCCGCTGGGGACTGAATGTAACGCTTCCTGTTAAAATAACTGCTGCCGGAGGTCATTTTATGTTTGATGATGATCAGAACACCCCTAACGGCCTTATTGCAATATTTGAATTTCCCAATCCCGATGGTGGTGGTGATAAAAAGAAAATACTTCAGTTTGAAGTGAGGCACTGGATAACAAACAGGGAGGGCATTAAAAGTGATAACCCGAAGGAGGATGCTTATATGGTCAGCGCCGATAATGTTATCGGTAATCTGTTCTACGGTTCGAAAGGATTTATGACCAAGAATGTGAATGAGTGGCAGGTTTATTATGGCAAGGAACGCAAAGAGGGAGAAAAAGGAAGCGGACTGGGTGACCATTACAAAGCATTTATTGATGCTATCCGGGCAGGAAACGCCAAACTTGCAAATGCTGACATAAGAGATGGTTTCTACTCATGTGCCCTGATGCACCTTGGAAATATATCCTTCAGGCTCGGCCGTTCCCTTGAATTCGACCCTGTGAAGATGAAATTTATTAATGCCCCTGATGCTGATGCTTTGCTTACCAGGGAATACCGGAAACCATTTGTTGTTCCCGAAAATGTTTGAAACAGATCTTAAAATATCTGATTCAAAGACATATTTAGTTTATTGTATTCCTTTGTGTTACTTAGTGATGACCTTTGTGATCCTTTGTGGTTAAGAAAAAACTATAAACACAAAGTCCCGCAATGGGTTATACCAGGGATTCACAAAGGTTATTATTTATGAAAATAAAATCCTAATGAACAGAACCAGGATCAGGTGGATAATCCTTCTTTTTCTCTTTATAGCAACTACATTGCTTTATCTCGACAGGTCAGCTCTCGGGATCATGGCACCTTTCCTTCAGGATGAGATAGGCTGGACCGAAAAGCAATATGGACATATTAACAGTGCATTCATGATCGGTTATGCACTCTGTTTCCTGATAATGGGGGTTATCGTTGACAAGATAGGAACAAAGGCCGGGTATTCGGTTTCTTTAGGATTATGGGCTGTTGCACAGGCTGCCACTGCTCTGGCAGGATCATGGATCGGATTTGCTCTTGCCCGTCTGGGTCTCTCTGTGGGTCAGTCCGGCAATTTCCCTGTTGCAAATAAGGTACTGGCAGAATGGTTCCCGAAAAAGGAACGTGCCTTTGCAGTCGGTCTGTTTAACGGAGGTGCAAATGCAGGTACTTTGCTTTCACCTCTTCTGATTCCTGTTATTGTAGCAGCTTTCGGGAATGACTGGAGGGCAGCCTTCCTCTGGACATTCCCGGTCAGCATGATCTGGATAATATGCTGGTTGTTATTTTACAGGAAACCTGAAAAACACTGGCTTGTAAGTAAACAGGAACTCGACTATATAAACAGTGATCTGACCGCTGAATCCCCTGAAAAAATAAAATGGACAACCTTGCTTAAAACCAGGGAAATGTGGGGTATCTGTGTTGGAAAATTCATGGCTGATCCTATCTGGTGGTTCTATCTTTTCTGGGGAGCAAAGTTCCTCAACGGGAAATATGGCCTTAACCTTAAGGAAATTGGCATTCCTTTTTTCACAATCTACCTTATATCATGGGGAGGAGGTATATTCCTCGGATGGCTCACCTCAGGCTTCCTTAAAAAGGGATGGACCCTTAATAAGGGAAGGAAAACGGGCTTTCTGATATGTGCACTGTTTGCACTCCCTGTAATGCTGGTTCCTCATGTGAATAATATGTGGTTGGCCATAGGGCTTATTGCTCTTGCTGCCGGCGGACATTGCGGCTGGTCGGCAAACATTTTCAGCCTGATGTCTGACATTTTCCCGCGTAAAGCAACAGCATCCGTTACGGGTATCGGTGGATTTGCCGGAGCCGTCGGAGGTGCACTTATTGCACAACTTGTCGGCGGTCTTCTCCAGAATATGGGAATGGAAGGTTATACAGTACCCTTCCTGATAGCTTCACTCGGTTATTTTTTCGCCCTCGGAATTATGCATCTTCTCATCCCGAAAATAAAACCATTAAATCTGTGACCTTTTATGAAAAGCTTTGAACGACTGAATACTGCCCTCGGACATATGGAAGCGGACAGGATCCCCTATGATATAGCGGGAACCACAGTAACGGGAATAAACAAAAAAGCTTTTGTCAGGGCAATGGAATACCGTGGATTGTCAGGAGAATATGACCTGAAGGAAATTGATCCGATCCAGCAGATAGTAACCCCGGTTGAAGAAACTCTGAAAAAACTGAATTGTGATATAAGAAGGATGGGGGCCCGGAGGATCCCTGATTTTGAAGATATTCTCGTACATAAGGGCAGCGTCAGGGAGATAACCGATGTATGGGGCTGCCTCTGGAAAATGGATGAACTTAAAGATATGTATTACAACCAGTATACTTATCCTCTTGAAAGTTTCTCATCTATCGGAGAAGGTCTGAAACATTATAAGGTACCGGATATTTCGCTTCATGCAGATACAATCCGCAGGGATCTGGCTGAACAGGCACAAATCATTTCCGATTCGGGAGTCATAATCGACAGGAACTGTGCAGGACTTACCGAAACATCACTGAGGATCAGGGGATATGAAAACTGGTTCATAGATACAGTGATGGATCAGGCCGGGGTTGAACAACTTCTGGATGTTGTACTGCAGTATAAATGGCAGTACTGGGACCTTGTTATCGACTGGCTCTATGAGAATGATATGAACGGCAGGATAAGCGTCATATCCGAATGTGATGATCTCGGTACACAGACTTCAACTCTTCTTGAACCGGACTTCCTGAGGAAAACAGTTATTAAACGGTTCAGGGATCTCTGGTCGCATATCAAACGTAGATTACCCGGAATTAAGATCTTTATGCATACCTGCGGATCGGTCCGCATTCTTCTTCCCGATCTTATAGAAGCCGGCCTTGATATTTATAATCCCGTTCAGTTCACCGCTGCAAACATGGATCTGAAGGAGCTTAAGCGTGATTTCGGAAAGGACCTGGTCTTCTGGGGAGGAGGTATTAATACACAATTGACCCTGAGAGATGGAACGCCTCAGCAGGTCAGGGATGAGGTTAAAAAGATAATTGATATTCTGGCTCCCGGCGGAGGATTTGTATTTACTACGGTACATAATATTCAGGAAGATGTTCCTCCGGAGAATTTCTGGGCAATGTGGGACACGCTGATGGAATATGGTAAATACTAATGATCTGACAGATTTAATCAACTGGTCACTGACTTTGATATTTTGTTTGTTTATTTCAGTCCGGTTTTATTTTCCCCTCGGATTGATTTTCTATCTTTCGGCGGTTTTTAATTCAGATAGATTATGCCAAAGCGGACAGACATAGAAAAGGTATTGATAATTGGTTCCGGCCCGATAATTATCGGACAGGCTTGTGAATTTGATTATTCCGGCACCCAGGCATGCAAGGCATTGCGGTCGATGGGATATAAGATAATCCTGGTCAATTCTAACCCTGCAACTATAATGACCGACCCGGGCATTGCCGATATAACCTATATTGAACCCCTCAACGAATATGCACTAACCGAAATTATCAAGAAGGAACGTCCTGATGCCCTGCTACCCAACCTTGGCGGGCAGACAGGTTTGAATCTGTCATCGCTTCTGGCAAAAAAAGGTATTCTTGAAAAATACAATGTTAAGGTTATCGGTGTAAATATTGATGCCATAGAGCGTGGTGAGGACAGGACGGCTTTCAAGGAAACGATGAATCGTCTCGGCATAGAGATGCCTCACAGCAAAGCGGTTAACAGCGTTGAAGAGGCTGAAAAGGTCGCGGCTGAACTGGGATATCCGGTCGTGGTAAGACCTGCCTATACAATGGGAGGAACGGGAGGAGGACTGGTATATAACCTGGAAGAGCTCCGCACCATTGCCAGCAGGGGCCTTGCTGCAAGTATTGTCCACCAGATACTTATCGAGGAATCGGTTGCGGGATGGGAAGAGCTCGAACTGGAAGTTGTGAGGGATTCAAAAAACCAGATGATCACAGTCTGTTTTATCGAGAATGTTGATGCAATGGGTGTTCATACAGGTGACTCTTATTGTACTGCACCTATGCTTACAATAAGCCCTGAACTTCAGAAACGCCTTCAGAAATATTCCTATGATATTGTTGAAGCGATCGAAGTGATTGGCGGAACAAATGTTCAGTTTGCTCATGATCCGAAGACCGGAAGGGTTGTGGTGATAGAAATTAATCCCCGGACATCGAGGTCTTCCGCTCTGGCATCAAAGGCTACCGGATTCCCTATTGCATTTGTATCATCACTTCTTGCCGGAGGTCTTACTCTTGATGAAATTCCTTACTGGAGAGACGGAACACTGGACAAGTATACCCCGTCGGGCGATTATGTGGTGGTGAAATTTGCCCGCTGGGCATTCGAGAAATTTGAAGGCCTTGAAGACAGGCTTGGAACCCAGATGCAGGCTGTAGGAGAGGTAATGAGCATCGGCAAGACTTATAAGGAAGCCTTTCAGAAAGCTATCCGGTCACTTGAGATAGGACGTTACGGACTTGGATTTGCAAAAGATTTCAACAAAAAATCTCTCGAAGAGCTTTTTGGAATGTTAAAACACCCGTCCAGTGAACGGCAGTTCATTATGTATGAAGCCCTGCGCAAGGGAGCTGATGTTGAAGATCTTTACAGACGGACTTTTATAAAGCCGTATTTCATCCGGCAGATGAAGGAGCTTGTGGAGGAAGAAGAGAAAATCCTGACATTCAGAGGCTCTTCCCCCCCTGATGATGTCCTGATCAGTGCAAAAAAGAATGGTTTTGCCGACAGGTATCTGTCAAAGCTGCTCGATATTCCTGAAAATGATATAAGGGAAAAACGTCTTTCCCTGGGTTTAAAGGAAGCATGGGAACCCGTTCCGGTTAGTGGCGTGGAAGATGCAGCATATTATTTTTCAACCTATAATGCACCCGACAAGGTAAGGGTGAGCAACAGGAAGAAAATCATGGTTCTTGGCGGAGGGCCCAACAGGATTGGCCAGGGTATTGAGTTTGATTATTGCTGTGTTCATGCAGCTTTTGCGATACGGGATGCCGGTTTTGAATCAATAATGGTTAACTGTAACCCGGAAACTGTTTCCACTGATTACGATACCTCTGACAAGCTTTATTTCGAGCCGTTGACTGCCGAAGATGTTCTGAGCATCTATGAGAAGGAAAAACCCGAAGGAGTTATTGTCCAGTTCGGTGGGCAGACACCTCTCAATCTTGCGCGTGAGCTGACTGAGGCTGGTGTAAAGATACTTGGAACAACATCTGAAGTTATTGATCTTGCCGAGGATCGTGACAGGTTCAGGCATATAATAGAAAAGCTCGGCATTCCCCAGCCGGAATCGGGTATGGCCAGTAATCTGAATGAGGCAATGTCAATAGCTGAAAAGATAGGGTACCCGCTAATGATACGCCCTTCATATGTGCTTGGGGGCCGTGCAATGAAAATAATACTCGACGAGCAGATGCTTGAAGAGTATGTTGTCAAAGCAGTGGGAGTTTCACCAGACCGGCCGCTTCTTCTCGATAAATTTCTTGAAGATGCGATAGAAACAGAAGCAGATGCAATATCTGACGGAGTTGATGCCTTCGTTCCGGCTGTTATGCAGCATATTGAATATGCCGGAATACATTCCGGAGATTCAGCCTGTGTTATCCCTCCGGTAGTCATCCCGAAAGATCACAAAAAGACTATTTATGATTATACCCGGAGAATAGCCATGGAGCTAAATGTTGTCGGGCTCAATATTCAGTATGCCATATATGAAGATGTTGTATATATCCTTGAAGCCAATCCCCGGGCTTCCCGGACAGTACCGCTTGTCTCAAAGGTGTGTAACGTTTCGATGGCAAGAATAGCCACCCAGATACTCCTGGGACAGAAGTTGTCTGATTTCAATCTTAAGAACAGGCCTGTAAAATATTATGGTGTAAAGGAAGCTGTCTTTCCGTTCAATATGTTCCCTGCCATAGATCCCCTGCTTGGTCCTGAAATGCGTTCCACAGGAGAGGTTCTGGGTATGGCTGATACATATGGAATGGCTTTCTTCAAGTCACAGGAAGCAACACAATCTCCTCTACCTGTAAGTGGTACCGTGCTTATAACTATTGCAAACCGTGACAAAAAGAGGATACTGGAAGCTGCCAGGAATTTCCATGAAATGGGGTTTAAAATCATATCTACCGGCGGGACCAGAAAATTCCTTGAAGAAAACGGTATACCGGCTACACTCATACTGAAGGTTCATGAAGGCAGACCAAATATTGTTGATGCCATCAAGAACGGCGAGATTGACCTGGTTGTGAACACCCCGGCAGGCAGGCTCAGCGAGTATGACGATTCCTATATAAGAAAGGATGCTATCAGGTATAAAATCCCTTACATAACAACAACGTCAGCTGCCCTGTCAGCAACCAAAGGCATAAAGGACCGCCAGAACGGAGCTTATACTGTCCGTTCGATCCAGGAATACCATGCGTCAATCGAGGATTAATCTTACCTGAATTTTAACCACGGGGTTACACTGAGTTATTCACGGGGTTACACTGTTTCTACTCCGTGGTAAATAAATTCTTAAGGTATTATTCCTTTGCCTTCTTCTGAAGTTCCTTTATCTTTTTCTCCTTTTCGGATATATCCTTTTCAAGTTCCCCGATTTTCATTTTGAATCCGTCTATTTCCCTCTCCAGTCTCCGTACATCATCCTTCAACCCCGATACCTCTCTCTGAAGCTCCGTTTTTTCTTCTTCAAGCTTTTTTATGACAGGTGTATAAACCGATTTTGCATAAAACCAGGTAGTAACAACCCCGATCGCTGCTGCAACCAGAAGCAGTGCAATTATCAGGATCACTGCTCCTGCTACAGACATGGCAAGTGGCATAAATGTAAGTATCATATCATTGCATTTTTATAGTTATTTCTGTCCTTCTGTTCTTTGCTCTGTTCTCTTCGGTAATATACCCGGCAATTGGCTTCGTTTCTCCTGCGGATTCCACAATTATCCTGTTGCCATTAATCCCGAGGGTCTGGATATGATTTGCCACGATCCGGGCTCTCTCCAATCCTAATTGCATGTTGTATTCAGGTGTACCGACCAGGTCGGTATGACCCGTGACAAGTAGTTTTGAACCGGGATATTTTTCAAGCCATGATCTGAAAGGAGTAATACTGCCTGCCAGCTGCGGATCAGTCTTCAATTTTGATCTGTCAAAATCGAAGTAGATCAGAAGATCTTTGGGCATAGATGCTTTAAGCTGTGCTAAAGAATCTGCCACTCTTGTTTCATTGTCAGGAGCTGTCACTACCGGTGTCTTTTTCCGGAAAACGGGAAGCAATTTATCATTGAATACCCATGACGAAAAAACAGACCATATAACAAATGCCAGCACCCCCAAGCCGATTATTTTCATTGCTGTAATGGGTTAAAGTTATGGATCAGGTAAATTTCCCTTACAAGTTACTAAAAAATGTAAAATAATCGATGCGATTTTCACAATAAAAACATATTGGACTATTTTTGATGTTCATTAAACACCCGGGAATGAAAAAGATCACATTAATGGTCATGATCCTTCTGACTGCCTCGTTGGCAGGGGCACAAAAGGCATGGCAGAAAATTACAGACAAGGCGATCAGGGAGCTTACCCTTGATTTTAAGATCCCGCCTCCCGAATACGGCATCATCCTCTGGTGGGGCTGGGATGGTCATATGTCTGATACTGTAATAAAGCGAGACCTCGACAGGATCAGAGAAATGGGATTCCGCGGTGTAATGCTCGAAGCCGGTTATGGCATGACAGCAGAATACCTCTCCCCTGAATGGTTTGAAATGGTCAGAATTGCTGTTGATGAGGCAAAAAAGAGAGGAATGATAGTCTGGATCGAGGATGAAGGAAAATATCCCAGCGGATTTGCAGGCGGGAAGTTCAGCAGGGAGCGTCCGGATCTTAAGATGCAGGGACTCGTTATTACAGAACGGATCGATGCCAAAAGCGGGATAAGGGTTTATGCTAAAATGCCGCACTATGCCCTGAGCGCCGTTGCTTACAACAATACTGACAAAACAAGCAGGATTATTGATATTACATCAGGAACACTCGACTGGACCGCTCCGGAAGGAGACTGGAGAATATTTGTTGCAGGAAACCGCTTCCGCTCCTCACAGACACGATCAGTGAACAATCCCACACGCGGAAAGGATACGACGGCTTCACTGATGGATTACCTTAATCCTCTTGCAACAAAACAATTTCTTTCCTGGACACACGAGAAGTATAAGGAATATATCGGTGATGAATTCGGAAAGACATTCATGGGATTCATGGGCGATGAGCCCGATTTCGCTTATACTCCCTGGACACCAAAGATCCTGGAAGAATTTAAAGCCCGAAAAGGTTATGATATAAAACCATTTCTTGCTTCATTCTTTCTGCCTCAGCTCAGTGAGGAAGCAAAAAGGATGAAAGCAGATTACTGGGATGTATGGTCAGATCTGTTCAGGGATAATTTCTTCACAGTCCAGGCAGACTGGTGCAGGGAAAATAATATTGAATATATAGTCCATCTCAACCACGAGGATCAGTTGCCGGGACTGATAAGATCTTCAGGGGATTTCTTTAAGAACATGCGGAATGTGGGGATCCCCGGGGTAGATGCCATCTGGGCTCAGATATGGATGGATCATGTAGCCGATTACCCGAAACTTGCATCTTCCGCGGCACACTTATACGGTAAACCCCGCGCTTTCACAGAAAGCTTTGCAGCCTACTCTTACCGGCCGACCGTACCTGAGGCAAAATGGGTTCTCGATCACCAGCTCGTAAGAGGAATAAACTTCGTAGATCGGAAGAGCACAC
>ENA-UPTA01004886-UPTA01004886.1-activated-sludge-metagenome-genome-assembly--contig:-NODE-4886-length-12550-cov-7.646098_pt1 | contig 12550 bp, 23 predicted proteins | sample MGYA00238184_ERZ773361 | MGnify/ENA primary metagenome ERZ773361 (study PRJEB29100, sample SAMN05720205) | activated sludge metagenome | isolation source: anaerobic digester from wastewater...
AGAAGACAAAAATTTTATCAAGCGATGGATTTATTATTATCTAATAAGAAAACAAATAATGTGAGTTTCTTAATTACATTAGATGCTGATGATGAAACCATGAACAATGATGAAGTCAAGCATCAAATTGAGTTTTATAGTGATTTTTATGATGTAGATATAGAAGTAAATTATGGTTATAGTATGAACAAGATTCATGCATGTAACCGTGATTTAGAAGAGTATAAGAAAGAATGGGATATAGTAATGCTTATGTCAGATGACATGTACCCTGTTATGCTAGGGTATGATGAGAAGATAATAAACCTTTATGAGAGTCATATACCAGACACAGATGGTGTTCTTTACTCACCAGATGGATATACACCATTAAATACTCTATGTATTTTAGGCAAAAAATATTATCAAAGATTTAATTACATTTATTATCCTGAATATGAGAGTTTCTTTCCAGATAATGAATTTCAGGAAGTGTCTCAGATACTTGGCAAGGAGTTTAGAATAAATAAGGTACTATTTAAACATGAACATCCTGCCAATGATAGTAAAGTTAAATTTGATGAACTTTATCAACGCAACAATATTTCGTGGGAAAAAGACAAAATTTTATATTATCAACGTAGAGCAAGGAACTTTGACTTATGATATACCTAAGTATACTAATAGCTACACTTAAAGACAGAACAGGTCAGTTTGAAGAGCTATATAATAATCTTGACAAACAGATAAATGATAATGGTCTTTCAGAGGAGGTAGAAATAGTAGTCTTTCAAGATGATTATGAATATCTTGTCGGAATGAAAAGAAATGTCTTATTAGAAAATGCTAGTGGGTTATTTACTGTTTTTATAGATGATGATGATTTGATTGCTGATGATTATGTAAAAACAATGGTAGATGTTATCAAGGACAACCCTGATATAGATTGTATAGGGTTTAAAGGGTTACTGATAAGTGAGGATTTAGGTAACAAAGAATTTATACATTCTATAAAATACAAGGGATATAGTAAGGATGATAATTATTATTACAGACCCCCAAATCATTTGAACCCTATAAAAGCTGAGATATCTAAAAGATTTACCTTTCCTGTTTTGAATTCAGGGGAAGATTATGATTGGGCTATGCAAATACTCAATAGTAGATTGCTGAAAAAAGAAATTTTTATAGACAAAATTATGTATTACTACAGATTTGAATGGAGTAAGACTGCTGCACAGAGAACATTGGATGTGAATAAATGAGAGAAATTGATGAGATAATGGATTTGATTCTGACAATAAGCACTACTTTAAAGATTATGAGTGAAACCTTATCTACCCATAAGCATGCAATAGATATTATTAGTGACAGGCTAAACTTAATGAATCAGAGAATTGGGGAATTTGAATCTGTATTAATCAGTCATAAAGAAGCTATAGAAAGACTACAAAGAGAAGTAAATGCTGAGTATAATTTAAATAAAAAAAATAAGGTGTACATGCAATGAATGGAAAGAAACGAATAATCTGCAATTTCGCATCAAAGGGAAGGGAAGTATATCTAAGGGGGTCACAACGACTATTAGATTCTATGAACTATGCAGGGGTCGATGCTGACTTGTTAATTTGTAGTCCAGATTCTTTACCAGAATCTAAAGATGTAGAAGACAATGGTAGGACAGTTTATCTTAGAAATAGAATGCCCACTACTAAAGAATTTGGTGAATGTCCTCCACATTCTACACACCCCTATGCTTTCAAGTCTTACATAATTCAGGAAGCAAGAGATATGGGATATGAAAAGATTATGTGGGCAGACAGTTCATGTGTATTTCTAAAAGATGCTGAACCTTACTGGCATTTAGCAAGTGAAATTGGTGTAGTTACTTTGGATAATCCTGGATGTCCTGAAGCTACTTGGACAGCCGATGATTGTTTAGAACATATGGGCTGTGACCCAGAATTTGCTAAGACATTCTTTGAAATAGATGCTTATATGATGATATTTGATTTTAGTGTACCCTCTGCTGACCCTCTACTCTGGGAAAGGTTTGGTTATACTCCATCTCAAGGTCCTATAGCACACCAATTGTTTACTAAATATTTTGAGCATTCAAGAGACGGGATTTGCTGTATAGGGGCTAGAGGTAGTACAAGACCTGATTTTAGGGCACATAGACATGACCAAAGTATTATATCATATTTTATAAAAATTTACAATATTCACCCTTTAAATTATGGTGTATGGTGTTATGCAGGTGAGGTAGGAACTAAGTTTAACCCCACATTTGTTAAGGCTGGAGTAAGTCAGAATTTTAATTGGCCTTTAGTTATTGATATGCATAAACAGGGTGAAAATATAATGGGAATAAGTTTTGTGTAAAGGAGATATGAATGTATACACAGGGAGAAGAAGAGCAGTACATATTAGAGTTTTTTGGGGACAAAAAGGGAAGAGTTCTTGAAATAGGGGCATATCATCCGACAGTATTCTCAAATAGTAGAGCACTTATTGAAAGAGGGTGGGAAGCTGTGTTGGTGGAACCTTCACCAAAATGTTTTAAGTTTCTATCTGATTTTTATGAGAATGATGATAAGGTACAGACTGTGCAGATAGCAATAGGAAGCAAGAATGGTAAGTTGGTGTTCTATGATTCTGGTGGAGCTAATGCTACAGGACATATTAGACATTATAATAGGTGGAAAGATATACAACTTGACTATGAGGAAACTCTAGTTGATTGTGTTACTTGGAGAACATTCTATAACAGCTTTCCTGGAGTATATGATTTTATAAGTATTGATTGTGAGGGAATGGATTGGGAGGTATTACAACAAATAGATTTAGATGAAACAGGAACTGATTTAGTTTGTATCGAATATGGTTGGAATACTAAGGAGATAAAAGAATACCTTCTTAAAAGTGGGTTTAGTAAGATATTCTTCATGAGTGGGGAAAATCTGATAGTAGGAAGATAGGAGACTAAACATGGGAGTGACACAAGAAACTTGGCTTTGGTTTAAACACTATTTACCCTCAGATATTACATTAAAGATATGTGAATTGGGGGACCAACAGTTTATGTGTTGCCCCCCATTTGAAGAATCTTCATGGGTAAATCAGTATTTCAAATCTATAGGACAGGAAATAGTTACTATAGACTTGAATGGTAATAGTGGAGCATTGATGCTAGATTTAGGAAAAGAAATAACTGATAAATCTTTACTCAATACCTTTGACATCATAACCAATTTTGGAACCTCCGAACATGTAGAAAATTTATATTACTGCACTAAAAATATACATAATATGGCAAAACAAGGTTGTTTAGTATTCAATGTCAGCCCACATCCAGATAATTGGCCTCTTCATGGATTCCATTTTCTGGGTATGCCATTTTATGAAGAACTAGCTAAAGTATGTAACTACCAGATAGTAGATTTATTTAAAAGAAAATTAAATATTGGTGGAGATGACAGTGTTCAAACTCATTGTTTATACCAAAAAATAGAGGATTCAGTATTCTGTTCTATGGAAGAATTTTACAAACTTCCAATATGCAAAAAATGAGAGATATTCTATGATAAATTTATCTGAAGAAGCCTATAAGCCCCTATACTACAATAGATGAAATTGAGGGTGTTGAGGTGTGGGTTAGGGACATAATTAAATATAGAAGGAAGGATAAATGAAAAAAATAAATACTGTTAACTTTGAAAGTTATGCTGAAAAAGGGAAATTTATTCCTACTGATAATTTAGACTATTACAGGCAACAGCAGTTAGATAACCAAAAAGAGAGGGTTAATAAAGTAATAAAAATTTTACAAGAAAATAAACCTAGGAGAAAATAATGAGAGGAGTTAGGGCTAAATCATTAAGGAAAAAGTGCTTTGGTGATTTGTCTACTAAAACAAGAAAGTATAATGTACTTACTACTGTTAAAAAATTCTTTACTGGTAAAGAGGATGAAGAGGGTAATAAACTTACTGAGAATGTAAATAGAACTACAGTCTTCTGTACTGATACAAGAATGGTATACCAGCAAGCTAAGAAAGAATATTACAAATCAAAAAGGGGGTAGTATGACCACAAAAAAAATCGTGTTTAACACCGCAATATTACCAACACTATCATTAGCTATGATAGTAAAAAATGAAAGTGAGAACTTGAAAAGGTTATTGCCCTTAGTCAAAGGGATGATTGATGAAATTGTTATTGTAGATACAGGATCAGAAGATGATAGCAAAGAAGTAGCTAAATCTTTTGGTGCTAAAGTATATGACTTTCCTTGGAATGACAGTTTCTCTGACGCAAGGAATGAATCACTAAAGTATTGTACTAAAGATTACATTATTTGGCTTGATGCTGATGACCATATTGAAAGACAGGACATATCTAAAATTAAATGGTTTATTAAGAATAATCCAGACAGGGCTATATTCTTAGCCCTTGTGGATAAGAGGTGGGATAGGGATTTTCAGTCTATACAACTTAGAGTATTTCCTAACCATAAAGGATTACAATTTTCAGGTAAGATACATGAACAGATTTCTTTCTCAGTAGAACAGAATGATGTGGGATATGCTACATGTGATGTATCTATTTATCATTTAGGTTATAGTAGTAGTGAAGCTATTGTAGAAAAGTTGGAAAGAAACTTAAAGATTCTACTTGATGACCTTAAAGTAGACAAAGATAACTTCTTAAATGGAGTAAATGCTGCTAAAACTTTAATAGGGTTAAGCAGACCTAAAGAAGCAGAACCTGTTATAGACCATTGTCTAGAACTTATTAGACAGGGTAGAACTGGTGTTTCTACTGAAAATGAATTCATAGCTATACTTACTAAATTAAATATGTTCACCACTTTTAATAAGCATATTGAGATTATGCCATTGCTTGATGAATTCAAATCTAAGTTTGAGCATTTACCTATGTACAGGTTTACATATGGTGAAGCTGCTTTTAAGTTTAAAGATTATAAGACAGCATACAAGTATTTGCTGTTACTTAAAGATGGTAAATTAAATCTTGGGCTAATACCAATAGATGCTCAGACAGTGTTGAGAAACATGACAATACTACTTCTTGCTTCTTCTCTCAATGTTGGTGACTTTGTTACGGCTGAATCATGTATAAGAAAAATGATTAATGACCCAGAATTTGAAGTTAAAAAAGGATAACTCATGAACAAGACTTGTTTTGAAAAGAAAATAGAGTATAAGTTAGGCGACACAATAAAAATTAAACCTATATTTGATGTTCATTATGGTCATACTCTTTGTGATGTTCATGCTTTCAAGAAGTTCTTAGAAGATTCAGATGATAAAACTTACTTTATAGGAGGTGGTGATTTTCTTGATTCTATCATAGTTATAGACCCAAGATACAGAAAGACTATAGATGCTTTTGGTGGAGAGGAAATAATAGATGACCAAGTTAATGGAATATATGAAATCTTAAAACCTTACAAAGATAGAATACTTGGTTTAGGTATTGGAAATCATGAAGATGTTATTGTTAGGAAGTATGCTACTAACCCAATTAAGAGACTTTGTGAGAAGTTGAATGTTGGAAAAGAGGATAAGGATAAAATACCTTATCTTGGGTATTCTTACTTTTACAAACTTACTATGAGGGAAAAAGGAGGAAGAGGAAGAACAGTTCTTATTAAAGGGCATCATGGTTATGGTGGAGGAAGTAGAACCCAAGGAGCAGATTTAACAAAATTTTCCAAAGATATGTCCTACTATGACGCTGATGTGTTCATTTATGGACATACGCATAAATTACAATTTGATGAAGTTCCAAGGCTTGGAATTGCTGGAAATAGGCTTATTAGTAAACCTAAAGTTTTGGTTATTTGTGGCTCTTATAAGAAATCCCTAAGTGTAGATAGTACTACAACTTGGGAAGAGACTATGGGATTTCCACCTTCAAGAATAGGGGGAGCTACAATTAATATAAAACCTAATGGTGATTGGGTAAATATATCTGTAACTTTATGAAAAGTATTCTTGACAGGATTTCAATTGATTACTTTGAAGGCTCTAAATACTGGGAGGTGTATATAGATGAAAGGAGAATAGGAGATTTTCCTACTAAAGAAGATGCTGAGTTATTTATTGCCAAATTATTTATTGAAGAAATAAAGGAGAAAGAATTATGAAAAATATTATTATTGGATTAGTTTTAATTTTATGTGTGGTTGGTGTCTCATTTGCTACTGAAAGCACTTCTTGTTATAGACCTCCCACACCTGATTGTATTTGTAATTGTAGTGATGCAGTACAACTTCCAGGGTTATGGAAAGTAGTGATAGCAAGTAGAAGAACTTGTGGAGAAATAACTGTTATTGGCGGGTCTTCAGCTATAATTGAAGACCAGAAACGTGATAAAACATTTTTCTTGTTGAATAAAGTAAAATTTATGGAACAGGTGGAAAGCTGTGAATAAAGATAGTAGAATATATGTGGCAGGGCATACCGGACTGGTAGGCTCTGCCCTACTTCTCAAATTACAAGAACAGGGCTATACTAATATTATAACTGCTAAACATGGGGAAACATATATAAATTCTTGGAGTGAGATAGATAAGTTTGATTTAACCCTACAAGATCATGTAGATGACTTTTTTTATACTCACTTCCCTGAATATGTTTTCCTGTGTGCTGCTAAAGTAGGTGGGATTTCTGCTAATAATAACTACCCAGCAGATTTTATTAGGGAAAACCTTCAAATACAAACTAATGTAATAGAAGCTGCACATATCTATGGTGCGAAGAAATTACTTTTTCTAGGGTCATCTTGTATATATCCAAGAAGTTGTCCACAACCAATGAAGGAGAGTTATCTACTTTCAAATACATTAGAACCAACAAATGAAGCATATGCAATAGCTAAGATAGCTGGTATTAAAATGTGCCAAGCATATAATAAACAATATGGAACAAATTTCATCTCTGTAATGCCTACAAATATTTATGGACCAAGAGATAATTTTGATATCCAAAATGGACATGTTATTGGAGCACTTATTGCAAAATTTGCAGAAGCTAAAAAGGAAGGTAAGCCAGTTACAATACTAGGGAACGGCTCTGCTAAAAGAGAATTTCTTTATTCTGAAGATTTGGCTGAAGCACTTATTTTTCTTATGAACAATTATAATTCTTCTGAAATAATAAATATAGGATGCAATGAGTATGTGTATATAGAAGAATTAGTATGGTTACTTTGTGAATTATTTAAATATGACAATATCATATGGGACGATTTCTCTCCTAATGGTACACCAGAAAAGAAACTAGATACTTCTAGATTAGAAAAATTAGGGTGGAAATATAAAATTCCTTTGAGGAAAGGATTGAAAAAAACTATAAGGTGGTACTATGAAACTAATACCGTCAATTATTTCAGTAATAACATTGATTAGTTTATGTTTTGGTGGATATTTTTGGTTGGACTCCCATTATGCTTCTGCACAACAGGTTAAGCAGATAGAACAGCGTCTTGATTATAAAATCAAATCAGACCAAGTAAAGTCAATCCAAGATAGAATCTGGAAGATAGATGATAGGTGTAGTATAGTTAAATGTGATGTTTCAGTAAAAGAAGAAAGAAGACAATTACAATCTGATTTAGAAAATGCTAAAGGACAACTGAAGGCACAGGAAAAGAAATGAAACGTGCTTTTATAACAGGTATTACAGGACAAGATGGCTCTTACTTAGCTGAACTTTTGCTTTCTAAAGGGTATGAAGTTCATGGTCTAATACGTAGAGCCAGTACTTTTAATACTGAAAGGATAGACCACTTATATAAGGATTTTCATGATGAGAATTCTCATATATACCTACATTATGGAGACTTATCAGTATCAGGAAATTTAACAGACTTATTATACTCAATAAATCCAGATGAGATTTATAACTTAGGAGCACAGAGTCATGTACGTGTTAGCTTTGATATTCCTGAATATACTAGTGATATTACTGGATTAGGAACTTTACGTATTCTTGAAGCAGTGCGTAAATTGAAAATAAAAACAAAATTCTATCAGGCTTCTTCTAGTGAAATGTTTGGTTCAGCTATTCCACCACAGTCAGAGAATACTCCTTTTAAACCACAAAGTCCATATGCTGTATCAAAAGTTTACTCTTATTATATGGTGAATAATTATCGTGCTGCGTATAATATATTTTCATGTAATGGAATCCTTTTCAATCATGAGTCCCCAAGACGTGGAGAAACTTTTGTTACTAGAAAAATTACTAGGGCAGCAACACGTATTAAGTTAGGATTACAAGAAAAACTTTATTTGGGAAATACAAAAGCAAAAAGAGATTGGGGATATGCTAAAGACTATGTAGAGGCAATGTGGTTAATGTTACAACAAGATATTCCAGATGATTATATCATAGCTACTGGAGAAACCCATTCAGTAGATGAATTTTTAGAAAGAGTATTTGATAAGTTAAACTTAGATTATCATGATTATGTTGAGGTTGATAAAAAATACTTCCGTCCAACTGAAGTAGACATATTGCTTGGAGATTATAGTAAAGCTAAAAGAAATCTTGGTTGGATTCCTAAAGTAAGTTTTAACGAACTTATAGATATAATGATTGATGAAGATATGAAATTGGCAGTAAAAGAAAAAACTTTATTAGGATAAAAAAATGAGACCTGAAATTTATGCTAGGTATAAAGCTTTTTTGACGTGGTTTGGGGATTTATATTTTGCAGTAGAACCCCCAAGATGTAAGGCAAAACATATTGAGGATATGTTAGAAATTATAAAAGCTGGGGACATAATATGTAGGGGGTATTTATATTATGCCGACTCATACTTCATCCCAAACGATTATACACATAGTGGAATTGTACTTAACAAAAGAGAAATGGTACATTCTATTGCAGAGGGCGTACAATCTATACACCCTGTAGATTTCATAAAAGATACCGATAGATTTATTATTTTGAGACCTCCTTATGAAAATGACTTATGGTATTTTGCTGTGAATAAAGCCATATGGCATGTCCAAAATAAAACTCAATATGACTTCACATTTAAAGATGAAACTAAGTTCTATTGTCATGAATTTTCTGTAGACTGTTTGAATGCTGCAAGAATTAAGGTAGAGAAAACTCATAAGGAATTTGGTGTGTGGCCTATAAAGTTTGAGAGGGATTTATACTTAGCACAAAATTTAATAGATGTGTGTAGGACAGTTTATGAATTTAATCCTTAATAAACAAGAAATGCTTGAGTTGGCAAGATTTTTAAAAGATATAGAAATGGTAGACAGTACCAATGAAGGTATTAGAATGATTAAGCAGAATGCTGTTTCTGTGTTTGTTGGAAAGGATAAACAGGAAGTTAAATTTAAATATAAAGAATCTGGCCCAGTGGGGGGAGTACTGGGCCAGTGAAACACTTTCTACGGAGTAGTAATATTAATTATTACTGGTGCAATAGGTGTAACTCTCGTATCATAGGTATGAGAAATTATATTTGAGTCAACACTAGTCAACCCATTGGTTCCCACCGTATTTGCTTTAAACCACACAGTAGTCTGAGCATTATCTGCGACAGTAACTGCGTCAGAAGTTTTATACAAAGTTTCTGCTCCTTTATCATAATAAGGTTGGTTCTTCTCTAGTGTCCAGGGTCCAGTAGCACTTGGAGCACTATAAAGATTCCAACTGGCAACAGTACCAGCAGTATTAGTATCCTGCCACCCCCAAGTGGTAGGAACATCAGCAGCTATAGCAACTGTACTAAACATCATACTTAAAACAATAAACATTAACCAAAATAACTTTTTCATAAAACCCTCCTAGGTTTGTATTAATAAATAAAATGCATTACTCCATTCACTTTTCTTTCCATCTTTGTCATAAGCTTTCATCTTAAACCATCTTTTTGAATTTGTATTTTCAGGAACTTGTATCACTTGTGTATAAGAATATACCTCAGAAACTTCTGTAAATGGTACTTTAACTACCAATGAGTAAGTCCCTTTTTCAGAGTTAGCTATATAAATCTCCCACCCACCAAATACAGAAACATCTGGTATCTCCTGAGTCCAAGTAGCTGTAATTGGAACTGAGACAGTTTCTTCTTTACACGCAGATAAAAAGAAAAGTAATGTAAAACATATAATTAAAATATAGAAAAATTTCATTTTCCTTTAAACCATTCTTTTACTGCATTAATCAGGAAAGGAACAGCCCAAGCAACCACAGCAGCAAGAGTAGCATTATCTATCTGTATAGTTCCTACATAGTTCAGTAATGCAATAGCTGCTGCTGGTGTTACAGCATAAAATGCTCCTTTTACAATTTTCTTTATTGATTCCGAATCAAATGATTTTGATATTTGGTCAGCCATAATAAACCTCCTTATTCTGGTTTCCTTAAATCTGCAACAGCTTCATCCACCATTGCACACAACTCTTCTACATCTGCATCATTAAGACCTGCATCTTTTATAATAGCATAAATATCTATCCCAAGTTTCACAGCAGATTTAATTAAAGCAGCAATAACTTCTATTGTTTCAGTAGTTAAACTCATATTACTTTACCTCCTTTTTAGCTTTAAGTCCTTCACCAGCGAGAATACTGTTTACAAAGGAGACAACTTCTGCTACAAAATCTTGGAAATCACTAAAATGGTTAGTGAATAAATCCATATACTTCTTCTGTTCTACCTCATCTCCTGCTCTCATTGCCAGTTTCCAACCTTCACCAGCTAACTTATAAGATTCATATGCTTTAGCATATATCTTATTATAAGCTACTATCTGGTCAGAAGTAACAAGGTCTTTAGCTTTTAAATTCTGAAATGCTTCATCTGCCTGTTTAAGAGTAACACCTGCTCCTTTAAATACAGCAGTTCCTTTTGCTTGCCATGTAGTTTGGGCACATCCTACAATAAAAACAAGCAGTACAAATAACAGTGAAATCTTTACATACTTTTTCATAAATCCTCCTTGTTATGTTTAAATACTACATTTTCTTCTTGTACTATTAATTCATGCACAGCCTCCCTAATAATAGCAGGGTCGATAAATCTAGCTCCTGCCAGACTTTCAATTCTTGTATGCCGTATCTCATCTATCTCATGAAATGCCACCTTATCCAAGTATTCATTGGAACTATCATCCCAATCTGCTTCATTATCTAATATTATCCAAGCCAAGTGGTCTACAAGTTGGGCTTGTGTAGTAGCAGCATCCTCTGTAGCAGTTTTAGTAAATTTATATCTCACATCCCAATCCTTTAATCCCCAAAAATTAATCCAATATTCACATCTCTTTTTAAAATAATCAAAATGTTTTTTATTTAGTTTCACGTTGTCTTTTCTTTTCTTTTAGCTTTTTTAATAACAAGTTATACTTCCCTTCTGAAATAAGTAATTTCTGGTTAAGGTTTTTAATCTTCTGGTTCTTCTCATATATAATCAGCCCAAGAATACCTACAATACATAACAGAAAAATACTTATCACAGTCCTCACCCATTGCTCTTACTCCTGATAATGTACTCTCTTTTTAATAAACACTCTTTCTCCCAGTAAAATGTACATTTAGTACAATCTCTTTTAATAAAAGGACAATAATCTTCCCTGTTACTCTCAGATTTCTTCTTCATTTAATTCAAAATGACAGTAATCCTTCTTCTTCCAAGAACCCCCCCATGTTAAACCGAAGTGTTCTCCTATTCTACCCAACTCTTCGTAGTCGGGGACGGAGTCCTTATCAACATCCGCTTTCAAATTCCAGGTAGGCTGGTTATTCTCATTTAATACTGCTACATCAAAAGCTTTTCTTTCAGTATGTTTGGACGATTTAGTCCAAGTTACTATTTTTCCAGGTTTGGTTCTTCCCTGAGAATATAGCTCGTCCTGTTCCTCTTGACTACGGTAAGTGCTTGTAACCATAAACTGTACACCAGCAGCATCGGCAGCAATTCTAAACTGGTGAAACTTTATCTGTAACTCAACATTCAAATCATCAATTCTTCTACTTGACATCTACTTCCTCCACTAATCTAATTGTCCACCAATCAGAAGAAAGTTCTTGAATATAATCAAAACCAATGTAGAAGAACCCTTTATCTCCCCAATTTTCCGACCAACTGTTCATACAGATAAACTGTGCTTTCTGGTTATTGTATCCAACCACAAGAATACAGTGTCCACCCAAGTCTTTCTCTCCATTCTCTGGAAATGGTACAACACCAGTCTTTGCTACTTCATTAGACTCAAATGATTCATACAAAGCTATACCCAACACAACAGGAAATCCTTCCGCTAAACATTTCTGTAACTGTTTTATATTTTCACTAAGTCTCCAATAAGATACTGCTTGATGTTTAGCAGCTTCTTTATAACATTTTGCAGGAGGTTTTTTAGCAAACTTGGATATATCATAAGGCCATAATGCTTCAGGGCATACTCCTATTTTCCCTATACTTTTAGCTGCATCTCTGATATAACAACCAGTGTCCTCATTTTTAAAATCTCTTGAGTTATAGTAACCAAACAGTCTTGAGGGTATAAA
>ENA-UPTA01004887-UPTA01004887.1-activated-sludge-metagenome-genome-assembly--contig:-NODE-4887-length-12549-cov-6.127981_pt1 | contig 12549 bp, 15 predicted proteins | sample MGYA00238184_ERZ773361 | MGnify/ENA primary metagenome ERZ773361 (study PRJEB29100, sample SAMN05720205) | activated sludge metagenome | isolation source: anaerobic digester from wastewater...
CAATGCCTACGATAAATTCTTAAAAGATTACCCGGATAGCGCATTGGCGCCTGAGGCCAAATATGGCTTGGGTTACACGCAGTTTGCGCTTAAAAACTATAAATCAGCCATCGTCACACAGCAAAAAGTGATTGATTTGCATCCTGATAGCCCTAAAGTGCCTGATGCGATGCTGAATAAGGCCAACAGTCAAATCCAGCTTGGGCAGGTAGCCAATGCTAAAAAAACGCTACGTGATTTAATTGCAAAATTCCCAGAGAGCGAAGTAACCCCCACAGCACAACGGCGTCTGAAAGCGCTTGAAGCTATCAAATAACACCAGGCATTTTTCAGCTTAGATTAACCTTAATTTTTTACCGAGAGATTTTTGATGCTCTGCAAGCCTTATAAATAAAGGCCTGCAGAGCAGGTCAAAAAGGTTGTGTATCGTTAAGCACAGATTTCTTTGTTTATTCAGCGCATTTTTTATGCCGAGAATGCTTAAAATTTAAACAGTCCTTGGCTTTCACGGTAAAATAGCGTCAACTCAATTGCTGGCCTTTGACGTCATCACTTATGGCACTAAAAATTCACGAAATTTTCTACTCGCTTCAGGGTGAGTCAACACGTGTTGGCTTGCCAACGGTGTTTGTGCGCCTCACGGGTTGCCCGATGCGTTGCGTGTATTGCGATACTGCCTATGCGTTTAGTGGTGGCAGCAATATGGAAGTGGCCGATATTTTGGCTAACATTGCCGAACATGGTACCCGATACGTCACCGTCACTGGCGGCGAACCTTTGGCGCAAAAAGAATGCCTGGTGTTGCTCAAAGCGTTGTGTGATGCAGGCTACAGCGTCTCTCTTGAAACGGGCGGAGCAGTAGATATTAGCGCAGTAGACAATCGTGTTTCAGTCATTTTAGACATTAAAACACCAGATTCAAATGAACTCAAAAATTACCTTTGGGAAAATTTGAATTATCTTAAAAAAACAGATGAGGTGAAATTTGTCTTATGTAGCCGCGCTGATTACGACTGGGCAAAACAGATTTTGGCGCAACACCACCTTGCTGAAAAGTGCAGTGTGCTGTTTTCACCCGTTTATAGCCAAATAAACCCAACGGAATTGGCCAATTGGGTGTTGGCTGACAAATTGCCCGTACGCATGCAGTTGCAATTGCACAAAATTCTTTGGGGCGAGGTGCCAGGAAAATGACCAAGCGCGCAGTGGTATTGCTTTCTGGCGGATTGGATTCTGCCACCGTACTCGCTTACGCGCGTAGTCTGGGCTTTGAATGCTACTGCTTAAGCCTTGATTATCACCAGCGTCATATCGCTGAGTTACAGGCCGCCAAAAACATCGCTACATTAATGCGTGCGGCAGCACATAAAACCGCGCAGCTTGATTTATCCTTATTTGGAGGCTCAGCCCTTACAGATGACGCGATTGCGGTGCCAGAAAGCGCCACAACAGGCATTCCGATTACTTATGTGCCAGCCCGCAACACCATTATGCTGTCACTCGCTTTGGCTTGGGCTGAAGTATTAACCGCACAAGATATATTTATTGGGGTGAATGCGCTAGATTATTCTGGCTACCCGGATTGCCGCGGTGAATACGTTAAAGCGTTTCAGAATATGGCCAATTTGGCGACCAAAAGCGCGGTTGAAGGCAAAACAATTACCATTCACGCCCCGCTGATTGACATGACCAAAGCACAAATTGTGCAGCTTGGTACACAGTTGGGTGTGGATTACGCCATGACCGTTTCATGTTATCAGGCCAATGAACACGGCGAAGCGTGCGGCCTGTGCGACTCATGCCGCTTGCGGCGCGATGGCTTTTTCGCGGCAGGATTAGAAGATCCAACACGGTATAAGGCACGCACTAACGCTTAAGCGCTAAGGTTATTTGTAAATAAATGCTGTGCAACTTGATAAATAGCTTGTCAAAAGCACAATAAATAGCGTAAAATCCGCGCCTTTCTGCTTTAAAATTTCTATTAAAAGAGAACTAAGATTATGGTTATTATTCGTTTAGCTCGTGGTGGCGCGAAAAAAACTCCTTTCTACAACGTGGTTGTAGCTGATTCACGCAATCGTCGCGATGGCCGCTTTATTGAGCGCGTAGGTTTTTACAATCCATCAGCCAAAGCAAATGCTGAAGGCTTGCGCATTGATTTAGCGCGTGTCACACATTGGCAAAATAACGGTGCACAGTTGTCAGAAACTGTTGCGCGTTTGGTGAAATTTCACGCCAAAGGTCCTGAGTACGCAATTGCTTCAAAAGTAAAAGATGCTGCGAAAGCCGAAGCTGCTAAAGCTAAAATTGCCGCTGCTGAAGCCGCTAAAGTGAAGGCTGCCGCTGATGCTGCTAAAGCAGAAGCGGATGCTAAAGCCGCCGAAGAAGCTGCAGCTGCAAAAGAGGCAGAAGCCGCAGCCAAAGCTGCTGAAGCCGAAGCTGCTGCTCCAGCCGAAGAAGCGCCTGCTGCAGAATAAATCGATACACTAAGGTGTTAAAGCACCTTGGCAAATAAGTTTATTTTGGAAGCGAGTAATTTAGTCATCATGGGGCGCATCGTTGCGCCTTATGGCGTTTATGGTTGGCTAAAAGTCGTTCCAGATACTGAAGCGCTCGATGGCCTGCTGGATTACGATACTTGGTGGTTAGGTAAAGGCAATGATTGGCGTGAATTGAACGTTGAGGCTGCTAAAATACACAATGATGTGATTGTGGTGAAGCTTGAAGGCATCAACGACCGTGATGCTGCCTTTGCATGTAAAAGTAAACAGGTAGCCGTGCCAAGGACGGCATTGCCTGAACCTGAAGAAAATGAATATTATTGGTCAGACCTGATTGGTTTGCGCGTAAGAAATAAGCAAGACGTTGATTTTGGTACAATCATTGATGTGTTTGAAACAGGTGCAAATGATGTACTTGTTGTGAAGTCAGATGTTCCTCCTGATTTGGTGAAGTTGGCATCTGAAAAAATAGTAGAAGTCAAAAATGAAAAGCCGCAGGAAAGATTGCTGCCTTTTATTGCCGCGGTGGTTTTAGAAGTAAACTTGAAAGCTAAAACAATGCTGGTTGATTGGGACGAAGACTTTTAGTGTTGAACGGCAATCATGGCTTATCAGTTTGATGTCGTAACGTTATTTCCTGAAATGTTTGATGCCGTTACTCAGCATGGCATAACCAGCAGAGCGTTACAACAAAGTATTTATGCAGTACAGTTTTGGAATCCGCGAGATTACACTACTGATAATCACAAAACGGTTGATGATAGACCGTATGGCGGCGGGCCTGGCATGGTAATGCTAGTTGAGCCGCTCGAAAAGGCAATTAGCGCTGCAAAAGCCGTGCAAGCATCAAAGCATATAGAAAGTTGGGTTGTCCATCTTTCACCGGCGGGAAAGCCGCTGACGCATCAGAAAGTGATGAAGTTGAGTCAAAAGCAAGGCTTAGTATTACTGGCAAGTCGTTATGAAGGGGTAGATCAGCGCCTGATTGACACTGAAGTAGATGAAGAAATTTCTATAGGTGATTATGTGTTAAGTGGTGGAGAATTGCCCGCCATGGCACTGATGGATGCGATTATTCGCCAATTGCCAGGTAGTTTAGGCGATAAAGATTCAGCCATTGAAGATTCATTTGTAGATGGATTGTTGGATTGCCCGCATTACACAAGGCCTGAAGAGTATCACGGCGTAAAGGTGCCTGAAGTTTTATTATCAGGCAATCATGCAAAGATTAAGCAATGGCGTTTAAAAACGGCATTGCACAGAACTCGGGATTTACGTCCCGATTTATTGGCCGCAAGGCCGTTGACGAAAGAAGAAACACGACTGCTACAGCAAGATTAGAGCGCAGGAACAAGTTGCTTCATAATTAAAAGGAACCCCGCAAGGGAGAATAAAGGTAAAAAGATGGCAGATATCATTAAAATGTTAGAAGAGGAAGAAATTGCCCGTTTAGGTAAAACCATTCCTGATTTTGCACCAGGCGACACCGTGGTGGTTGGCGTAAACGTGGTTGAGGGTAACCGCAAGCGTGTGCAGTCATATGAAGGTGTTGTAATTGCTAAACGTAACCGTGGTTTAAACTCATCATTCATCGTGCGTAAAATCTCTTCTGGTGAAGGCGTTGAGCGTACTTTCCAAACTTACTCACCATTGATTGCTTCCGTTGAATTAAAACGTCGTGGTGATGTACGTCGAGCAAAACTGTACTACTTGCGTGAGCGTTCAGGTAAATCTGCACGTATTAAAGAAAAATTGGTTGCACGCGATAAAGAAGTCTTGGCGCCAGTAGAAAAAGCGTAAAAACTTCTTTACTAAAATCATAAAAAGCCCTGAAACAGAATATGTTTTAGGGCTTTTTTAATTGCACTAACATCAATAATAGCGTTTAATTAGCATATGAAAAGTCAGCATAAGCACATTTCAGAATATGAAGCCGTTGTAGAAACGCCATTCGGTGCAGTGGGAATTGTGGCTCAGGGCTTGCAAGTGGTTATCGATTTGTTGCCCGAAAAACTTGAACAAAAACCTGCCACGCAAAAATTAGCGCAAAACATCGCCACACAGATTGAAGCGTATTTAAAAAACGCCAACAGTGGCTTTAATTTGCCCATCAAGCTAAAAGGTACACCGTTCCAGCGTAGCGTTTGGCAGATTATTGGTGCAATTCCAAGTGGGCAGGTGCTCACTTATAGCCAAATTGCCGAGCAGCTTAAATCAAGCCCGCGCGCCGTGGCTAATGCATGCGGTGCGAATTTTCTGCCGATTGTCATTCCGTGTCACCGCGTTGTGGCAAAAGATGGTCTGGGAGGCTTTATGCGAGACGCTGAACACGGTCTTGCTATTAAAAAATGGCTTCTCAGGCATGAAGGCGCCATTGATGAAAATGGAAATTTAGTTTGAGTCAATGGCGTTAGAAAGTGCAGAAGCCCAGCAGTTAGATGCCTTTATTGACCACCTCTGGCTTGAAGACGGCTTATCTAAAAACACGCTTGAAAGTTATCGACTGGATTTAACCAGTTTTGCACTATGGCTGCCTACGCAAAAAAAACAACTGCTCACAGTTGAAGGTGCTGATATTCAGCAATATCTTGCCGTTAAATTTCCGCTAAGTAAACCACGCAGTATCAGCCGATTGATAGCCACTTTGCGACGTTTTTATCGCTACTATCTGCGTGAAAATCTGATTAAAACGGACCCTACCATTCAAATACAGTCGCCTAAGTTGCCGCGCAGCTTGCCTAAAAGTTTGAATGAGGAAGAGGTCATGGCTTTGCTCATTGCCCCCAAAGTTGCCGAGCCTGCAGGCCTTCGTGATAAAGCCATGCTGGAGTTGCTGTACGCCTGCGGATTGCGGGTATCAGAGTTGGTTAATATCAAGACCACTGAAGTCAGCATTCACGATGCTGTTGTCAGGGTGACGGGCAAAGGCAGCAAAACGCGCTTGGTTCCCATGGGTGAAGAGGCGGCCGATTGGATTTCAACTTATTTGCGCGAAGCAAGGCCTGTATTGCTACAAAAAAGGCTCTGTGATGCGCTGTTTGTCACCAATCGTGGCACTGAAATGACGCGCCAAGCTTTTTGGTACCTGATTAAACGCTACGCTTTGCTGGCAGGCATTAACAAGCATATGTCGCCACATGTGCTGCGCCATGCGTTTGCAACGCATTTGCTCAATCATGGCGCCGATTTGCGCGTTGTGCAAATGCTGTTAGGGCATGCGGATATTTCAACCACGCAGATTTATACGCATGTGGCACGTGAGAGGCTGAAGCAATTGCATAGTGTGCATCATCCGCGCGGTTAGGTGCAGTTTTATCATCAAAGTCGCTAACGCATTCACAGATGGATGCAATGGTGAGTCATGTTTTTGTTCGTTCAACGACAACCCCCAAAGCTTTCAGCCCAGCTAAAATCGCGGGCTTAGCCACTTTCACCTTCACGCTTAACGCGCCAAATTCTTTTAAAATCAATTGGCAAATATGTTCGGCTAAGGCTTCTACTAGCTGAAAGCTGTTTTCATTTAAGGTTTCGCGGATGCGGCCAACCACTGCGCCGTAGTCGATGGTGTCGTTAATAGCGTCACTTTTGCTGGCCTTCGTTAAATCGTAGCCAATCTCAATGTCTAAAATAATGGTTTGTGGGGTCATGCGTTCCCATTCGGGTACCCCGAGTTTTGTTTGCACTTTGAGTTCGTTGATGAAAATAGTGTCCATGATTTGGGCGATGGTTTAGAATGTAATTAACCAGATTTTAGAGCAAAACAATATGAATGAGTTAGGTTTTATTCCAGTGACGCTAATCCCTACCGTGTGGATTGCTGCGGCGTATTTGGTGGGTTCAGTCGCATTTGGCATTTTGGTGAGCAAGGCGTTTGGCCTGCCAGACCCGCGAACAGTTGGCAGCGGTAATATTGGGGCGACGAATGTGGCGCGTAGTGGTAAAAAATCTGCCGCCATTTTAACCTTGCTGGGTGATGTGCTTAAAGGCTGGTTACCCGTGTGGCTGGCGTTGCAGTCTGATATGTTGATGTGGGTGGTGGCGTGCGTTGGCTTGGCTGTATTTTTTGGCCATTTGTACCCCATTTATTACAAATTCAAGGGTGGTAAGGGCGTAGCCACTGCATTGGGCGTGATGTTGGCGCTTTCGCCTTGGGTTGCGTTAGCAGCATTGGCAACTTGGTTGGTGGTGTTTGCAATTTCGCGCTATTCATCGCTTGCCGCTATTACGGCTGCAGCATTGGCGCCAGTGTATGCGTGGTTTTTCTTGTCGGCGTATAAAGATTATTTTATGGCAGTGCTGGTGATGGCGGTATTTTTAATTTGGCGACACCGTAGCAACATACAAAAATTGCTGGCTGGAACTGAGTCAGGTTTTGGTAAAAAATAGCTGGAATTCGGCGGATTTTTACTGATTAAATTTTAAGCAAAAATAAGCAAAATCAACACAAACCTTTTGACCACCCCTGCAAGCCTTGTAAATAAAGGCTTGCAGGGCATTGAAATTCTCTCGGGCGAAAATCAGAATCTTTAAGGTGCTTTTAATTCACCTAAATCCCATCTTGGTTTTACGCTGAAACTGTAATCACTATCCTCGATTTTCTGCATAGCTTTCAGACGCATTGCCCCAGCAAAAGCAATCATCGCACCATTGTCGGTGCAAAACTCTAAGCGTGGATAGCTGACGGTGCAGTGTTTGCGCTTGGTCGCTGCATTCAGTTTTTCACGCAGTTTGCTGTTGGCGCCCACGCCACCAGAAACAATTAAATTATCTAAACCTGTTTCACGTAAGGCCGCCATACATTTGGTGGTCAGCACTTCTGTAACGGCTTCTTGAAACTCCCAAGCAATATCGGCTTTGGTTTGTTCATCTAAATTAGGGTGAGTGTTTACTAGCGTTAAAACCGCTGTTTTTAAGCCACTAAAGCTAAAATTTAAATCTCCGCTATTAAGCAATGGGCGTGGTAATTTAAAGCGCGGTTTGCCCGTTTGCGCTAATTTAGAAAGTGCCGGACCGCCTGGGTAACCAAGTCCTAGCAATTTAGCGGTTTTATCAAAGGCTTCACCCGCTGCGTCATCTAATGTGTCACCAAGCAAGGTGTATTGGCCAATGCCATCTACCCGCATTAGTTGACTATGCCCGCCAGAAACCAAAAGCGCCACAAATGGAAACGTTGGTGGATTTTCTTCAAGCAAAGGTGCCAATAAATGGCCTTCTAAGTGATGCACGCAGATGGTAGGGATTTGCAGGCTAAACGCGAGGGATTCTGCAAAGCTTGTGCCCACCAATAGCGCACCGGAGAGGCCTGGGCCTTGCGTGTAGGCAATGGCATCAATGTCTTGCAGTGTTTTGTTGGCCTCTTTTAAAACGTGCTCAGTCAGTGGCAATACACGCCGAATATGGTCACGCGAGGCCAGTTCTGGCACTACACCGCCGTACTCAGCGTGCATTTCAACCTGCGAATGTAGGGCATGCGAGAGTAAGCCAAGCGCCGTATCATACAAGGCCAGCCCCGTTTCGTCACAAGAAGATTCAACGCCTAAAATTAACATGAATGGTAATGGATGAATTGTAAAGGTTGAATTATTACGTATTTAGCCGATTAATGCATAAAAGTAATTGAATAAAAACAATTATGCGATTAAAATAGTCGGCTTTTCTCAGTTTCTAAACCTTAGTATTTATAAAGTGTTTAAGGTAATTGAGCATAATTTAACTAACTTCTTACAAAATAAGAGAGATTGAATGTCTAGTGTACGCGTAAAAGAAAATGAGCCGTTTGACGTTGCCCTTCGCCGTTTTAAACGCCTAATTGAAAAAACTGGTTTATTGAATGATCTTCGCGCCCGCGAATTTTATGAGAAACCAACATGGGAACGTAAACGTAAAGCGGCTGCGGCAGTTAAGCGTCAATATCGTCGCCTAATGAAGCAAACATTACCAGCTAAACTTTACTAAGTTAGTCTGATGGCTGATTCAAAGGAAGTTGAAGTAAAGGCAGAAGATGTCTTTTGGCAGCTGACAGATAACTTTATTGGTCATGCTAATTCACTAGTGCCTGCGCACGATGTAGGTGTGGTAAACGCGAGTATGATATTTGCATCTGCTCGGTTTAACACTTTTGTCATTGCCTCGCAATGTGGCACTAAAGAGGCGTTTGAGACCGAAAAAGCCGCTGCGCTGGATTATTTTGTGAACCAATATAAAATTGCGCTCACGGAACACATGACAGAAGTGCAAACCAACTTCGATAAATACATCCGCCCAAATAACTAAAACCCATGAGTCTAAAACAAAAAATATCAGAAGATATGAAAGACGCGATGCGCGCAAAAGATAGCGCGCGCTTGGGCGCTATTCGTTTGCTACAGGCGGCCATTAAGCAGCGCGAAGTGGATGAGCGTATAGAGCTGACAGACGCGGATGTGATTTCGGCAATAGAAAAAATGCTCAAACAGCGTCGTGATTCAATTGCGGCGTATGAATCAGCAAACAGAACTGATTTGGCCGATGTTGAAAAGTTTGAAGTGAGCGTGTTGCAAACTTATTTACCACAACAGCTGACAGAAGAAGAAGTTAGTCAAATCGTTGATAAAGTCATTGCCGATACCGGTGCTCAGGGGGCTAAAGATATGGGCAAAGTGGTTGGATTGGTCAGGCCGCTAGTCGCAGGTGTCGCTGATATGGCTAAAGTGTCGGGTTTGATTAAAGCACGCTTGGGTTAAATTACGATAATCCGCAATATAGCGATAAAAAAAACAAGGGAGCGACATCGCTCCTTTTTTTATTGATGCCTTATACTCACACTTATGATTCCAGAAAGCTTTATTCAAGAGTTGCTCAATCGCGTTGATATTGTTGATGTGATTGATAAATCTGTGCCGCTGAAAAAAGCTGGTGCAAATTACTCTGCTTGCTGCCCGTTTCATAACGAAAAATCCCCCAGTTTTACAGTGAGCCCTACCAAGCAGTTCTATCATTGTTTTGGTTGCGGGGCGCACGGCACTGCAGTTGGATTTTTAATGGAGTACCAAGGCTTGAGTTTTGTCGAGTCCATTCATGAGCTGGCGCAAATGGTCGGCATGATTGTGCCGCAGGAGACGCGCGACTCAGAAAAACCCAGTGCAAAAGTGGTGATGGGTCTGCAAGAAGTGCTGCAGCAAGCCGCCGATTATTACAAAGCGGAACTTAAAAAATCCCCGCGTGCGATTGAATATCTTAAGGCGCGCGGTTTAAGCGGCAAAGTTGCCGCTAAATTTCAAATTGGCTACGCGCCTGCCGGCTGGCAGAATTTACAAAGTGTGTTTCCGCATTATGAAAACGAAGCGCTCAATGTCGCGGGACTAGTGGTTGAAAATGAACAGGGCAAACGATACGACCGCTTCCGTGACCGCATCATGTTCCCCATTCATGACCAAAAGGGTCAGGTGATAGGCTTTGGTGGACGCGTCATTAACCCAGAAGATACGCCTAAATATTACAACTCGCCTGAAACGCCATTATTCCAGAAAGGCCATGAACTTTACGGCTTATTTTTAGCGCGGCGCGCCATACGCGATGCTGGCCGTGCCTTGGTTGTAGAAGGTTACATGGATGTGGTGGCTCTTGCGCAATATGGTATTGAGTACGCTGTAGCAGCGTTGGGAACGGCCACCACGCCTTTTCATATTACCAAACTGATGCGGCAAGCCGATGAAATTGTCTTTTGTTTTGATGGCGACAATGCTGGACGAACGGCGGCTTGGCGCGCGGCAATGAATGCATTGCCCGCGCTCACCGACGGTTTAAAATTATCGTTCTTATTTTTGCCTAAAGAGCATGACCCTGATTCGTTTGTGCGTGAATTTGGCAAAGATAAGTTCGAATCTGAGATGAAGGCTGCGATGCCGCTTTCACAGTATATTTTGAGGCATTTGAGTGAAAATAACACCCTGCAAAGCCAAGAAGATAAAGTACGCTTTTTGAATGAAGCAGAGCCAATTTTGCAGCAAATTAAGGCGCCACGCAGTGCGATGTTTTTGCGCAAAAAAATTGCAGAATTGGCACAGTTGTCGATAGATGAAATGCACAGTTTGCTTAAATTGCCTAACTTGAATCAAACGCCTGTGCAAGCAAGGCCAAAGCTTTCCCGCACGCCGAGTTCATTGCATAAACGTTTTTGCCTTATGCTGTTAATGCAACCCAGTTTGGCAAAAGCTGGCGATTTGCTATGGGTGGTAGGTCAAGACGAAGAGGCGCAATTGTTGCGGCACACTATTGAAACTTGTCTGTTGCATCCTCATTCTAAGCCTGTAGTCATCATGCGTGCGCTTGAAACAAAAGTGGATGCAAAATTACTGCGTGATTTAGCGCGTGATTTACATCTATTAGACGAAACATTAGATATGGCGCTTGAGCTTGCAGGTGCAAGGCAACAGCTCAAGCAAATTTACGCACAACAGAGCGGACATGTTTTGTTGTCGCAATTGAGCGAAAAACCTTTGAGCGAACTCACGGAAGCTGAAAAGGCAATGTTAAGGGCAGTGGGATTTAAAACTTTAGCAGTCAAACCCGAGCCAAAATAGGGTTTAATTCTGTTATAATTAAAGGTTACAAAAATCATTTGCTAGTTACTTTTTAAGAAACCTAGCGTGCATAATTTAGAGGTAAGTCATGGCGAGACCGAAGAAAAGCGAACAAGATGTCGCTAAAGAAAAAAGCGAATCTATAAACCCTGCGCTACAAGAAGCAAATGCGGAAGAGCGCCGCATTCGTTTAAAATCATTGATAGTGTTAGGCAAAGAGCGTGGCTATTTGACCTACGCTGAAATCAATGACCATCTACCCGATGATGTGCAAGGCTCAGAGCAGATTGATGGCATTATCGGCATGATTAATGACATGGGCATTCAGGTTTATGAAGAAGTGCCTGATGCTGAAGTGTTGCTGATGTCAGATGCCCCACCGGCTGTAACAGATGAAGATGCAGTTGAAGAAGCAGAACAAGCGCTTGCTACGGTAGATTCCGATTTTGGCCGTACTACTGACCCAGTGCGTATGTACATGCGTGAAATGGGTACTGTTGATTTGCTCACGCGCGAGAGTGAAATTGAAATTGCCCGCCGTATAGAAGATGGTCTCAAGCACATGGTGCAAGCGATTGCCGCTTGCCCAACCACGATTGCCGCACTTTTAGAGATGGTTGATAAAGTTGAAAACGATGAAATGAGCGTAGACGACTTGGTTGATGGTCTAATTGATGCTGATGTCGGCTTAGATGATGCGATGACGGTTGAGGCGGCAGAAGACGAAGAGCCGGAGTTGATTGATGATGACGAAGATGATGATGGTGATGCGGATGGCGCAAAAGCTGCGGCTATATCAGCTGAGGCTTTGGCAAGGTTAAAAGAAGAAGTGGTGAATCGCTTTGCGGTTATTCGCGCGGCAAATCAAAAAATGCAGGTGATTTTAGCAGAGAGCGGCTCACAGGATTCAGAATATCAAAGGCTGTTAGCAGAAATTTTAGAAGAACTGACAGCATTTAGGTTTTCAGCAAAACAAGTTGAAGGTTTATGTGACCAAGTGCGCGCTATTATAGAAGCAGTGCGCGGCCATGAACGCAAAGTAATGGATTTTTGTGTAGAAAAATCTGGTATGCCTAGAGCGCATTTTATTAAATCATTTCCAGGCAATGAATGTGATTTAAGCTGGCTGGAGCAGGAATTAAAGGTTGAGAAACCCTATACAGAAAAGTTAGCAAGATATAACCACTCGATTTTGGACCAACAGCAGCGACTAATCGACTTAGAAAATAAAGTTGGAATACCAATCAGAGAGTTAAAAGAAATCAACAAACAGATGTCTACGGGTGAGGCGCGAGCAAGACGTGCTAAACGCGAGATGATTGAAGCAAACTTGCGTTTGGTGATTTCAATTGCAAAAAAATATGCCAACAGAGGTCTGCAATTTTTGGATTTAATTCAAGAGGGTAATATTGGCCTAATGAAAGCGGTTGATAAATTTGAATACCGTCGCGGCTTTAAATTCTCAACCTATGCGACTTGGTGGATTC
>ENA-UPTA01004889-UPTA01004889.1-activated-sludge-metagenome-genome-assembly--contig:-NODE-4889-length-12544-cov-4.227080_pt1 | contig 12544 bp, 10 predicted proteins | sample MGYA00238184_ERZ773361 | MGnify/ENA primary metagenome ERZ773361 (study PRJEB29100, sample SAMN05720205) | activated sludge metagenome | isolation source: anaerobic digester from wastewater...
GAGTTTGTCACCGCGATAGTAACGCACCAGCGCTGCTGCCGGATATACTACCAGCGAAGTACCACCGATGATGAACATATCTGCCCGTGTGATAGCTTTGATGGACGCGTTTAGCACATCAGTGTTGAGCATCTCGCCATAAAGCACCACATCAGGGCGCACAATGCCACCACAAGTGCAGAGGGGGACTTCCTTAGTGCGCATTACATATGTCACGTCGTAATCTTTGTGGCAACGGATGCAATAGTAGTGTTCCATGGTGCCGTGGAGTTCCAAAACATTGCTTGAGCCAGCGCGTTGGTGGAAATTGTCGATATTTTGGGTGATGACCGCTTTTAGTTTGCCTAGTTTCTCAAGTTTTGCCAGGGCATAGTGAGCGGCGTTAGGCTGGGCGTCGGGATAATAGAGATTCTCGCGCAGGTAGGTGTAAAAGCCCTTAGGGTCAGCTTTGAAGTAGTCGTAACTCAACAAATATTCCGGCGAATAGTTGGCGTTGTGGGCGCGGTTATAAAGTCCGGTCGCGGAGCGAAAATCGGGAATACCGGATGCAGTGCTAACGCCTGCACCTCCCAAAAAGACAATATTATCCGAGCTTTTAATGAATTCCCGCGCGAGATTGATTTTTTCGTTCATGCCTTAATTTGCTGGTCTTGTTCTGGGGCGGGGGCGATTTCAACCTGCCCCATTTTCTTGCCCAGTTTATTGAGTGGTGGGAACCAGTTGACCAAAAGTGCCACAGCGATGCCGATGAGCGTATCAGCGACCCGTTCAAGTGTGTAGGCGATGGGGGGGATATCCGTTGTTTTGAGCGTAACAATCAGGTAAACAATCACCGTGATGGCTATCGGGCCGGGTGTCTTAATCCAAATCATGATGGTCATCAAAGGCAGGGAGAGCAAAGCGGTGACCAGATAGTAATACCATTCACGGGTATCAACAGTGACATTTGGGAAAATAAAGTTGAGCACTAAAAAACCGTAAATGCCAGCGATGATGGTGCCGATGACACGTTCGCGGGCAGTTTTGGCGGTAGATTTTACGGTGGGTTGCATACAGACCACGGCGGCGATACTGCTGTGGTAGACTGTGCCGGTTTTTTGGCGAATGGCTTCTATGCCAAGGCAGATAAATACCGCAATCATGGTTTTGATAACGCGCATACCGGGCGTATTTTTAATCAGAAAGGCATTCAGCTGATGAGCAAAATGCTTCAGCTTCGCGTTTTTTTGTGGGTCTTGGGTGACCTTTTCGGTTTCTTTTTCAGTATTGTTATCCATATTATTTCAGAATAATCATACCCGATAATGTGGGTTTTGGGGCAGTTATTCTAATTATAGCGGGATGTGATGTTTGCAGCCAGGAAGGTACAAGTATGACAAAATGAGTGCAGTTATATAAAAACCTTAAAACTTTAGTGAAGAATGATTTGAGGCGAGTATAATAACTGCGGAGGATGATATGTTCCCAGTAGCACACCCAAAAACAATGCAAAAAGCGCGCGAATTGCTGGCGCTGAACCCCATCTTTCTTGATACGGAAACGACCGGAACCGGCGCGAACGATGTCATTATTGAGGTCGGCATCGTTGATATTAATGGCGATGTTTTATATGAGAGTTTGGTCAATCCAGGTATGCCGATTCCACCTGAATCAAGCGCGGTGAATGAGATAACGGATGAAATGGTCGCGGATAAACCGGGCTGGGCGCAAGTTTGGCGCGAAGTTGAACCGATTTTAAGCAACCGCGCGATTGGTATCTACAATGCTGATTTTGACATGCGCTTATTAAAGCAAAGTTGTGCTTATGCTGGGGTGCCATGGACTTTGGACGACAAGCAGGCTTTTTGTGTAATGCGGCTTTACGCGGCGTGGTATGGCGAATGGAACGCGCGCTATAACGGCTTTCGTTCGCAAAAGCTGGCATCCGCGGGTGGATTCTGTGGCATTGATTTGCCCAACAGTCATCACGCGGTGGATGACGCACGTTTGACAGCCGCGCTTTTGCGCTATCTGGCAGATTATGTGAAAGATTAATGGGGAATTCCAACGCAATTAAATAATGAAAAGCTCATAGAATTAGTTCGCTTCCATACCTTAAGTGATTAAAAAGCTTGATTTTAATGGTCGTAACACATCCTAGACAAGCAGAATCATGGTGCGCATCAATGTTATACAAAGGCTTTTACACATCAATTGATAATCGTATAATCCTCGGAAAAAAGGAGTGTCTGAGTAACAGACATGGAAAAGAACTCTGAGAATAAGATTAAAAAAAACCTACCGCCAAATCTTTGGGCGGTGAGTATAACCAGCTTTTTGATGGATATCTCCAGTGAGATGGTCATCAACATTTTGCCTTTGTTTTTATCCAGCGTCTTAGGTGTTAAAACGAACATCATTGGCATCATCGAGGGCATTGCTGAAGCTACAGCCAGTATTTTAAAAGTGTTTTCAGGCTGGCTTTCTGACAAAATGCGGTCACGCAAATGGTTAGCTGTCTTAGGTTATGGACTTTCAGCGATTGTTAAACCCCTGTTTTATTTTGCCAACAGCTGGAGTGCGGTGGCCGCTATCCGTTGGGGCGATCGCGTTGGCAAAGGAATTCGCACTGCGCCCCGCGATGCTTTAGTGGCAGATACGGTTAAGCCAGAACAACGCGGGTTGGCGTTTGGATTGCACAGAGCGGCAGATACCGCCGGTGCGATGTTAGGCATTCTCATCGCTATCCTGGTTGTTTGGCGTGTTCAAGCGACAGGTATTGGCTTGCAGGAAAATACATTTCGCACCATTGTGCTCATCAGCATTATTCCTGCTGTCCTGGCAGTTTTGGCTCTCATCTTTGGCACCCATGAGGTCAAAGTTGAAGGTGTAAGACAAGCCCCTAAAATCAGTTTCAAGGGCCTTGGCAAAAACTTTCTTGTCTTTATGCTCATTGTCGGTATTTTTGATTTAGGCAACTCGTCGGATGCTTTTCTTGTTTTGCGGGCACAAGAAAGAGGCATGAGTGTGCTCAATATTCTCATCATGCTGGCTGTTTTCAACCTGGTTTATGCTCTTGTTTCAACGCCGGCAGGCGGCCTTTCTGACAGGATTGGGCGTAGAAAAGTGATTATTGGCGGTTGGATTATTTACGCACTCATTTATCTTGGCTTTGCCCTTGCCAAAAATGTGACCCATGTTTTCCTGCTATATGTCGCTTACGGCGTTTATTATGGCATGGCTTATGGCACCGCGAAAGCGATGATTGGTGACCTTGTGCCTGAAGAGATGCGAGGTACGGCCTTTGGTACTTACAATGCTGTTTTGGGTATATTGGATTTTCCGGCTTCTATGATTGCTGGCTTTTTATGGAGTGGTGTGGGCAAGTGGGCTGGGTTTGGCGCATCCGCACCATTCTATTTCGGTGCGATTATGGCGACATTGGCTATTCTGCTCTTCGTCTTTTGGAAACCTAAACTTTTGTCAGCAGCTGAAAACGGTTAAGCTGAGACCTTTGTGACACTTAAAGAGAGAAATCGGACGATAGGATATAATCTGCTTGAACGATTTCTCTCTGAAAGGAACATACAATGCGAATCGGTATATTAGATTACCGCATGGATTATTACACCATAAAACGGATTATCTTGAACAAAGTACCGGGCTTTGATTATGTTCCTGTTAAAGATTTATATAGCATATCCAGGAGAGTGGCGCTTAGATTCAACCGTCTTTTTGAGAAAACACTCTTTTCAACTTTTAATCTGAATAATCAATTTGAAGATTTCGATTTAAACAAGGTTGATGTTTTGCATTTTTCAAATGGCATCAGCTACGGTAAAACACCTTGGGTATCCCAGTTTGAGACTATCCTTCCCCGCTTTGACCATCTGCTGCAACGCGAAAATCCCGCGACTGTAAAGAACAAACGTAGCCAGGCTTTGACCCAACGTGGTTTGGAGGCTCTCGCAGGTGATGCGTGTAAGGCCATCATTGCCTGGTCAGAGAATGCGGCTAAAAACCAGCGCAATTTGCTTTCAGAATTCTCGTCAGAAATTGCGGAAGCTATTCTATCGAAAATGATTGTTCTGGCACCACCGCAGGACGCATTGGTAGATGAAGTGCCTGTCAGAACTTATAGCAAGGAAAATCCGATCCGCTTTATTCTGGTTGGCGCGGGTTTTTTCCGCAAAGGCGGGCGCGAAATTTTGAATAGCTTTGAAAAGCTTGTTAAGGAAGAAGAACTTCCTATTAAACTTGTGTTGGTCAGTCGCTTGCATCGGGACTATTACGCCGCGCACGAGACAGAGGCGGACATAGCCTGGGCAAAAGAAAAAATCCAGACAAATTCAGCCTGGATTGAGTATTATGAAACAATGCCTAATCAACAAGTGCTGGAACTGCTAAAAACCTGTGATGTTGGTCTGTTGCCGACCTATGCTGACACTTATGGCTTTTCAGCGCTTGAAGCGCAGTCCGCGGCTTGTCCGGTCATCAGTACAGACGTGCGCGCTTTGCCCGAGATCAACAATACAGAAGTTGGCTGGTTGATTAATGTGCCGAAAAATGAACTGGGCGAAGCGTATTATCAAACACCGGAAGACCGTCAGGTTCTAAGCGAACGCATTCAATCGGGGCTTGAACATATCATTCGGGGTATCGCGCAGGAGCCAAACATCATCGCCAAAAAGGGGCAAGCCGCGCTTGAAAAAATCAAGGCGCAACATGACCCTGTTCGCTATGGGGAAGTCTTGCGGGAAATTTACGAAAAAGCTGTAGCGTAAGGCTTATCTTCTTCAGTTGCGCGACAAGTCGCAAATTAATGTAATATCGGAAAATGCCTGACTTAAGGATGAAATCGGAAGCTTTATTAGGTATAATCAAAGTATCGAAATTGCATTCAAGGAGACAAAATGATTGTTACCACCAAAAAACTATTCGAACATGCCTATGGAAAATATGCCATAGGTGCATATAACATCAATAACCTTGAACAAATTGAAGGTTTGTTCAGGGGTAATCTGCAATCGCAGGCACCTTTTATCATTCAAATCAGCAAGGGCGCGCGCTCTTACACCAACAAAACATTCCTGGAAGGACTTATCCGCGCAGCTGATGAGATTTATCCTGAAGCCATTTTTGCTGTCCATCTTGACCATGGCGACGAGCAAACTTGCTATGACTGTATTGATTCGGGCTTTTACAGCTCGGTGATGATTGACGGTTCTTCCTTGCCCTATGAAGAAAACGTTGCTGTGACCCGTCGTGTGGTTGAAGCCGCGCATACCAAAGGTATTGTGGTTGAGGCTGAACTGGGTATGTTGGGTGGTGTTGAGGAACATGTCAAAGTTGATGAAGCTGACGCCAAATTGACTGACCCTGACCAAGCCAAGGATTTTGTTGAACGCACAGGCTGCGACTCGCTGGCCGTCGCGATTGGCACGAGCCATGGCGCGTTTAAGTTCACTGGTTCACAAAGTTTGCATTTCAATGTCTTGGCGGATATCCAAAAGAACCTGCCCGGTTTCCCGCTGGTGATGCACGGTTCAAGCTCTGTGCCTGAAGAAGAAGTGGCGCGCATCAATGCTGCCGGCGGTCATATCGCTGGTGCCAAAGGCGTGGATGCCACGCAGTTTAAAGCCGCATCAGAACTTGGCGTAGTGAAAATCAACATTGATACCGATGGACGCCTGGTGTGGACACGTGTGCACCGTGAGTTCTTCCGCGACAAACCCGAAAAGTTTGACTTGCGCGACCCCGGTAAGATCTTCATGTCTGAATACGCCAACTTTATCGCAGCCAAAAACGAACTTTTGGGCAGCGCCGGCAAGTTAGAAGAAGTACGAAAATTTCTTGGGGCCTAAATGCGACCTGTTGAAATTCGACCAAACATTTACTGGGTAGGCGTTAACGACCGTACCACAGACCTTTTTGAAGGACTTTGGCCGGTTTCGGATCAGGGTGTGTCGTATAACAGTTATCTGATTAAGGATGAAAAAACCGCGCTGATTGACCTTTCGAAAGAAAGCTTTACTGACGACTTTGTTGAACAGGTATCAAAGCTCATTGATATCAGCAAATTAGATTACATCATCGTCAACCATATGGAACCCGACCACAGTGGCGCGCTTTTGCGCATTCGCCAGCTTGCTCCTAATGCAAGATTTGTGGGTATGGGCAAGGCTATCTCGATGATGAAGGATTTCTATGGTGTTGATGACAATGTGATGGTTGTCAAACACGAAGACACCCTTAGCCTGGGCAAATTCACCTTGCGTTTCCTTTTTACGCCGATGGTACACTGGCCCGAAACCATGATTACCTACCTGGAAGAAGAAGAAATTATGTTTAGCTGTGATGCCTTTGGTTCCTATGGCAGTTTAGATGGCGTTCTTTTTGACGATGAAGCCAAAGATCAACTGCCTTTCTACGAGAAGGAAGCCTTAAGGTATTACACCAACATCGTTGCCGCGTTTAGCCGCAATACCTTGATGGCGATTGATAAAGCTGCGGTATATCCGTTCAAGATTATCGCGCCATCACATGGTCTGATTTGGCGCAAAGATCCCATGCGTATTGTGTCGCTTTATCAGCAATGGGCAAAGTACGCTACCGAACAAACTGAACCGGGCGTTACCGTGCTGTTTGGCACCATGTATCGCAACACGGAACGTGCCATGGAAGCTTGCTTGCAAACCATCACGAACGAAGGCGTGCCGGTAGAAGTATTCAACGTGAGCACGGTTCATCCAAGCTTTATTTTGCCATCTTTGTGGACGAAAAAAGGTGTGCTTATCGCTTGTCCGACCTATGAACGCGCGATGTTCCCCGCCATGGTTCACGCCTTGGATATCGCTGAAATCAAGAGCGTAAAAAACAAGGTGGCTGGCTATTTTGGCAGCTATGCCTGGTCGGGTGGCGCGCAACCAGTATTTGAAAGCTACGCAGAAAAATTGAACTGGGAGATTGCCGGGGCATTGGAATTTGTCGGCTGTGCCAAGCCTGATGACATCCAAACGATCCAGCAAATCGCTCAACAAGTTGCAAGAAAATCAAAAGAGGGCTAAAGCCACAGTGTTTAGCTAAGCAAAAGCCCTGAAAGTTCAGGGCTTTTTTCGTAATCAGGCTTAGATAAGGTATAATCTACAAGCCACATAAGGAGAGAATTATGACAGACGAAACGCCAAGAAGAACAAATTTTATCACTGATATCATTGATGAACATAACCGCACCGGTCGCTTTGGTGGCAGGGTGCATACCCGTTTCCCTCCGGAACCAAACGGCTATTTACATATCGGCCATGCCAAAGCTTTAGTGCTTGATTTTGGCATCGCTGAAGATTATGGCGGTATCACGAACTTACGCTATGATGACACGAATCCCGTCAAAGAAGACGTTGAATACGTTGACGCTATTAAGGAAGATATTCGCTGGCTGGGCTTTGATTGGGGCGACAGGGAGTATTACGCTTCAGATTATTTTGAGCAACTCTATGAAATGGCTATCAAACTCATTAAGAAAGGCAAAGCCTATGTTGATGAACTTAGCCCCGAAGAAACCCGCGAATATCGCGGAACGCTGACTGAACCGGGCAAAAACAGCCCCTGGCGTGACCGACCCATTGAAGAAAGCCTGGATCTCTTCCAGCGTATGCGTGCTGGCGAGTTTAAGGATGGCGAGTTGACCCTGCGCGCCAAGATTGATATGGCGTCGCCTAATATGAATATGCGCGACCCCGTGATGTACCGTATATTGCATGCCCATCATCATCGCACGGGTGACGAATGGTGTATCTATCCGATGTACGACTTCGCGCATGGTCAGAGCGACTCGATTGAGGGCATTACGCATTCCTTGTGTTCGCTGGAGTATGAGAACCATCGGCCGCTTTATGACTGGTTTATCGAGGAACTTGAGATTTTCGCACCTCAACAGATTGAATTTGCCCGCCTGAACCTGACACATACGGTGATGAGCAAGCGCAAGTTGCGCAGAATCGTTGAAGCTGGCTTGGTGGATAGCTGGATTGACCCCCGTATGCCCACGCTGGCTGCAATGCGTCGCCGGGGTTATCCGCCCAAAGCAATCCGGGAATTTATTGATATCGTGGGTGTCGCCAAGAGCGAGAACGTCATTGAAGTTGAGCTTCTGGAGCATGTTGTACGCGATGAGCTAAACATGACTGCGCCTCGCCGAATGGCTGTGCTTGAACCGGTGAAGGTCATCATCGATAATTACCCCGAAGGGCAGGTGGAGTGGTTTGAGGTCCCCGACTTCCCGCATGACCCGGAAAGGGGCGGTTCCCGCAAAGTGCCGTTCTCGCGCGAAATTTATATTGAAGCGGACGATTTTATGGAAAATCCGCCTTCAAAGTATTTCCGCTTGAGTCCCGGACGAGAAGTGCGCCTGATGAATGCTTATTACATTCAGTATAAAGACATCGTCAAAGACGAAGACGGCAATGTTGTCGAGATTCATGTGACTTATGACCCCGAATCACGCGGTGGACAGTCGCCAGATGGCCGCAAGGTGCGTGGCACTATCCATTGGGTATGCGCCAAACATGCTGTTGAAGCTGAAACCAGACTCTACGAGCAAATGTTCCTGGAAAAAGACCCCGAAGATATACCTGATGACCAGGACTTTTTGGACCACTTCAACAAGGATTCTTTAAAGGTCGTACAAGCCAAACTCGAGCCTGCTTTGGCTGATGCCAGGGTCGGGGAAGTGTACCAGTTCGTGCGCGATGGTTACTTTACACTTGACCACGTTACGAGTACACCTGAAAAACCTGTCTGGATTCGCACCTTGTCCTTGGTGGACAGCTGGGCGAAGATGCATAAGTAATTTGCCATCTGGAACAGATTTACCATAAAACTGCGAACAATGAGATTAACAAGGCGGTGAAGACCAACCGCCTTGTTGGTTTTAATAAGGCGGAATTCAACCATTCAAAATATTTGGCTTTTATGGTAAGATTGATTTCACGCTGGGGCCCGTAGCTCAATGGCGGAGCAGGCGGCTCATAACCGCTTGGTTGTTGGTTCGAATCCATCCGGGCCCATGTTTTATTTAAGTTCCAAAACAATGTGAGATTACAAATTGTCAGAGGACCATGCGTATACGTAAAAATGTATGTAATATTTCGTTTACATGCTGAATGTGAATATTCTCATTGTGTAAAATGACATAAAGCACTTTTTTGTCCAAATCTATAAGAAAAGGAAGGCTTGTCTATAGATTTTGCGTGAAATAATGTGCTCTTCGTGATATAGTTGCATCAATGTTAAAAATACTTTCCAAAATGGAGATTGCCCTATGTTAGAACAAGCCTTACTCGCAGGTGGTTGTTTTTGGGGTTTACAAGCACAATTGAAAGCTGTTCCGGGCGTGTCGGATACGCTGGCTGTTTACACTGGCGGGACTACCGAGAATCCCAGTTATGCCCAGGTTTGCCGGCAAGAAACGGGGCATGTTGAAGCTGTGCAACTGAAATTTGACACTGAGCAGATTAGTTTTGAAAAGCTTTTGGAGATTTTCTTTCAATCTCATGATCCAGTTCTTGCTGAAAGATTTGGTGAACAATATCGCACCACGGTTTTTTATGCGAACGAAGAACAAAACAAAATTGCACAAAAAGTAATCAAGGCTGTAAAATCTTCCGGAATCTATCCAAAAGACATAGATGTTGCTTTGCGACCTGTTGGCAACGTTTGGCCCGCGGAAGATTATCATCAGGATTATTATGCCAAGCATAATGTTATCTCTGATGATGACTGCTATTGTCGTTAGCCTTTGCGGTTTCACGTTATAATGGGGTTATGACAGATACAACGCTACCTAACGGAAATATTGAAAAACGTATCGCGATACTCATTGATGGCGATAACGCGCAGGCATCTTTGATGGAGCAAATCGTTGTTGAAGCCAGCCGATTTGGCAATACGACCATTCGGCGTATTTATGGCGACTGGACGACAACGCACATGAAATCCTGGAAAGAGACGCTTAATTCTTATGCTTTTCAGCCTTTTCAGCAATTTAGTTACACCACAGGGAAAAATTCTACTGACTCAGCGATGATTATTGACGCTATGGACATTCTCCATACGGATTTGGTGGATGGCTTTTGTCTCGTGTCTAGTGACAGCGATTACACGCGCCTGGCAACGCGCATTCGCGAAAGTGGCAAACTGGTGATTGGCATCGGCAAGCAGAGCACACCCCGTGCCTTTGTTTCAGCTTGCGAAGTGTTTATTTATACCGAAAACCTTGAAGAACGCGCCCGCCAAAAGAAAAAAGCTGCCGCGCGCCAAAAGATCGCTGCCAAGCTAAGCACGGAGGAAATTGAACTTATTGAAAACATTAACCGCGCTATTGAGATGGTTGGTACCGATGATGATAACTGGGCCAGCCTTTCGGAAGTGGGTACCTCATTGCGCAGGATTGACCCCGGTTTTGACCCCCGCAGCTATGGCGCCAAGCAACTAGCCAGCCTGGTGAGACAGCATAAGACTTTCTTTGACCTTAAAAAGGTGCCGGGTAAATCGGTGATGATTATCAGATCAAAAGAAGAGCTCTAATACTGAGCTCTTTTTCTTTTATATGTAGTTTTTCAAAACGAATATTTAATCTGAAGGTGGATAGCCCGTAATATCGCTTATTTCATGGTAAAGTGGTTTCAGCCGGCGATACATTTCCAGGTAAACACGGTTGTAGAGTTCGTCGTAAATTGCCTGATTCTTTGGGTTTGGCTCAAAGGTATCATGTATCCGAGTCATCGCACTAACCGCCGTTTTGAAATCCGGGTAAAGACCCAGTCCAACTGCCAGGTCCATTGCCGCGCCCAGACCGCTGGCTTCGTAAACGTGTGGGCGACTGGCGGGCAGACCAAAAATATCGGCGGCGATTTGCATCGCGGCAGGACTTTGCGAACCACCACCAGCAATGCGGATGGATTCAATCGGGATGCGACTGCGCTTACTGGTGCGTTCCGCGCCTTCGCGCAGAGCGTATCCGATGCCTTCAATCATTGAGCGATAAACATGCGCGCGCGTGTGAATATCGCCAAAACCGATAACCGCGCCTTTGGCTTCGGGACCAGGTAGTTTTAAGCCAGGCGCCCAGTAAGGCTGGGTCATCAGACCAAGCGAACCGGCTGGCACAGAATTGATTAGGTCATCAAAGAGAGCTTCCGTTGGTACACCCCGTTTTTGTGCAAGGCGCTGTTCGTTGTGCCCAAACTCACGTTTGAACCACGAAACCAGCCAAAAGCCACGGTAGAGCTGAATTTCAAGCGAGTAAGCATTGGGGATTGCTGCCGGGTAGGGCGGAAGCAGAGGCACAGCCTCGACATATTTGTAATGCGTGGTGTTGATGGTTGCTGTGGTACCAAAACTCAAGCAAGCGACATTTGGCTCAACACAGCCCGCGCCGATTACTTCGCAGGCTTTATCGGATGCCGCGGCGTACAAAGGCAAACCTTCTGGAATGCCGGTTGCCTGGGCGGCTTCATTTGTAATTTGCCCGATCAAAGTGGTGGGGGGTACAAGCGGCATTAGCTTTTCTTTTTCGATGGGTACGGCTTTCCACTTCCAGTCGTGCTTACCCGACCAGCTTTGTTTTTTGTAATCAAACGGCATATAGGTGGCCATATTGCCTGTTGACTCGACCAGTTCGCCTGTCAGCCGATAGTGCATATAGCCTGAGAGCAACATGTATTTATGCGTTTTCTCCCAGATTTCGGGTTGGTTACGCCGAATCCAGTTGATTTCGGCTTCCGCCATCAAGTAGGAAACGGTCGGAGTCATGCCGGTTATCGCGAAGGCAAGTCCCCAAAAGCCACCTATCGGCTTTAGTCCAGGGTTGCGACGTTGGTCTGACCAGTGAATGGCAGGACGCAATGGTTTGCCATCCGCGCCAAGGTTGATTATTGTGGAACGCTGGGTGGTGATTGAAACACCCAAAAGGGCGTCTTTGCGCACGCTGGGCATCTCCCACACCGCCTGGCATGCCTGACAGACAATTTGCCAGAATAATTCCGGGTCTTGCTCTACCCAACCCGGTTCGGGGGTTGAGAAGGTGTCAATTGGGATTTGCGATTTGGCAATGAGATTGCCTTTTGGATCAAAAACAAGCGCGCGACACGACTGCGTGCCCAGGTCAATTGCCAAAAGTTGGGGTTCCATGATATCTACTCCTTAATAGATTAATAATACCCCTAAAACACTGTTTTAGGCGGATTTTGATGGGGAGTTGCGGGAACTAAGCGGAAATCAGGGAAAAAAGTTTTATAAAGCTGTTAGTCGCCTGTTGTTAGATCATACCCAGCTGCTATCCAACTATTCATACCACCCGCCATGTTGGCAACTTGCGGAAAGCCAACTTTTATCAGAAAATCACGGGCCAGGGCACTGCGGTTGCCTGAGCGGCAGACGACAATGATTGGCTCGGAGACGGGTAATGACTGATAAGCATATATCAGGTCTTCCAGGGGGATTAAGGTTGCACCTGGGATGTGTCCTTGGTGCCATTCGTCCGATTCGCGAACGTCAAGAATGAAAG
>ENA-UPTA01004891-UPTA01004891.1-activated-sludge-metagenome-genome-assembly--contig:-NODE-4891-length-12542-cov-5.816769_pt1 | contig 12542 bp, 11 predicted proteins | sample MGYA00238184_ERZ773361 | MGnify/ENA primary metagenome ERZ773361 (study PRJEB29100, sample SAMN05720205) | activated sludge metagenome | isolation source: anaerobic digester from wastewater...
AACATCCTGGTCATCCCGCCGGAATACCTCCGCCCGGTGTTATCCAAATATACCAAATCGGAAGAAACAAAGTCGATCATCTCACAATATCTTACACGGGGTCCGCTACATGAAAACACCAATCTGATTCTGACAAGAGACTGCCGGAATCCCATGCCGCTGAATACACTTCTGTACCTTATTAGCGGCTACGGCGAAAACGGTGGGGGCCTCGATCTGGGGAACGGGACAATCCTGTCACCGACCATATGCCTGGCAAAGCCTTGAAAGAGAAGTACCGAGTTTTTAAGGGGCGTTTTGCCGTCACGAATACACCGTAAAATCTGAAAGAGGAGCAAACAAGAAAAACCGGGAGCAGGTTTCCCAAGCTCCCGGTTTTTGTGTTTTAACCGCCGGCAAATCCGGCGCCTATTCGGTTTTAATGTTAATTTTCTTGCCTGCCGCCTTGGCTTTCTCCGTCTTCGGCAGGACAACACTCAACACCCCGTTTTTAAAGGCTGCCTCGACTTTATTGGCATCGACTTCGACCGGCAGGGGAATGACCCGATGGAAGGAACCGTAACTCCGCTCCATATGGTAGTAATTTTTCCCCTTGTCTTCCTTTTCTTCCTTTTTCTCGCCCTTGATGGTCAGGGCATCCTCCGCCAGCAGGACCTCGATGTCCTTCTCTTCCAAGCCCGGAAGCTCCGCCTTCACCACGATTTCCCTGTCGCCTTCCTTGACGTCGATGGACGGATAAAAGGCGCCGATGCGATCATCCATGGCGCCGGGAGACGCCAGGGGAAAACCGCGGAAGAAATCGTCGAACAGATCGTTCATCCGCTGCTGAAAAGAAGAAAACGGACTGTCCACCCTGCTGACCGGCACCGAGGTGCCCTTCCATAAAGAAGGCAGTAGATTTTTTTTCGCCATAATCTCTCCTCCTTTCACAAACCGGTTTCCGCGCTACGCGGCCTTGATGGCGATCTTTCTGGCCTTGACCTTTTCCGCCTTGTGCAGGGTCAACCGCAGGACGCCGTTTTTAACGGTCGCCTCGATTTTGTCCTTGTCCACCTCGTCGGAAATGGTGAAGGCACGCTGGTAATCCCCCACATCGTACTCAGAGTACCCGATGGAGTAATCCTTAAAAGACAGGGGTTCCGCCGTACCCGAGATGGTGAGGATGTTCTTGTCCAGCACGACATCGACGCTTTTTTCATCGACGCCGGGCATGTCGGCCACCAGGATGATCGCCTCCTTTGTTTCGTATATATCGACTTTCGGCACATAGACCTTGCTGTTACGGGTGCGCTCCGTTTCCATCGGGCTCTGGGCCGACTGCTTCTGCAGCTCTTTCGTTTCTTTGGACATACGACTGATTCCTCCTTTCTTGCTTAATCCGCCTGAATCGACACTTTCTTCGGTTTGTCTTCTTCGGCTCTGGGGAGCGTGATTCTGAGAATCCCCTTCTCATACTTCGCCTCGACCTTCTCGGCATTGACATGGAAAGGCAACTGCAACACCCGCTTGAAACTGCCGTAACTTCGCTCCTGCCGGTGATAGCTTTCCCCTTCCTTCAGCATTTCGGGGTCCACCTTGCCGCTGACGGTCAGGGTGTCGCCGATCACGGAAATCTCACAGGCCGCCGGATCGATGCCGGGCGCCTCCGCCGTGACAATGACATCCTCCTGCCCTAACCAGACATTGATCGGCGGATACTCTTGACTGATCTGGGGATCAACCGTAGAGAAAAGCCGGTTCATTTCACCCTGAAGGCGCTGCATTTCTCTAAATGGATCCGTTACTCTGCCAAATCTCCAAACTGTGGGTCCAAACATAACGCATACCTCCTTGATAAGATTTTTTAATGAATTTATTCTGTTTTCCGTGCGCGGACGCACCACGCCAGAAATGATATAACATACTAATATGCTTGATCATCTCCCTTACGGGGGGTAATATAGTCACCGATTTTGTCTTGTCAAGATGACCCTGAAATGGTGATGAAAAATTTTTTCGGTGATCTACATAAATGATGAGAGCGGCTTAATGAGAATAATACGGACCCCTGCGCCGGCCATGTCCATATCATCACAGGTGGTTGGTTTTATTGTCCTCCCCCATGTCGCGCTTGAGACAGGATGGTCATCATCGCCTCATGGATGATTCCGTTGGAGGCCAGCACATGGGGTGCATCCAGGAAAAAATTCCCTCCGGAAAGGTCCGTTACACAGCCTCCGGCTTCCCTGACTATCAGCCAGGCGGCGGCGGTGTCCCACGGCATGAGCTTCAACTCCCAGAAACCGTCGAAGCGACCGGCGGCAACATAGCACATATCCAAAGCCGCGGCCCCTGCACGCCGGATGGCCTGGACGTTTACGGCCATATGATTGAAATAATTGATGTTGTTATCGAGGCTGTCCCGGACGTCGTAGGGGAATCCCGTCGCCAGGAGACTTTTTGACAGGTCATGCGTCCCGGAAACATGGATGGTCTTACCATTGAGGAAGCCACCGCCGCCCTTTTCCGCGGAGAACATTTCATCCAGCATGGGGTTGTAAACGGCGCCGCAGCAAATCTCCCCTTTCTTTTCCAGGGCGATGGAGACACAAAAGACGGGGTAGCCGTGGGCATAGTTCGTCGTCCCGTCCAGAGGATCGATGATCCAGCGAAAATCGGCCCCCGTGGCGATGCCTTTGGATTCTTCCGTCAGGATGTCATGGTCCGGATACGTCTCCCGGATACGGGCCATGATAAGCGCCTCCGATGCGTGATCGGCTTCGGTGACGATATTGATCTGTCCCTTGTACTCGATCGTGTGAGGCTGGTCGAATTTCTCCCTCAGAAGCAAGCCCGCCTGCCGGGCCATGGACACCGCCGATTCCAGATAAGCTGACATCATAACTCCCCTTATGCGCAATAATTTATATTGATGCGATGTTTTATAACAGGATGCGAAAAATCGCCATGGGAATTACCCCCCTGTCGAATTGCCGCCGGCATAATCATTCGCCATGTTTTTATTGCAGATACGCCTGATTGGTGATAAATAGCTGCGAAGTTTAACCGGCAAAAACAGGCAAGGCGTCTTACGGATAACAGGGGGAAATCCAGAAGCAAGCAGATGACAAACCCGGACACAAACAGCCTTCCGGCAGAAGAAACTCAAGCCCCTTACGCGGAAAATGATGTGCTGCGTTTTGCACTGCGTCGTGAAGAAATGGGGCTGACGCTGGCCGACGTCTTTGCGAAAACCCGGATCAGCATGAAGAATCTGGCCGCTCTGGAACAGGGTGATTTTGCCGCCCTGCCTCATCCGGTTTACGCCAAAGCGTTTATCCGGCAGTATGCAGCGTTTCTTGCAATCGATTCCCAACCCCTGCTCGCAAAATATGACGCATACCTGAGGTCTCAGGAAGATCCTCGTCAGGTACGGAAAAGCGAAGATGCCGAAAAACCGCCGCGGGGGTTTCCGCTTCGCAAGGTCCTTTGGCCCCTGCTGGGTGCGTTATTCATTGCAGCAGCCCTTGTGTTCTTCTTCTATACCCCATATCCAACACAGCCGGACCATCCGGATTCGCAAATTGTTCCACCTGCTGCGACCCAAACAGAACTGTCAACGCCTCCGGAAAGCGTTACCGCGCCTCCCACTACAGCGGAACCCTCAACGCCGGCGCCTCTTTCAGTAACAGCGCCTCCGGCTCCGGCAGCCTCGGAACCGCAACCGATCACACCGCCGGCAGCAGCACCGCAGATTCCGCCCAACCCGCTGTCCCCGCCTGTTCCGGCCGCCAATGCGCCGACAAGCGTTGCGCCCGGGACTCAAAAATTGATCATCAAGGCCAGGGAAACCACCTGGGTCGGCATCCTGATTGACGGCCAGGAAGGACAACAGGCCTTGCTCCAGCCGGGCGATTTGGTAACCTACACGGGAAACCAGTTCAAGTTGCATATCGGTAACGCCGGGGGCGTCGATGTCATGCTGCAGGGCAAATGGCTTCCGCCCCAGGGCAAAAGCGGTCAGGTCGTACACGTGACGCTGCCCTGAAAAGCCGAGCGATCTCAAGAATATCCTTTGACATTCCCTTGTCTATGATCTAAGCTTGGCGACACAAAAAGCGCTTTGACCTTCCCTGATCATCCGGATGGGATGAGATGTGAATTGAATTTGAAAAAGAAGAGGTGTTGAACATGTTTGGAATCGGCATGCCGGAATTACTGGTTATTCTCGTCATTATCCTGATCATATTCGGAGCGGGCAAACTCCCGGAAATCGGAAACGCTCTCGGTAAAGGGATTAAAAACTTTAAGAAAGCCACCCGCGAACCGGAAGATATTGACGTCACGCCCGAATCAAAAAAGATCAACGGCGAAGAAAAGAAGTAAAACCGACTGCATTAAAACGGGACGTCGTCGTCCGGCATCGGCTCGCCCAGACCATAAGCCGGCATGGGCTCGTCCATGACGGCATCCTGTCCTCTGCCCTGTCCTTTGGATTCCAGCATCTGCATATTGGAGGCAAGTACTTCCGTCAGGGAACGCTTGTTCCCGTCCTTGTCGTCCCAGGTCCGGGTCTGTAACTTACCCTCGATGAAAACGAGCCGGCCTTTTCCCAGGTAGTTTCCACAGATCTCCGCCAGGCGACCGAAAACGACAATCCGGTGCCATTCCGTTTTGGAGACTTTCTCTCCCTGCTTGTTCTTGTACGTTTCATCGGTGGCGATGCGGAAATTGACCACCATTGTCCCATCCGGCGTGTAACGCACCTCCGGATCCGCGCCCAGCCTGCCGATTAAGATGACCTTGTTGACCATAGTCCCCCCTGTCATAATTTTTTCCAACCTTATTAAACTTCCACAGAAATGGCAATATGATTCTCAGGCCATGAACTACAAGAAGCACGTTCTGTCCAGGTCATTTCGAACCTTTCCTGCCCGATGGAAAAAAATACGGCGCATGGAAACCATGCGCCGTATACCTCAGGAGGAGATGAAGAACTGCACCTCGGTCGGTCCTGATGACTGATTTCTTGAATCGAAAACCCGATTTAATCGGATTCTACTCCCCCCGCCATGGAAAATGTGCCTGCCAATGGGGGAGGGGGGGATCACCGGTCATAAAAATGCTGCCGGCGATCCCCGGTCAAGAATGATCGCGTTACGCGATCCTTAAACCTCTGTTCTTAATGACCGTACCGCTGGAGATACTTCGTCGAAAAACGCTCTGGCGTGAATCCGACGTTGAATTTCCGGTGCGGGAAGTCGATATGCCAGGGCGATGCATGATCGGCCTGGTGGTCGTAAGTATAGAAATCCGTTTCGTAATGTGCCATCAGATCGAGTACTTTGCCGTCGCCGTAACCATAGAAGTAATTCTGGGTTGTTTTCCAGAGTTTGCCCTGGAGGTCATAGGCATCGGCCAGACCGCTCTTCCAGTTCCCGCCCATGGACCAGAGAACCTTCTTGCTGTAAACGGGACAGTCACCGCGGGTTTTAGGCGTTGCTTCGATCACATAGACATTGGGCCACAGCCGCCAGTTCATGCGGGGGAATTTTTCGCCCACCGTGGTGGGGTGACGCCGCTGGGCCTTCTTGTTCTCCGTAATGTAGTCCGTGGAAAACAGGGTGGTCAGTTTCGGCTGCACATCGATCAATTTCCAGTTCCAGCGGGCCAGAGGCACATCCAGAGTCCGGAAATCGCCGATGGCGGAGTCGCAGCCGACAAACGCGTCGAACCGCTGACCGCTCGTGAGACGACGGACGCGCCGCATGGCCGGAATGTAGGCGAAGGAATCGTCCGATTTATTCTGGTCGTTGTAGCGGTAGGTCAGGTTGCCGAAACCCTGCAGGTCTGCGGGGCTCTGCACGTAAACCAACTCCTTGAAGAAGATGTCTTCCACTTTCGGATCATAGGACGGCTTGGGGGGAAGCATTTCCCGGCTGGTCAGGAAGACGCGGTCCCAGGACATTTCGACGGTTCTTTCCCGCTGACCCCGGGAGCCGATAAAGAACATGCTGACCCAGTCGTGGGTGAAGTCATCGCCGTCATAGGTGTTGATCTGGTTGTACCAGGCCTTGAGACCCGCCTGGGGATCCTTCTTGTCGACCGTGAAGAAGGGAATGCCGCCGTTCCACCACTTGCCGCTCTTGGTTTTCAGGTTCCCGTCTGCGGTGATCACGGCCTGGCCCGCATTGGCCTTGGTCACGGCGGCGAAAGCCTTCGGCACGGGCCACGGTTTGTAGTCGGCGATGACCATTTCCATGCCCTTCTTGACCATGTTGTAGATGCCGGGACTGGTCAGGGCAATCAGTTCGTTTTTCATGCTGTCGACGTTTTTCTGGTTGATGACCATGCCCACTTTGATTTTGCCGTTGGAAAGGCGCTCAATCTCATTTGCCGGAATTTTCATGGGCATGCCCGTGAAATCAAACTTGTCCGGGTTCTGCTCCATACCGTAGTAGCCGGGCACCTTGGCCTGCTGATCCGTCAGGGCCAGGACCGGCGACGCCCCTGCGATGAGCAGGAGCAAAGCACCGGTCAACACCGTCCATGTCATCATTTTTTTCTTAAATCTCATGCGTATTTCCCTCCTTTATTAAAATTGAAACGTGATTCGTGACTGGATTTCGTCCGCCCACTCGAAGTAGGCCAGGTTGTCATTGGCGGCGTTGTCGCTGTGCTTGCCGTCATACAGGGTGCCGCCCACATACCAGAGGATGTTGTCGGTGATGCGGAACTCCGTACCCACCTGAAGATAATGGCCCTTACGACCGGGATCAAAAATATAGAGCATCTGGGGTTTGATGCGATCCTGCATGTAACCCGTATCCATGGAGAAGCTGAACATGGTCGTGGTTTCCGCCGGGTGGGACCCGTTCAAGGTCAGCCGGTCTTCCTTGATATCGTCGCCATCCTCGAGAATCTGGATCACGAAGGCCTGGAAACCGAAGCTGATCGTCCGGTTCGGGTTGAGAAACCTGACGAAGGTCGGCCGGTCGATCCCGATGAGGGCCTTGGCGGTTCTTCTCCTTTCAATATCGGTAGGCCAGACGCCCATGCTGCCGTCGGTCTTATCCTTTTCATAGGGCCGATCCTGGTACAGGAATTCCATGCGGTACACAGCTTTGGTGTTCAGGGCGTCGTCATAGGTCAGAGAAAAACCGTACGAATCGACACGGGGGTGAACCGTGTGCGACACAACCTCGAAAGGCTTCCAGGGCACGACACTGGCGGGTGCGTTAAATGCATCCATCTGATACAGCCCGTCGTCCTCATAATGACGGAAATAATTCAGTGACCACTCGAGCCCCCTGTATTTGCCCATCAGGCGGAGTCCCCACTCCTGACCGCCCGGTGTGTCGTCACTATTTGTGAAAAGATCGGGTTCGAAATTGTAGGGAGAACCGTGAACCGGGTTGATGTGACCCACAAACTGGGAGCCGACAAAATCGCCCGGCAACCACAGGAGTTCAAGCTGGACGTCATTGAGATTGTCCGTCTCCCAGGGTGACTTTAACGTCAACCGGGCCATCCACAGGGATTCCCGCAGATTGTCGAAGGCGTCCAGATAGGGCTCGTTCAGGCTGATGCCGTGCCAGGTTTTGTCCAGGGGGTTGATGATGTCCAGGAGCCGCAGGCCGTCGGACTGCCCCCAGGAGACCTGCTGTTTCCCCAAACGGAGCCAGACGTACTGGGTATCAAAATCCATGTACAGCTCCTTGAGGCCGATCATCCATTCGTCGCCGGTCAGCAGCATATCCATATCGTAGGACTTGGGGTAAAGATCGACACTCGTGGGGTAATCGGTTTCCGTGGCCCGGTCAATAGATGCAATGAATCGGGCGAATACGGAGATGTTGTCATTAAAATTATACTGGGGCTTCAACTGAACTGCCGTATTGAACATTTTGAGGTTGATGCGGTCTCTTTCTCCATCAGCCGATTCACCCAGAACATTGTATGGATTCGCATGTCCGACATTATAGGCAATCTGGTTTCTTACCCAGCCGGTTACGGAAAAATTACCGTAATCAATCGCCCAGGCGCTTCCTCCCCAAACCAGCATCATAAACAGCCCAATTAAACCGATCAGTATTCTTGTTTTCCCTCCCATAACACTGCCTCCTTATTTACGTTTTCAAGGATTGAATGCCTTCATCACTATGATCCGTTCAACCTGTTTCCGCTTTGCCTCTCACCTCCCGTCTGTGTTTTATTTTGTTTCGTGAAACATGTCTATTATGTTGGCTCGATTAAACTCCGGAACCCGGAAACGCCTGACAGGCGTCTGCGGGCCGAAATGAAACTCTTCTTAAACCGTGCGGCTGCTCAGCCTCCGACCACCTTTTCCCGGATGAGGGCCGACCCCTTTTCAATGAACTTGGGCTTCAGCACGAAAATAATCGCCGGCAGCAGGATCAGGGTCAGGAGCATGTTGAAGATCAACACCAGGGCCAGCAGCAGCCCCATCTCCGCCTGGAACCGGAGCGACGACAGGAAGTACCACAGGATGACGCCGCCGGACAGGGTCACCGCCACAAACGTCACCGCCTTACCCGTCGTCCGCAGGGCAACGGGGATCGCCAGCTTGAGGTCACGGTAGTGCGCGTACTCTTCGATGATTCGCGAGAGAATGTAGATCGAGTAGTCGACGCCGACGCCGATGCCGATGGACGCTACCGGGATGGTGTTGACGTTCAGACTGATCCCCTTGAAGACCATGAACACCATCGTCAGGAAGTTTCCCAGCAGAAGGACAAACACCAGGATCGCCGCGGCGAGCAGGGACTTGTAGGTGAAGGCGGCGAAGATGACGACGATCCCGAGGATGAGGGCGATATTCTGGGCCTGGGCCTGGGCCACGACCTCGTTCACCGCGCCCAGGATGCCCAGATAACCGCTGGCCAGCCGGAACTTGAGCTGGTCGTAATCCTTATTCAGTTCGATCCAACTGCGGGCGCGGGCGATGACCTGACGGATCGTGTCGCCCTGATGGTCCTTACACCAGACGACGATGTTCGCGTCCTTGTGGTCCCGGCTCATCATGCGGTCGAAGTCGCCCGGCGCGGAACCGCCGATGACGACGTTCATAACACTGCCCATCATGACCGCGTCTTCCGGAATCACTTCCCACTTCGGATCCCCGGCATGGATAATCTTGTTGACCACCGGGGCAAAGTCCGCAATCGACAGGGTAAAGCCGACCTCCGCGCTCTTTTCCATGTATATCTGGCATTCCCGGATCTTCCGCTGGATTTCCGGCTGACGGATCAGGCCCGGCTCCTTCCCTTCCACGATAAAGAAGAGTTCCTCCGTCCCGGCAAAGTTCTCGTTGATGTTTTTGACGGCGACATTATAGATCGATTCCGGCCACAGGATCGGTGAACCCGGATGGATGTCGCCGATATTCATCTTGCTGGTTATCCAAATCGCCCACACAAATAAGACCACACCCAGACACACCACAACATAGGCCGGCTTCCCGGTCGCCATGGTGGCAAAACCGCCCAGCACGCGTTTCTCCATGAAGTTGGTCTTCTCCGGCCGGGCGATTTTATCCAGATTCTTCGGGACCGGGAAGAACTGGACGATGATGGGGATCATAATCATGGCGCTGACGACAATGCTCGCCACCCAGAAACCGCAGAAGACGGCCAGTTTCTGGAGAAGCGGAATGGGGGCGATGGCGATGCAGGCCATGCCGCCGATGTCGGTGAGCAGCCCCAGCATACCCGGGGGCAGGATGCTCTTCATGGCCAGCCGGCCCGCCTTTTCTTTCTCCTTGAACTCATCCAGAAGTTCGAAGTAACGCTGGCACATCTGGACCGAATGGCTGACCGTGATTGCCATACACAGAAGGGGTATGACCAGAATCAGCGGGTCCAGGCTGAACCCGAGCAGACCGCAGAACCCGAGACCCCAGATCGCACTGGTAAACGCGGCGATCATGGGCACGGCCACGCCGGTCAGATTCCGGTAGTTAAGGAACAGCAGCAGCCCCATAACCAAGAAGGTGCCGATCAGGATCATGATCGTTTCCGTCCGGTAATGGAAGATCCAGCCGGTCAGCATGGGCTCGCCCGCGGCAAAGGCCACCGTATTCTCATCGGTCATCTCCCTGACCAGTTTGTTGACCTTGAAGAACACGTCACCGTATTTGAAATTGCCTTCGATAAAGTTGGCCGTAACTAGCGCGCACTGATTGTTGAAGGCAATCAATGGCCCATAGACCGCGTCGTTCAGGTGGACGTTACGGGCCAGAACCTCCACTTCCTGGTCCGTTTTTGGCACCTCCGCCATGATTGCCTTGAAGGACAGACCGCCCCCCGAGGTTACCTCAACCTGCTTGACGCGCGGCGAGGCCAGTGAGTTGACCTGGTAATGGTTGACGCCCGCGATCGAGTCTATGGCTTCCTGCATGTACTTGATCTTCTTCAGGGTGGGAATATTCCAGACATCGCCTTTTTTGACCTTGAGCATGACCAGGACCATGTGCGACCCGCCCAGCTTGTCCTTGTACTGTTCATGGACCGCCCGGAACGGATGGTTCGTGGGAAGCTGATCATCGTAGTTTGTGGCGATATTGATCCTCAACATAAAAATGGTAAAGAAGAGCGTAAAGGCGATGATAATGCCCAGGACCACCTTGCGCTTCTCGAAAATGAAATCGACTATTTTTTCTATCATGTGGGTCCCTCCTTCGCCCCTAACTGATCTTTTCCCAGGTTATGCCGCCGTCATTGCTGATCATGACGGTCCCCAGTCCGCCGACCGCCACGTACTTGTCCTGCACGTCCTTGATCACCGTCAGGCCGCGAATCCAGGAATAACTCTGAATGGAGGCGGGCTTGAATTCCTTCCAGTTCTTCCCGCCGTCCTTCGTCTCGATCATCGTGGCGGCGTTGCCGACGGCATAACCACGATCTCCCGATACGGCAATGTCAAAGAGGGACTGAGCAACAGTCGATGCCTGCGGTTTCCAGGTCTTGCCGCCATTGTCCGTATAAAGAAGGGTCCCGTTCAAGCCGGTAGCCCAGCCTTCATTATCGTCCTTGAAAAAAACGCCGAACAGGTCTTCCAGCGTACCGCTCTTCTGTTTCACCCATTTCATCCCGCCGTCTTCGGTAGTCCAGATCGAACCGGCTTCACCGACCACCCAACCCTTCAGCGGACTGATGAAAAAGATCTCGTTGATCATCGGATTCAGGGGAATAACACTTTCCCCTTCCTCTTCACCCCCGTCTGAAGCGAATTCCTCTTTCAGGGCGGCCATCTTTTCTTCCATGGACATCCCTGTTGTGTCCAACATGGACTCCTCTTCTTCGGAAAACTGATCGGTCATTTCCGTCCAGGTTTGCCCACCGTCTTCCGTCCGGAGAAAAAGCGAAAAAGCGCCGGCGGCAAATCCCCGCTTGTCGTCGAGGAATTTGACACACATGAGGTCATCCTTGGTCCCGCTGTTGAGCGGCTTCCAGGTCTGCCCGCCGTCTTCGGTCTGAATGATGGTCCCCGCACCGCCGACCATCCAGCCGCGCTTGGCATCGATGAAACTGATGGCCCGCAGAGTATGCTGGGTGCCGCTCTTCTGAGGCGACCAGGTCTTTCCTCCATCCTTGGTGACAAGAATCAGCCCCTGATCTCCGGAGGTCCATCCATGCTGAGCGTCCGCAAATGCCACATTCATCAACTTATGCCTGAAGTAGCTGACCTGAAACGGTTTGAGCTGCTCTTCCAGATCCGGAGCACACCCCCATAGCGGTATCCCGGTAAAAATCCCGACGACCATCCATAGAATGATTTTCTTCCATCTCATATCGATACAAACCCTCCCTTTGTTTATTATTTACCTTCCTGATGACAAAAAAACCTTCGGCGATCTTGATCCGTCATCCGCCGAAGGCCCGGTAGAAGTTTCTGTAAGCTTTGTTGATAAAGATTTCATTAACACACGGTCCATAATACTCTCTCTGAATTGCCAAAAAAACGCGACAATGAAAATTGTTCAATTATTACAGCGATATATTTATCTTATTTTCGTGATCGTCTGACCGATCTTGCAAGATGGTTGGTCCTGATATTTTGGCCCTATTATGGTATGTCTGACGCTCAAGACAATACTTGATTAACACCAACTTAATACCTGTACAAAACAGGTATTTTGGAGATATTTGGGCCAATGCGTCAGAAAAAACAGAAAAGTATTTTAATTTGAATGCCGGCGTTGTTTCTAAATTTGGTAACTTGGGAGTTGACTAAAAAAATTTTTATGTTTATAAGTGAGCCGTAACTGTGTCCCTTGAAGGGGAATACTCAAAGCATATTTCGATCTTTTATTTTTTTTTAAATCAATCTTCTTCCATCATTAAAAGTGGGATTATCCCATTAAGATTCCCCCAGAATGGTATTTAACAGAAAGGAGATGTGTCATGCCTGAGAGTACTTACAAAATTATCGAGTTGGTTGGTGTCAGCAGGGTTTCCTGGGAGGAGGCGGCGAAAAACGCCGTCGAGGTGGCAACAAAAACGATAAAGGACATGCGAGTCGCCGAAGTCATTAAACTGGAC
>ENA-UPTA01004894-UPTA01004894.1-activated-sludge-metagenome-genome-assembly--contig:-NODE-4894-length-12538-cov-4.878234_pt1 | contig 12538 bp, 12 predicted proteins | sample MGYA00238184_ERZ773361 | MGnify/ENA primary metagenome ERZ773361 (study PRJEB29100, sample SAMN05720205) | activated sludge metagenome | isolation source: anaerobic digester from wastewater...
GAGCTGTCAGGCGGGCAGTGGCAAAAGATCGCCCTGGCGCGCGCGTTCATGCGCGGTGTTAACCGGGATAGGCACCGTTCTGGCGGACAATCCACAGCTTAACGTGCGCGGCATAGCAACTTCCCGCCAGCCATGTAAAGTGATTGTGGATAGCCAGCTGCAAACACCGCCTGATGCGGCTGTTTTTGACTCTACCTGGGCACAGCCACAGGTACTCATTGTTTGCGCGAGCAGCAACCCAGAGCGTCGCCAGCCGTTGGAGGCTGCGGGTGCGGAAGTCTTGCAATTACCCAATCAGCATGGGCAGGTGGACTTGCCAGCCTTGTTCGCTGAGCTTGGCCGACGCGGCATGAACGAGATCCTGATTGAAGCGGGCGCCCGCCTGAATGGCGCTCTAATATCCGCCGTCTGCGTGGATGAATTGCTGCTTTATCAAGCCCCAATGCTGCTGGGAGACTCGGCGCGCGGGATGTGGCATGAAAGCGGGAATGAAAACCGTCACGCGCTGACAGAACTTGCCGCCGCACCGCGTTTGAACATCATCGAACACCGCATCATCAGCGCTGTCCCACGGGATACCGCTTTGCATAACTTTTTTATTCGCGCACGGTTTTTATAGTTAGCGCATCGCTGCGCCGCACACTGCGCAACTCGTATCTCGCGGCACGCGCACTTCCCGCCAGCTCATGTTGAATGCATCCAGCAACAATAATCGTCCACCCAGGCTTTGCCCGCAGCCCATGATGAGCTTTAATGCCTCGGCCGCCTGCATGCTGCCGATAATGCCCGTGAGCGGTGCAAAAACCCCCGTCACGGCACAGCGCACATCGTCCGCCGCCTCGGCTTCCGGAAACAAGCAGTCGTAGCAAGGGGCATCCGGCTCGCGCGAATCAAACACCGTAATTTGCCCATCAAAGCGAATTGCCGCGCCAGAAACCAAAGGCTTTTGATGCTTCACGCAAGCTCGGTTGATCGCATGCCGTGTCGCAAAATTATCGCAACAGTCGAGCACCACATCGGCAAGCGCTACTTGTTCATCAAGCGCTGCGTTCTCTAACCGTTCGACTATCGCAATCACCTGACATTGCGGATTGATTTCACTTAAGGTGCGCTGACCAGAGATCGCTTTGGCCTCACCGACAGCATCCGTGCGATGCAAAATCTGGCGCTGCAAATTAGTAAGGTCTACTTCGTCGCCATCGGCCAAAACCAAGGTACCTACACCCGCAGCAGCGAGATAACACGCAGCAGGCGAACCCAGGCCGCCTGCGCCGACGACCAGCACACGTGCATTGGTGATCGCCTCCTGGCCTTCAATGCCAATCTCCGGTAGCAAAATATGGCGGCTATAACGCAACAGTTGCTCGTCATTCATACTATTTTGGGCTTACCTGTTTACGACTGCTCACGCGACTCACTTATCTTCGCGCAGCTCCGCTGGAGTATCGTCATGATCGCCATGCAAATGGTGATCCCATGCCTTGGAATAAATATCCTGTGACTTTTTGATCAACCGTTGCGGGCCGTATAAATTGCGTAATTGCGTCTCTTCAACAAAAGCAATCAACGCATGGGTTGCGCGTGCATACCAACCATTATCCAGGTGAAAACCTTGTTTTCTTAGCGCCCTGGCAATGCCATCAAAGGTGTAATCACTCAAGGCATAGCCAAGCAACAAAACATGCGGCGCAGCACCCCTTGATACAGTGAAGTCGGGCAAACCCGCCAGCAATGATTGTGCCTTATCTACCTCAGGCAAAAAATGTGCATCAAACCGTAGTGCACGGTGCTTATGAATGCCAGGTTGCGGCACAAATGCGCTGTATTGTCCGCCTGCATCACTGCGGGATTCTTCAGACATGCCTGCCGCGCCACCACGTGGCCGGTGCTTCCCGGCGTCGCGTAACTCACGCGCTTTTTCGGGAGACATTTTGCTCATGTCACAGCATTTCTACGACACATGGCCTGCTCGCGCGGGAATAAAACTGGGTGTACCGTCAGCCATTGTCAGCGTTTCAGAATTTGCAATGCCTTCAACAAATTCACTGCTTGCGAGAGTTGATAATCATCTTTGGATCCGTACTCAAATGGCTTCCGAGATTCGTCTTCGTTCTCATCCGCCTTCTTTTTCTTGTCATTTTTCTGCGTTGTTGTTTTTTCCTCCTGACTAACGCTCGCCTCTGGTTTCTCGGAATTGGCTTCTGAGCCTTTTTCGTTGTCATTGAGCAAATGCCGCTCCAGATCAGCCTCGCGCAGACTTATCCCCGCTTTGCCATTGGCTGACTCTTCCACCACAATATCCGGCGTAATACCTTTTGCCTGGATAGAGCGGCCAGATGGCGTGTAATAACGTGCCGTAGTGAGCTTGATTGCCGCATTATTGGATAGCGGCAATACCGTTTGCACTGAACCTTTTCCAAATGTCTGTGTGCCCATGATGATGGCGCGCTTGTGGTCTTGCAAAGCACCCGCGACAATTTCAGAAGCCGAGGCAGAACCGCCATTCACCAACACCACGAGGGGAATCGTCTTCACCAATGCTGGCAAGCTCTTCATGTAGTCATCCTGACTGCGCCGCATGTAATCCGCTGGATCAGTGGTGAAGCGCCGTTTGGCATCTTCTGTGCGGCCTTCGGTTGAAGTCACCAGTGTATTGGGTGGCAAAAAGGCGGCGGACACACCGATCGCACCGGTGAGCAAGCCACCAGGGTCATTACGCAAATCCAAGACCAAGCCTTTGAGACCTTCTTTGTCTTGCTTGAATAATTTATCCAGATGTTTAGCCAAATCAGCATTGGTTTCTTCCTGGAATTGGGTTACCCGCAAGTAGCCGTAGCCGTTTTCCAACGCCTTGGATTTCACGCTTTGCACCTTGATTTTTTCACGCATCAACGTCACTTCAAAAGGCTTTGTTTCGCCTTTGCGGAATATCGTCAAACGGATTTTCGTTTTCGGTTTGCCACGCATTCTTTTGACTGCTTCATTAAGCGTCAGTCCTTTAACGAAAGTATCGTCGAGCTTGATGATCAAGTCGCCCGATTTCAAGCCGGCCTTGTAAGCCGGGGTATCTTCGATCGGCGAGACTACTTTAACCACACCATCTTCCATACCCACTTCCAGGCCCAAACCACCGAACTCGCCTTGCGTGGTCACCTGCATTTCCTTGAATGCTTCAGCATCCAGATATGCCGAGTGTGGGTCAAGGTTTTCCAGCATGCCGCTGATGGCGTGGGTAATCAGCGTTTTATCATCCACTGGCTCAACGTAACCTTGCTTGATTGCGCCATACACGTCGGCAAAACTGCGCAGTTCTTCAATCGGCAAAGTCGAGACAGCAGCGTCTTTACCCGCACTGGCAGAAAAATTCAAGCTGACAAAAATGCCAACAAGCAAACCTGCGGTAAGTAATCCAATTTTTTGCAAAGCACTGCGCATAAAGACTCCGTAAGCCGTGAACAATTATTAAATATTGCAATGAGGACCCGCAAAGTATAGAGCTCACAGCGGGTTTTCGACCTGCGACGATCCGCGATCAGCGCTCGCCTAACCACTTCATTGGGTCAAATGCCTGCCCCCGATGCCTTAGCTCGAAGTATAAACCTGGCTCAGGATGTCCGCCGCTATTGCCCGCCAACGCAATCGTTTGCGCTGCTGTAACAGTAGTACCCACGCTCACCTGCAAGGCATCGTTATTGCCATAAACCGATAAAAAATCATCCCCGTGGTCAATAATCAGCAAGTTGCCAAAGCCGCGCAGCCACTCAGCAAACACAACGCGCCCTGTAGCCACGGCGCGTACCGGTGCGCCTTCATCTGCGCGGATAAACAGTCCTTTCCAAGCCGCGCCACTCTCGGCGCGGGCACTGCCAAAGCGGCCGACCACTTGCCCGGACACTGGCATCCGCAAACGGCCGCGCAATGCAGAAAACTCACCTCCCACACGCCCTGGCTCATAATTTCGCACTATTGGCGGCTTTACCGGTGTTTGCGGGCGCGATGGCTTAATCTTGCTCGCCGTCTCACCAGCGCCGACTTTTCCTGATTTGTTTCCTCCCTTTGCTACAGCACGCAGGGTAGCCGCTTTTTCAGCCGCTTCAGCCGCTGCTTTTTTTGCCGCTGACTTGCGCGCTGCAGCAGCGATATTCTCAATAATCTTGGTCAAGCGCTGCTCATCACGCCGCAAATTGGCCAGCTCATTGCGCTGCCCACGAATCTGTGTTGCCAGTTTAGCCAGCGTCGCTTCGCGCTGTTTTTGCTGAGCAACCAGCTGATCTCGACTCGCCTGCTGCTGAGTCGCAATATCGGTCAACCGCAATTGCTGCTGGCTCACGGCTTTAGTCACCTGTTGCTGCGCATGCGCAGTCACTTTTAGATCTTGCACCAAATCGGCTTTGGCATGCGAAAGCTGGGTCAGAAAATATTGATCCCGCGCGATTAAATGTGGATCACGCCCCGATAACAGCACACTCAAAGCATCTGCATCACCACCAACAAACTGCCGATTTAACAACCGCGACAACTGTTCTTGTTGTGCCACGGTTTGCCCAGCCAAACGCTTATTTTCTGCTTGCAATGCGGCAAGCCTGTCTTCCACTGCCTGTCGTTCTGTTGTGAGTTTTTGCAAACGTTGATTCGTCTCGCTGATCGCAGCTTCCGTCTGACGCAACTGATCACTCACTGCGACTTTGGATTTCTCTGTTTTCGATAGATCTCGGCTCAGAGACTGGATTTTCGCGCGGACATCATTCAGGTTGCCTTTATTGGGTTCCGGCTGATTATCTCTACCTGTCTGTGCTCGTGCATTGATCTGCCTCGTGGCATGCGCTCGGGTTGGTTTCTCCCCGCTTTTCGCACTGCGCTTGCCTGTCTTGACATCAACCGCCCGCTTATCGCGACTCAGACTAACCTTAAGCTTGGCATTTTTACTCTGTAGTGTAGTTTTTTTCGCTTGGCTGCTTTTACTACTTGGGTTTTTCTGTGTATCAGTCGCCTTGGCCAAGCTGGGTAGCAGACAAAAAAACAGCAAGCCAAAAAATACGCCCGCCAGCACCCGCCGCGCCCAAACATGGGCACGATAGGGCGCTGAAGAAAACGCAACAACCCAACTCACCCCTTGGCTTTACCCTGATTCGCTACCGCTTGAATCGCTGCATTAATCGCGTCTTGATCGCCCAGATAATAATGCCGAATCGGCTTAAGATTTTCATCAAGCTCATACACCAAAGGCTGAGCAGTAGGGATATTCAGGCCAACGATCTCCTCGTCCGACACATTGTCCAGATACTTAATCAACGCTCGCAAACTGTTGCCATGCGCAGCGATAATGACACTCTTGCCCGCTTTAATGCTGGGAGCAATGGTATCGTTCCAAAAAGGCAGCACGCGAGCGACGGTATCTTTCAAGCACTCCGTGCGCGGCAATTCAGAGACAGGAATACTGGCATAACGCGGATCATCCACGGCCAAGCGCTCATCGCCATCGACCAGCGCGGGGGGCGGTGTATCGTAGGCGCGGCGCCATACCAATACCTGCTCATCACCATATTTTGCAGCTGTTTCCGCCTTATCCAAACCTTGCAGCGCGCCATAATGCCGCTCGTTCAAGCGCCAGGAATGCTGCACGGGAATCCACATCCGGTCGAGCTCTTCCAGCACTGTCCACAGCGTTTTAATCGCCCGGCGCAACACAGAGGTATACGCCAGATCAAAGGCAAAACCCTGCTCGCGCAACAATTTACCTGCCGCTTGAGCTTCAGCCATGCCTTTGGGGGTTAAACCAATGTCGTACCAGCCGGTAAACCGATTTTCCTTATTCCAAACCGACTCGCCGTGACGTAGCAGAACAATTTTGTACATGAAACACATCCCATCTGTTAAAAATATTCATTTTAGCGTGCTATTCACCGGCCAGCCTCAGTCAAAGGCATAACCCCTATCGGCTGACAGGTTACAATGCACGCTGATCAGTGTCATTGAAACTATCGTTCCTGCGCAAACTTTGGCAGCAACTTGTTTTCAAATGATTACTGTATGGCAAACCAACTCAGGATATCAATCTCTCATGGAATTCTTGCAACAAAACTGGATGTGGATCACGCTTGCGCTAACCTCTGGCGCTCTGCTGTTTTGGCCACTCATCAAGGGAACTGATCGCCAGTCGCTCATCCCAAGTGATGCCACTCGCCTGATGAATAAAGAAAATGCCGTGGTGATTGATGTGCGCACAAATGATGAGTGGGCCAAAGGCCATATCGCGGGTGCCCGCCATATCCCCATGCCCACACTGCAGGAAAAAATAGCTGAACTCACTAAACTTAAAAAACGCCCAATGATTATTTGCTGCGCCTCTGGCAACCGTGCTACTGCTGCGGCAACTGTCTTGCGCAAAGCCGGATTTGAGAATGTATTTGTTCTTGCTGGTGGCATCGCAAGCTGGCTTGACGCCAAGCTGCCTGTCACCAGTAAATAAGTTTTAACCTTTGCTCTGAAAGGATTACCAATGGCCAAAGTTGTCATGTACTCAACCGCAGTGTGCCCTTATTGCGTCCGCGCCGAACAATTGCTGATGCGAAAAGGCGTAAAAAATCTCGAAAAAATTCGCGTTGATCTCAACCCCGAGCTGCGTGCCGAAATGATGGAAAAATCCGGACGCCGCAGTGTGCCGCAAATTTTCATTGGTACAACGCATGTGGGTGGATTTGACGATCTCTTCGCCCTTGATCAACAAGGCGGGCTAGACCCTCTCTTGACGGCCTGAACGCTCGCGACCAAACCTTAATCTGTCATTCCCTCAGCCACCTTTTCTTTATCTGACTTCAAAACTCCCATGAGCGACCAACAAGCTGTATTTACCATTGAAAAAATTTACATCCGCGATTTATCTGTTGAAGTGCCCAATGCACCGCAGATTTACTTGGAGCGTGAAGCACCAGCGATTGCCGTGCAAATTCAAACCACCGCAACTGATATGGGTGAAGGCCTGTTTGATGTGGCCGTCACAGTCACAGTGACAGCAAAAAAAGACGAGAAAGTTTTCTTTTTGGTTGAAGCCGCGCAAGCCGGTATTTTCCTGATAAAAAATGTACCCGCCGAAGATATGGAGCCAGTGCTGGCGGTTGGTTGCCCAAATATTCTGTTCCCTTATGTACGTGAAACAATTTCAGACGCCGTCAATCGCGCAGGCTTTCCGTCAGTCTTGTTAGCACCCGTGAATTTTGAAGCGCTGTATCAGCAACGCGCCGCAGAACAAGCGGCAACAGGCAATGGTGCCACCACACCATTGCAATAAGTCGGCGCTGATGAAACAACTGCGCTACAAGGCGGTCGAGCAAAAGACAAAAGACGCTCCCTCGCCGTAGCGGCTAGTGATGCGGCGATTTATTACTGGATTTTATGAACAAACGACCTCCGAAAAATACACCCGAGCCTAGGCAAAGCCTTGTGCGCAGCTCCTGGCATGCACAGTCATGGTGCGGGACTTCGTTCAGTAGTCGTGTGCTCTGCAGTGCGTTTTTTAGTACGCTTTTTGCGAGCATCAACGCCCTGGCTCTTGACTTTTCCAGTGTCACCACACCCACCGTTTTATATGATGCACCTTCAGCAAAGGCAACACCCTTATTTGTAATTTATCCCGGCACACCTGTCGAACGCGTCATCAATGTCGATGGCTGGATAAAAGTACGTGATAGCCAAGGCACCCTGGCCTGGATAGAAAAAAAATATTTGGGTAACTCGCGACAACTGATCGTCACAGCACAACGGGCGCAAATCCGAACCGCAGCAGAAGACCTTGCGCCTCTGGTTTTTGAAGCAGAGCGCGATGTCATTCTCACCTTAATTCCTGCTTCACCTGCAACCGCCTCAGCAAGTCCCTCATCGTCGACAGCACCTTCCGTAACGCTTAAACCAACCGCGTCACCAAAAGCCGCCCCGACTGCTGTATCAAACATCAAAGCCACCGACTGGATTAAAGTCAAACACCGCGATGGACAACAGGGTTTTATCAAGTCAAACCAGGTCTGGGGCTGGTAATTGCGAATCAGTGTTTTAGGTGCCGGCGCTTGGGGAACTGCAATAGCCATTGCCTTGGCATCACGCCATTCTGTGCGCTTGTGGGCACGTAATGCAGAGCAAATCGCCGCCATGCAAAAAAGCATCCCGCGAGAAAACCTGCGTTACTTACCCGCTTGCCCTTTTCCTGAAACCTTGGCACTGAACAGCGACTTAGATACTGCCATCGCTGATGCAGAGTTACTCATTCTCGCCCCTCCCCTGGCAGGCTTGCGCCCCTTGCTGGCGCGCTTGCGTCAGTATCGAGAGACTCACTCTGGCTCACTCCCGCCTTTTTTATGGCTTTGCAAAGGGCTGGAAGCGGCATCGAGCAAACTTCCCCATCAGGTCGTGGCGGACGAGTTTAAGGAAGCGCCCGCTGCGTTATCTTTTTCCTGCGGCGCACTCACCGGCCCCAGCTTTGCCTTGGAAGTGGCGCGCGGATTGCCAACTGCGCTCACCTTAGCGGCCAATAACATTCACTTTGCCAGCACACTCGCACGCACGCTACATGGCGGCAGTTTACGTATTTACGCGAATGACGACCTGGTTGGCGCAGAAGTTGGCGGCGCCGTAAAAAACATCCTGGCCATTGCCGCCGGCATTAGTGATGGCCTGGGCTTGGGACAAAACGCTCGTGCTGCACTGCTCACACGTGGCTTGGTTGAGATGACACGCTTTGGCGTCGCCCTCGGTGCGCGGCCTGATACATTTACCGGGCTCACCGGCTTGGGAGATTTAATTCTTACCTGCACCGGCGACTTATCGCGTAATCGGCGTGTGGGTTTATTGTTAGCGGAAGGTCAAACACTCAACACGATACAAAGCACATTAGGCCACGTCGCTGAAGGCGTTTTTACTGCGCGTGAAGTCGCCCGCCGCGCGCAAAATTTAGGTGTTGATATGCCAATCACCACCACCGTCGCCAATCTGCTTGATGGCCACATCAGCCCGCGCGAAACCGTGCAACAACTCATGGCACGAGATGCACGCACTGAGTAAGCACTGACCTGCAGCAACAAAATCTGCCAGACACAGCAGCAACCGACTCAAGCCCCACCGGCAAAACCATTTTGTCGCCAAGCCTCATACACCATAATCGCAACCGTATTCGATAAATTCAAACTACGATTGCCCGGCATAAGCGGTAAGCGTAATCGATTATCTGACGCGATGTCTGCCAACACATGCGCTGGCAAGCCACGCGTCTCCGAACCAAAAACAAACACATCATTTGGTAAAAACCTTGGTGCAGTGTTGGTAGCCAAGTCGGCTAAAGACTCCGCTGAACGCACTATGTCAGACGTATTAGTAAAGTCGGCGCTGGCGTGACGGCGTTGTCCCTTGGTAGTAAGCGCAAACAAGCGCGTCGCACCAAGATTGGCAAGCGCCAAGCGGCAAGCGGCCCAATCAGCATGTACGGTTACCACCGCCAACTCAGCATAATCCATCCCGGCACGCCGCAACTGGGATGCAGAGAGATCAAATCCCAAAGGCGCTACCAAATGCAAACGCGCCCCAGTATTCGCGCATAACCGAATCGCATTGCCGGTGTTGGGTGGAATTTCTGGTGCTACCAAAACGACATGAAACAATTTTCAATCCTCGATAAACTGTGTATTTTCCCAAATAATCAGGCGATTGTATAAAAAACTTCGTGTAATATCACAAGACAATCCTCTTTGGAGAACAAAGTATGGCCCGCCCAGAAAAGATTCGTTTGGGTGATTTGCTTGTACAGCAAAATCTGATTACTGCCGAACAGCTAAAAAATGCACTGGATGAACAAAAGCGTACCGGGCGTAAGTTAGGCCGTGTTCTTGTCGACAGCAACTTCGTAACAGAAGAGGGCATTTCAACAGCATTAGCTCGTCAGCTAGGCGCAGATTTTATTGATTTACGCCAATTCACGCCCAAACCAGAATACCTGAATCTACTGCCTGAAAGCCAGGCACGACGCCTTCGTGCCATGGTCTTGAGCGAACGAAATGGTTTGCTACTGGTCGGCATGTCTGACCCAACCGACCTGGCGGCCTTTGATGACATCACACGCCAGCTCAAACGTGAAATTGATCTTGCCGTTGTCACTGAAAGCCAGTTAATTAGCAGCATTGATCGCGCCTATACCCGTACAGCTGAAATCCATGGCCTGGCAAAAGAGCTAACCGCTGAATTGTCAGATATGCCATCCGAATTTGGCAATCTGCTCGGCCTGACTGCAGGTGCAGAAGATGCACCCGTCGTTAAATTGCTCAATAGCGTTTTTGAAGAAGCCTTAAAGCTCCGCGCTTCTGATATCCACGTTGAACCCCAAGAAAACGCATTGCTCATTCGCTTCCGGATTGATGGCGTTTTGCATATTCAAACTGAAGCTGATACAAAAATTTCAACCGCTGTAGTGCTCCGGCTCAAGCTAATGTCCGGGCTGGATATTTCTGAAAAACGACTTCCGCAAGATGGTCGATTCAATATCACTTTGCGTAATGAAACTATTGATATCCGCATATCCACCATGCCTACTCAGTATGGTGAATCTGTGGTCATGCGCTTGCTGGCGCAAAACACGGGTTTGCTGCATCTGGATCGTTTGCACATGCCGCCAAATATTCTGGAACGCTTTCGTCATGCCATAAGCCGACCATCAGGTATTGTGCTGGTGACCGGGCCAACAGGGTCCGGCAAAACCACCACGCTTTATGCTGCACTCAATGCCCTGAATACGCCAGAGAAAAAAATCATTACGGTAGAAGACCCGGTTGAATATCGATTGCCGGGCATCAACCAGGTACAAGTGCATGAAAAAATAGATCTCACTTTTAGCCGTGTGCTGCGATCTGCATTGCGACAGGATCCAGACATTGTTTTAATTGGCGAGATGCGCGATCAGGACACAGCAGAGATTGGCATGCGTGCAGCCATGACAGGCCACCTCGTGCTTTCCACCTTACATACCAACGACGCGCTCTCTACACCAATTCGCCTGCTGGATATGGGCGTACCGCGCTACATGGTGGCCTTATCTATTCAAATGGTTCTGGCGCAACGCTTGGTGCGCCTTATTTGCACAAACTGTGCAACACCCTACACCCTGTTACCCCAAGAGCACTTATGGCTGAAAAATGAACTGGGGGAACATGTAAATAATCACAGCTACAAGCATGGCAAAGGCTGCAGTCATTGCGCCAACACGGGCTATCAAGGCCGCCAGGCCGTCTATGAAATGCTGGAAATGACCAATGCGCTGGTAGAAGCGGTCAACCGAGGTGATCCAAACGAATTCATGTCTCTCGGGCGCCAGCAAATGGCGGGTAATACCTTGCGCCATGATGCCGTCCGCCTCGTGCTTGCTGGACTCACTACCGTTGAAGAGGCCATGCGCATCAGCACCCAACTGGATGAATAGGAACTTACATGCCTAACTTTTCCTGGCGAGGCCGCAATACTGCAGGAGACTCTGTCACAGGAGTTATGGAAGGCGCTGCTGCTAACGCCATCGCCGATGCGCTGACTAGTCTGCAGATCACACCTATCGAGATCAAGCCTCACAATAGTAGTGCCGTCTCGAGCAAGTCCACCACAGGAAATGCACCCGGGAAAACCGCTGGAAACAACGGCTTCAGCTTTTTCAAAACGCCAATCCAACCCGTCGATGTACTGCTTTTTTCACGCCAGTTACATACACTCCTCAAAGCCGGGGTGCCGATTATGCGGGCACTTGCAGGACTACAAGAATCCAGCACAAATCCCTCAATGAAAACTGTTCTGGGTAATGTTCGCGAAGGGCTGGATTCCGGACGTGATCTTTCACTCTCGCTTGCGCGCCATCCTGAAGTATTTTCACGTTTTTATCTATCCATGGTTCGTGTCGGCGAAATGACTGGCCGCCTGGAAGAAGTATTCATCCGCCTGTTTGATCACCTGGACTTCGAGCGCTTCATGAAAGAACAGGTAAAGGCTGCATTGCGCTATCCCACGTTTGTCATTATCGCCATGGCGGTGGCTATGTTGATTATCAATATTTTTGTCATACCCGCCTTTGCCAAGACATTTAAGGGGCTTAATGCTGAACTCCCGCTGATGACGCGGGTGCTTATCGGCTTTTCCGAGTTCATGGTGAACTCCTGGCCATTTTTGCTTGCAGGTACCGCACTTGCCGTCCTCGGCTTTAATGCCTGGCGAAAAACAGACAAAGGCTGCTACGACTGGGATCGACTGAAGCTTCGCATTCCTATCGCAGGCAAAATTATTCAAAAGGGTACCCTGGCTCGCTTTGCCCGTGCCTTTGCGCTTTCTTCACGCAGTGGCGTACCGATCATTCAAGCGCTTACCAATGTGGCCGAGACCGTAGAAAATGCATATATCGCCCATAAAATCAGCAAGATGAGAGATGGCATCGAGCGCGGGGAGAGCGTTTTGCGCACCTCGATTTCTGCTGGAGTTTTTACCCCTGTCGTCATACAAATGATTGCCGTCGGCGAGGAATCAGGCG
>ENA-UPTA01004897-UPTA01004897.1-activated-sludge-metagenome-genome-assembly--contig:-NODE-4897-length-12531-cov-34.864219_pt1 | contig 12531 bp, 7 predicted proteins | sample MGYA00238184_ERZ773361 | MGnify/ENA primary metagenome ERZ773361 (study PRJEB29100, sample SAMN05720205) | activated sludge metagenome | isolation source: anaerobic digester from wastewater...
CGGTTTTAACAATCTGGAAATTCCAGTTCTTGTGGTAGTGGCCCTTGAGTGATTTGACGCCGTTGGCTGTGCAGTATATGGGCTTGTCCGGAATGCGGCTCATCAATTCGGGCAGCGCGCCGGAATGGTCCATTTCTGCGTGGTTGGCAATGATGTAATCAATTTTATTGAGGTCGATCTCTTTGGTCAGATTGTCGACAAACTCCTTGGCAAAGGGCATCCAGACCGTGTCAATCAGGGCTATCTTCTCATCTCTCACGAGATAAGAATTATACGATGATCCGCGATGTGTGGAATATTCCTCACCGTGAAATTTGCGCAGTTCCCAGTCGATCTTGCCTACCCAGTCCACATGGAGCGTTACTTGAAATTTCATAAAAATACCTCCTTTGATGTTATCATCACCGGTAATACTTTAAATGAAAAGGCAGTGTTTCTTGTAGTGCGAAGTATATTTAGCGGCGTCTTGTATGTCAAGAAGTTTGGTTCAATGTTCAAACCGTGGTGCAGAGCGAAAGCCCAGGCTTGGGAACTTTTTTAAGCAGGGAGCGTCGCTTCACGCTGCGAAATCAACAATAATGGGATCAGGACATTGGGTAATTCACGCTTATCATCCGCATGATAAGCGTGATGAAATACAAACTCCAGTTTTTACACGAACCACCTTTGATAACATCTCGGATTCCTTTTGTTTTATGGCGTTCGCTAGCGTGTGGACGAACAGGCACTGAAACAGGTGCCTTGCTGGAGAATCGATGGCGAACAAGAGCAAAAAGCCCCAAGTCCCGTCATTCCAATCTTAACGGGAAGAATAGCCATGCCTGTCCCGACAGCCATACCAATGATGATGATCCAGCCCCAGTCAACATTTTCGAAGCGGGGTACTCCATTCATTCATTGGCGCTGATTTGAGGAGGCATTTTTCTCGGCAATAACAGTTGCCTTGCCGCAGCGGAATCCCGTTTTACGCATTAACTGACCAAGCTCAGACTGACCGCCAATGTGAAGCGGCTGATTGAAAGACTGTTTTTCAGCGCCACATGGGTCGATGCCGGACACGGATATGAGGGCACCGAGTCAGAGCTGAAACTGGACGGCTGGACGCGTTCACGCCGGGTGATTGTTACCCGGCGCGAGATTAAAGACAACCTTGTTTTAACAGACGACAAACAGCTAAACCTCGCTTTTATCGACACAGCCAAAACAGCATTTGCCAGATCCGATACTCTACCGCTACAAAACAAGTATTTTATCCGGACGATTGGGCCAAACGGGCGGCGCCGATCGCCCCGGTAATTTGTGCATGGGGCGAAACAATGATTGGAGCTCCCAGCGCTTTTTCCATGGCGTTGACCAGTCCAATGTTTTTGGCGACGCCACCGGTCATCATGATGGGCGCCGAAGGATGAATACCCAGTCGGGAAGCCATGGCCGATACCCGCGATCCGATAGCCTCATGGATGCCGGCGATAATATTTTCCCGTTTTTTTCCTCCGGCAATCAACGAAACCACCTCCGACTCGGCAAAGACCGCGCAGAGACTGCTGATTTTTTCCGGTTGCTCGGCCTTCAGGGAAAGTGCGCCAAATTCATCCAGATCGACTTCCAGCGCTCGAGCCATAACCTCCAAAAAACGGCCGGTTCCGGCGGCGCATTTGTCATTCATGATAAAGTTGGCCACGTTGCCGCCTTCATTCAAAATGATGGCTTTGCTGTCCTGACCGCCAATATCGATGACAACCTGTACGTTCGGATGAAGATGGCGGGCGCCCCAGGCATGGCACATGATTTCCGTGAGTTTCCGGTTGGCAAACGGCACACTGTTTCGACCGTAGCCTGTCGCCACGATACCGGATATTTCCGTCTGATCAATCCCGTGCACCTCCAGAAGACGGTCCAGAATCTTTTGCGCGGCGGTTTTGGCATTGTAGCCAGTAAAACAGTAGTCAGCTCCCAAAAGCGTATCTCCGGACAAAAGCGCACCTTTAGCGGTTACGGAACCAATATCGATACCGATTGTGTACATGTCAGGAACCTCCCTTGGCGGTCCGAATCATCTCCATGAAGGCATCAATGCGCGTCTGCGTCTGCGCCTCGGAAAAGCTTCGCTCGTCGCACATGTCGGCTTCGATGATTAACGAGGGAATGCCCCGTTCGCGCTCGACGATCTTCTGAATGTCGTACTGCCCGAAGGAGTAAGGTTTACAGCTGCGATTGGAGTGCAGCACGATTCCGTCCGCGCCGTATTTATCAATCATCGAAAGAACAATTTCAGCCATTTTGTCCACACCGATATTCAGGTAAATGCGTGTATAAGATTCCGCCGCAGATCCGATGAAATCATTTTCATCAACATATTTCAGAGAACCGCACCAGGCCGAGGTATAGGTATCGGCCACCAGGCAGGCGTCATGTTTGGCAAATTCTTTTGACAACCATTTCAAACGGTACCAGATCGGCAGGTTGTCCCACAGCAGACGGTATCGCTCATGGGGAATGGCGCCTTGCCCTACGCTTACTCGTCTTCGCATTTCGTCGCGAAGCCCCCGGTAGAAATCAATGGTTTGCGATGTGCCGCGCAGTGTCACAATGAGGGCAAGAAAAAAGAACGCATCAAAGGCGGTCATCGGTGAAGGCCTGCTAATCGTTGTATCAAGAACTTCCTGCCACAGTTGTTGTCCTTCGACGGAAAGTTTGCCGACATCCTTCATGCGATCCCAATCCATTTTACGGCCAGTGGCATTTTCCAGAAATTGAACGTACTCGATCATTTGCCGCTGGACGTAGTTTTTCATTTCCGGAGTAAATTCCGTATGGACAATGGGAGTGTCAAAAATGAAAAGAGGCACCTTGAAATACCGGGCTTGAATCTCATACCATTTGAGAACGGTTCCGCAGATATTGTTGCAGCATACCAGCATATCCGGTTTAGGCAAACCGCCAATCGGGCCTCCATTCACCGTTGCGCAGGATATGTCTCCACGGGCGTAAGAGCAAAGGTCGCTGGAATACCCCATTTCTTCGGCTTTTTTGCACAAATCGACGCCCATCTTGCTGGCGCCGATCATGGCTCCGTAATTTTCCGGATATACGGGAATAATGTCCATGGCAATCAGAGGTTCGACCGGGCCGCCGCTGGTGATCCAGGCCACCTTTTTATTGTTTTGCCGGGCGGTTTTGGCATCAATATAATAAATGGTCATGATTTCCCGCATCAACTTTTCGTAATTCACGGGTATATTTTCGTTTTCTTGCTTAATGTCTGTCATGGCTTCTCCTTTTCCAGCATTTCCAGGAAGGCTTCAAAACGGGTTTGCATTTGTCCGCCGGCGGGCAGCGTGTCGTCGATTTCCACAAGCATGAGCGGAATGCCGGCCTCGTCCAGATATTCTTTGAGATAAGGATAATCAAAAGCGTGAGGGTCACAAAATTTCAACAGGAGAAAAATGACTCCGGCGGCTTTTTTATCTTTGGCCAATTGGAGAATATGACGGGCGCGTCCATCAAGGTCGATATGCTTTGCCGGACAAACCACCCTTTTCAAAAGCCGTTCTGCAATCCCGGTCATTGGGTCTGTGCCCGCGTCGATCTGTCCGTCAAAATACCTGGCCCCTGTACAAAAATCATCCCAGACGATTTCACCTCCGGCGCGTTCAATCAGCGCATAAACATCGGGTTGATTACACATGCCACCGGCAAGCAGGACGCGTTTTTCGGTAGCGGGGCCGGCGCCAATCGCCAGCTCCCGGAGTTCCGCAACGGTTTCAGCAAGCATTCCCGCCAGTTGATCTCTGTCCATGATCATCGACGCCCGGACAATATTATACAAATCGTCTCCGGGCAGGAGATGAGGATATTGACTGCGGAGGTCGTAGATGGTTCGGATGGATTGACGGATGGCGTTTGTGGTCGAAACCGCCTTTTGCAAAGCGTCATCGGAAATCTCAACGTTGAGTTTCCGGCTGATGTCGTCCCGAAATTTTTTCAAAACGTCAATCATATACTCTTTTGCGCTTTCCGTATCCAGTTTAACAGGCAACGTAACGTCCAGATGAAACCCGAAAGGAATATTCATCCGCCACATATCGGAAAGCCGTTGCATGGAGTCACAGGTATGAGGAAAAATCACGCCGTCCAGAACATCCGCTCGCCGGGACAGGCCTTCCTCCAGAATTCCTCGAACGACGGAACAGCAATACGATTGCAGGTGAGAGTCGGACAGATGAATTTGTTTTTTTGTGCCGAACAGACGCAGGGGATGAGCGCCCGCCGCCATGATCACTTCTTCAGGCGCATAAGAACAGGTATAGCCGATAACGGCTTTGCCGGTTTCCTGTTTCAGGTTTCGGGCGTATGCCAGGGGATCCGCAAGCGCCCGTCGATATTCTTCAAGATGCTTCATGATTTGCCTCCCGTGTATTTTCCCGCTTTGCGGAGTTTTTCAATTTCCTGCTTTTCAAGTTCGGTATAAGCAATCTTTCCGACTTTCGTGAGCGGCAGCTTGTCCGTGAATTCCACCTCGCGCGGACAGGACCACTTGATCAGATGTTCACGGGTAAAGTGAATCAAAGCCTTTTCCATTTCAGCAGAAGCTTTGGCCGGATCTTTCAGCACCACAAAAGCCTTGACCTTTTCCACCTGAGCTTCATCCGGGACACCAATCACGCAGGCAGCCGCCACGTCCGGATGTTTATCCAGGCAGGCTTCCACCTGAACCGGATAGACATTCATTCCCGATGATTTGATCATGCGCTTGAGACGCAGTTTGTAATAGAAGTAGCCGTCTGCATCCTGAGTGAAAATATCTCCCGTGTGAAGCCAGATTTTCCCGTCTGCGTGCGTCTTCAGGACTTTGGCGGTTTCTTCCGGTTGTTCAAGATAGCCCAGCATAACGGCGGGGCCATTCAGGCAGAGTTCTCCTTCTTCACCAATGGGAACTTCATCAAGTGTGCCGATGCCGACCACCTTGGCCAGCATGTCGGGGAAGGGAATGCCCACGCTGCCTTCCCGATAGCCGTCAACGGGTGTGGACATGATGGCGGTAACCGCTTCCGTCAGACCATATCCTTCAACCAGTTGAACGCTTCCATTTTGCCTTTTGACGATTTCCTCAAATCTTTCCTTGACGGTACGCGGCAGAGAATCGGCGCCCGAGGAGGTATTTTTCAGGCAGCTCAGGTCCGTGGTCTGGAACACTTCGTTTTTGGAAAGAGCGTCGTAAAGCGTTGGAACGCCGACGACAATGTTGGGACGCTTCTTCCGGATCAGATCCGCCACGATTTCCGGAGTGAATTGAGGAACGAGAATGCTTTTCGCTCCGGCCATAAAAGCCGCGTTACAGCACACTCCCAGACCAAAACCATGGAAAATCGGAAGAATGGCCAAAACGGAAGAGTCTTCCGCCGTAAAATCTCCACCTCCCCAGTTGGCAACCATCATTCCTTCGCTGATAAAATTGTAGTTGGAGAGCATAATTCCTTTGGGGAAACCGGTTGTTCCGCCGCTATAAAGAATAACGGCCATTTGATCCGTGTCCATGTCCGCTTTCGGCGCTTGCGGGTGAGGGGCAGTCATGAGGTCCTTCCACCAGCGGACGGCCGGTCCCGCTTCCGGTGCGGGTTTCTCCGCCATCGGCTGCCCCTGGGTAAGCTGATCAAAGATCTCCGTCAGAATGAGCAGCTCCAGAGGTGTCTTCTCCGGAAGATTTTTAAAACTGTCATGAAACATGTCCAGGGACAGAGCAATGCGGCTATTGCTAACATTTAAATAGTAGGCGATTTCTGCCGGCGTGGACAGAGGGTGAATCATGCTGGCCACAATACCCAGCTTGTTGGCGGCGTAAAAACAGATGATGCCCTGTGGAGAAGTAGGCATGGAAATCGTCATCCGGTCGCCAGGGGAAAGGCCAAGTGAAGCCAGTGCATTGGCACAAAGATCAATGTCCTTGGCAAACTGATCATAGGTTGAGGTGTAATCAAAAAAATCATAGGCGATGCGGTCCGGATACTTTTCAACCGTCTGCATCAGCGCCTCATACATGGTGACACGGGGATAGTCAATGGTTTCCGGCACATCCTTGTAAAATTTCAGCCAGGGCTTTGGTATGGACATTTTTCGCTCCTTTCATCCTTGATGTCGCTAATTTTTTTTCAACTTATAATGCAGATTTGGTGCCAGGATATTAATCATTGATATTGTTGATTAATATATTCAAACTGTCGATTTGCGACAAAAACGTCTTGCATTGTGCAAGAGAAGCCCTTATGCAGAGGAACTTGAGGATAATAAAAATGGACTTGATCGAAAAATATCTGATGAATGATATCAACATGTTGCTGAACTGCATTGACGATGCAATTTTAATCGTGGATCAAAACGCAAATATTTTGAAATATAACGAGGCCTTCAGCAGGCTGATCGACTTAATGGGCAGGTCGATTGTCGGGATGAATCTCAAAGACATCATCGCCAGCGGACTACTGAGGGAATCCGCCGCTTTGAAGTCTCTGGAAGTGAAAAAGAAAATCGATATGAACGTGACTTACGAAACAGGGCAAACGGCAACCTGGACCTATATTCCCGTGTTTGACGAGCAGGGGGAGCTCGTTTTGACCATCGGAACCGGCCGGGACATCACCAAGCTTGTGACCCTGGAAAAGAAACTCAAGATTTCCGAAACGATTCTCTCCCAATACGAAGGCAGAAACCTGAAGGTGGTCATGGATTCCGGCGAGGTGGAAATTATTTATTCGAGTTCCGTGATGCAACAGGTTGTCCGATTAGGATGGAAGGCCGCGGCCGCGGCATCTTCTCCTGTTTTAATCTGGGGAGAAACCGGTGTCGGCAAAGAGATCGTGGCCAACTTGATTCACAAGGCAAGCTCCCGCATCAACAAGCCTTTTATTGCGATCAATTGCGCATCCATACCCGATGAGCTTCTGGAAGCGGAGCTGTTTGGTTATGAGGAAGGTTCGTTTACCGGCGCCAAAAAGAGCGGTAAAAAAGGAATTCTGGAAGAGGCGCACACGGGAACATTATTTCTTGATGAAATCGGCGAACTGCCTTTGAACATGCAAAGCAAGTTATTGAGGTTTCTGCAAGAGGGAACCTTCAAGAAAATCGGCGGCACACAGACAAAGTCGGTGGATGTCCGCATCGTATGCGCCACCAATCTGACCCTGAACCAGCTCATGAACAACCGACATTTTCGGCAGGATCTCTTTTACCGGATTTCAGTGATTCCTATTTTTATTCCGCCGCTGCGAGATCGAAGAGACGATATTCTGCCCCTGGTCTGGCATTTTATTCAGGTCTGCAACGCCAAATATAAAGCGGATATCAAAATTCCGCCGCGTCTGATGAATCGGCTTTTTGCCTATGATTGGCCTGGAAATGTCCGGGAATTGAAAAATGTTGTTGAGCGGATGGCCATTATGTACGCATCACAGGAATTGAATGAAAAAGACCTGGAATTGGTTCTCAATATTCAAACACGCGAAGATGTCGGAATAAAAAACGATTTGCCAACAGAACCGGCGGTGACGGCTTTGTCGTCCACGCTTCCCGAGGCGGTGGAGCAATTTGAGGGAAAAATGATCCGTCAAGCCTATGAGTTGACCGGCAGCATTGTGGGAGCTGCAAAAAAATTGGGAATTGATCCTTCAACGATCCACCGAAAAATCAAGAAAGGCCTTTTGAAGCTTAATTGAAAAAATGCCCCTATTGCATCGTGCAACGGTCTCTTGCAAGACGAAACACATTTTTTCCAGTTCCGCTTTTGAGGCAAACCTGGTCATCCGGAGATGGTCCATCATGAAAAAACAAACCATAATTCTTGCATCATTATCCGCAGTCCTCATGATTGTGCTCTTGGCCGGATGCAGCCAGGATTCCGGCAATTCCAATCCGCCGCGGATTGCCGATACCTGGCAAAATCCCCACATGTCACCCAATCCGACCAGTAATATTCACTCCGATTCCTACATGTCCGACACCTATGCTTTTGCCGGGCCGGTCTCTGCTGCACAGACAACCGTTTCACAGGTGGGACCGATCGTCATCAAGGACCCCCAAACAGGCGCCGACCGGAACGTGTTTCTAGGAGAATGCGCAGCACACGCCTTTGATGCCCAGGGAAATATTCAGACGGTTTGCGCGGGCTTGCGTAACCTGCAAGATCCGGATGCCCCTTATCAACGCTATGTCGTGACCATCGATCGCGCCACAATGGATATCCTGGCTTTCTATCCTTTCCTTTTCACTCCCAAGGCAGGTGAACCGTTCAGCTTTGGCGGTGCGGGCTATTTTTACCAGGACCAGCAGTACCGGATGGTTGTCGCCTTGTCTGACGGTCATGTACTCACGCTGCGACGCGTTCCCTCTGCGGCAGGCGGCATTGACGGTTATACCGCGGATAACGACTACAACGTAACCGGCCAGGGGGGCGCTGTACCGGTTCCCCAAGGGCTTACCAAGCTTGATCTTTATGCCGTTGTTCCGGATAAAAACGGCAATATCTGGTTTACCACTTCTCAGGCGGTTGCCGGGGCCGTCATACCCGGCAATCCGGCAAAAGTCGTCTGGATCGACCTCAACGACCCGAATTTTACCGGCCGGCGCTTGCCCCAATCTGACGGGGCATTTCAGGAAATATACAACTCACATGCCGTAGATGAGGGCGACGGAAATACGGATTCCTCCGGCGTATATATTGTAACCACTCACCGGATTTACCGGCTGGGGCTGGGCAAGGACGGAAACCCTGCCATTGCCTGGTCTAGCGATTATGATCGCGGCATTGTGCAGAAATCCGGCCAGGTATCCCAAGGTTCCGGAACGACTCCCACCATTTTTCGTATGGATAACCGCCGCTTTGTAACGATTGCAGATAATGCCCGGCACATGAATGTCAATGTTTACCGTGCGGAAACTTCCTTGAACCCCGGTGAAGAACGTTTATTTGCCCAGGCTACGCCGTTCGGACAAAATGAAGCGGTGAGTGATGAGAATTCGCTGATTGTCGCTCCCGGCGCTGACGGCTGGAGCGCAGATATCTATGCTGAAAATAATTTCGGTAATGACAGCATCGGCAGCACTCTGGACAGCGCCGTAACGAAACCGGGATTTGCCAGGTTGCACCTATCGGCCGACGGCATCTTTGCCGTGGCCAGCCTGAACAGCCATATCGCAGTTCCGTCCGTGGTATCCAAGATGAGCCTGGCCTCCAACATCGTTTACACCTACAACAAAACCCCGGACGGCTGGTACCTGACCGGCCTTGACGGTGATGACCTGAACAACATCCGTTTTTCTGCCAAAGTGGGCCCCGGCACACTCGGCTACAACAACTTTTACGCAGGCCTTTCTCTTGACGCCGATGGAAAAACCATCTGGATCGGAACGCTCTTCGGCCTGACCAGAGTGCAACTGGAACAATAACTTGCAGACTCCCGTTCTTGACATCTTTCTCCCGTGAAGTTATAAAAATGTCCAAGAAGCAGCTTACAATCGAGTAGGTATGACAATCTGATGCTCCCGATTCAGGCGGAGATTACAACACGCTAAATATCTTGGGCCAAAGGGAGGTTTGCTGTGGAATGCAATTTCGGTAAATGGATTGGAATAGCGGTTTTAGCGGCCATGTTCTGCTTGGCGTGCTGTTCATGTCCGGCGAAGCCCAGGCGGTCGAGCAGTGCTTGGTTACGGATGAAACGGTGACGGATAATCATGCAGGCTTGTTGTGGCAGAAGGCGACGGCAAGCCCCATGAACTGGGATGCGGCCATGATTTACACCGCCAACCTTAGCCTGGGCGGGAAAACTGGCTGGCGGCTGCCGACAAAGATGAACTGATGGAACTCTTAAATTCCCCATGTATTGTTTACTATCAAATGTTTTTTACATCCAAGGAGCGCCATGCACGAACTATCCAAAAACAATCAAGAACTGCTGGCAGAGAATCAAGCACTCAGAAAAAGAATCGAGCAACTGGAACAGGCCGAATTCGGGCGGCAAACTAAAGAAAGTGCCTTGTTGAAGAAAATTCAACAGGAGCGCGATGTCCTGCAGACCGTCATGAATTGTGCAAAGCGCGTGTACCTTGCTTATCTGGACCGGAACTTTAACTTTGTGCGGGTTAATGAAGCCTATGCAACAACATGCGGCTACAGACCTGAAGAAATGATAGGTAAGAACCATTTTGCCCTCTATCCCCATGCCGAGAATGAGGCCATATTTGCACATGTAAGGGATACGGGGCAGTCTGTTGCGTATCTCGACAAGCCTTTTTTCTTCACCGATCAACCGGAGCGTGGAACAACTTACTGGGATTGGACTCTCACACCGGTCATGAATGATTCGGGAAAAGTAGAGGGGCTGGTCTTTTCTCTTGTAGAAACAACAGAACGAAAGCGAATGGAAGAGGCGTTGGCTGAAAGCGAGAAGCAATACCGTATTCTGGTGGAGACCGCTAACGAGGGCATCTGGTGGATGGACGGCAATCACCTGACTACCTATGTAAACAAGTCGATGGCAAAGATGCTGGGATATCAGCAATCTGAAATGCTCGGGAAGAAAGTGGAGGATTTCTTCTTCCCGGAGGACATCTCCTTCCACAAAGAAAAGATGAAGAAAAGGCATGCGGGAGAGGATGAGGTATATGAGCGCCGCTTACAATGCCGGGATGGCTCAGAACTATGGACCGCCGTATCCGCCAAAGCCCTTCTGGATGATCAGGGGCGTTTTGCCGGATCATTCGCCATGTTTACGGATATCACCGAACGCAAGCAGGCGGAAGATGTCCTGCGGCATACTGAACAACGTCTTCGATTGGCCAACAGAGCCACCAACGACGTCATTTGGGACTGGGATATCATCACGGATATGCAGCAATGGAATGAATCTGGAACTATTGTCTTCGGGTGGACTGAGATTGTCGAGCGCCCGGTGAACGCTGACTGGTGGGTCCAACGCGTACACCCGGATGATCGGCAAAGGATACACGATACCTTCTTTGGTGTTGTGAACAATCCTCTATCCGACGCTTGGCGCGACGAGTACCGTTTCCTGAAAACCGATGGCAGCTACGCTGATGTTCTGGACCGTGGATATGTTTTACGCGACGAACAAGGCAAGGCCGTTCGGATGGTTGGCGCCATGCTCGACATTACCGAGCGCAAAAAGGCGGAGGAGGCGGTACGGGAAAAAGAAGATGCCATGCGGGCAATCTTGGACGCCACGACTGAAGCGCTTTGCATGATTGATGTGGAGGGCACTCTTTTGATGATTAATACTGCCTTTGCAAACCGTTTTAACAAGACATCTGAAGATTTGATTGGAACTTCCATTTATGATCTGATCACGCCTGAATTGGCTAAGACCAGAAGAGAACAGGTAAATTTGGTATTAAGGTCCTGCAAGCCGATTCAATTTGAAGATCAGCGGGGCGACAGATTTATCGAGCATTCACTTTATCCGATATTTGATAGTATTGGTAATGTAAGCAGGATAGCCATTTATGCCCGTGATATTACCGAACATAAGAGAGCAGAAGAACAAAATCGGTTCCTTGGCGCCATAACAGCAAATATGTCTGATTCGATAGTCACCACGGATGCCGGCTATGCGATTACCTATATGAATAAGAAGGCACAGGAATTGTTTGGTTACAGTATGGAGGAACTAATAGGCAAAAAACCAGACATATTCAATGCAGAGCCTATGGCCGAGAAGATGCAGCAGGAGATTTATGAAGCTGTATCGTCAGGCGGAGTGTATTTTGGGGAATTCCTGAACAGAAGAAAGGACGGTTCAACATTTATTTGTGAATACAAGGTAAGCCCCCTGATTGGCGAGAACGGGAAACCCTATGCCTATATTGGAATGCAGAAAGACATCACTGAACGCAAACGGGAAGAGAAGGCGCTGCGGGAGAGCGAAGAAAAATTTCGTTCCTATATTGATAACGCTCCTGATGGTGTTTTCATTGCTGACGAAACAGGCAGATATATAGAAGTAAACCGGGCAGCTTGCGAAATAACCGGTTATTCCGAGGCAGAACTTCTAAAAATGCATGTCCCTGACCTGCTGCAAGAATTTGAACGTCAAAAAGGAATTCAACATTTTCAAGAGGTTCAGCAAAAGGGATTGGCTCGTGGTGATATTGGTTTTGTAACAAAATCTGGTGAGAATCGTTTCTGGCATGTGGTTGCGATCAAACTTTCGGATACACGCTTTCTCGGATTTGTAAAAGACATCACCGACCGCAAGCAGGCAGAGGAATCGCTGCGCGAGAGCGAAGAGCGTTTCAAAGCTTTGCACAACGCCTCTTTCGGCGGAATCGCTATCCATGACAAGGGAGTTATTCTGGATTGCAACAGGGGCATGTCTGAAATGACCGGCTATTCGCTTGAAGAATTGACGGAAATGGACGGTTTGTTGCTAATTGCGCCTCAATCAAGAAAAAAAGTAATGGACAATATCATGGCCGGCTACGAAAAACCATACGAAGCCATGGGAATTAGAAAGAATGGAG
>ENA-UPTA01004900-UPTA01004900.1-activated-sludge-metagenome-genome-assembly--contig:-NODE-4900-length-12523-cov-5.273019_pt1 | contig 12523 bp, 21 predicted proteins | sample MGYA00238184_ERZ773361 | MGnify/ENA primary metagenome ERZ773361 (study PRJEB29100, sample SAMN05720205) | activated sludge metagenome | isolation source: anaerobic digester from wastewater...
CATCCTGAAACAGGGAAAAAAATGACTCTTGAAATTCCGTATCCCGATCATATGGCTAAATTTCTAATAAAACTCGGAAAAATTCCACCAAGATGAAAGTTTTTATTTCAAAAAACGAAGACGAATCACGCCGAATCGCTTTTGATATGGGGAAAAATGCAAAACCCGGTGAAGTCTACTCTGTAACAGGAACTCTTGGTGCGGGAAAAACTCTAATGGCAAAAGAGTTCGCACTAGGTCTCGGAATTTCAGATGATATAACCTCTCCCACTTTCACCATTCTCGAGGAATATCCAGGGAAGATTCCGTTTTATCATTTTGACCTTTACAGAATTGAATCACCGGAAGAAATTGAGTTGATGGGTTTTGAAGATTATTTCTATGGAAACGGAGTTTCATGGATTGAATGGGCTGAAAAATGCGGATCTTTAATGCCGGAAAAACATATTTCCGTGACAATCGAAATCATCAGTGATGAAGAAAGGAGAATTACACTTGAATACCCTTCTGATTGATACATCCAGCGAGTTTCAGATATGCGCTGTAAAAACAGGTAATAATATTGTTAATGAAGTTATCGATGCCGGAAATAAACATTCTGCAATGTTTCTTTCATCAATCGATGCAGTTATAAAGAAAGCCCAAATCAATCAGAAAGAAATCAACAGATTGATATGCGGCACAGGACCGGGTTCATTTACCGGCATACGAATCGCAGTTTCTACAGCACGAATGCTGTCACAGATATTAAATATACCTGTTATGGGCATTCCTTCACAAATGATTTTTTCAATGCTTACGGCAGAAGAAGGCGAAACCGTATTAAGCGCATTTGATGCAAAGAAAAACAGAATTTTCGCAGCTTGTTATACCAAAACAAATTCAATGCCTGTTGAAATTATAAAACCCGGTGATTATTATCCTGAAGATATCCAGGAAATGATATCCGACAAAACGATAACTGCAACCGGAAACGGAGCGCTGAAATACAAAGAAATACTCAGTATAAATTACAGAGAATTTAATCCGTTATATTTTGATGATTTGTTTAAATATGCCGAAAAAAACAACGATGATTTTCTTTTGTGGGAAAAACTTCTGCCTTTTTATGCCAGAAAATCAGATGCAGAAGTTCTAAAAAATTCTAAATGAATTATTTACCATCAGCCTGACGCTGTTTCATCTGAAGAATCAGCTTTTTCTTGTATTCAAGCTCCATCGGCTCAAGAATATCATATAAATGTTTCATCTGATCTTTTCTCGAAGAGTTGCCGACAAAACACATGCCCAGAATCAGATTCTTCTCATCATCCGTTCCAGTAAAGCGTATCTCGGCATAAATCGTAATAGGCGCCTGCAGTTTAAAAACTATATCAAAAACGAAACCGCGTGACTTTATAAGATAACGTTTAAGTTCATCATTATCTATCAAAAGCTTCAGACCGCCGCGGCTTATGTCGGTTATACGCTGTTTCTGTGAAAGAAGAACCGTATTTGCTTCACGAATTCGTTCAACAAGGCGGAAAGAATCCTCCTTCATCGAAAAAACATCATCAAGGTCGTATTTTTTTGTCTTAGAATACATTCTGATGTAAGCAAATGGAATTACTGACTCGGAATCAGAAATATAAACGATGGGAATCATCGCGACGGAGATATAACCTTTTTCTTTGAGCTTAGAAATATAGTGATCAGATTTTTCGCGCAAAATTGCCCTGAAATCAAGAAAACCTTCAATCGGAGGAGAAAAAGTCGAAGAATCATTCAAATCGGAAATCAAAAGTGATGAATTTGTTTTCTTTACAGCAAGAAGAATGTCATCTTCAGTATCAAAGTAACCTATTTCATAGTAATCGGCGCTTGAACGCTTGCTTGATTCGAACTGGTCGAGTATAACTTTTATGCTCGTTGGAAGAGTATAAGTGTTTAAATCAATTGAATACTTTGAAAATCTGAAATTTGTAGCAACTACATCGTCTTCATTGACCTTAAATCGCAAATCGGATCTTCCTGTAGTCGCAATGCGGCCGCCATGAACCGAACATTTGAAATAACCGTCGGTCTTTTTTTCTAAAATTTTCAGATCTGCTTCAAAATATTTTTCAAGAAGAGCCGAAACAACAATAATGCCTTCAGCGTTTGGAATATAACTTTCGTCGGTGACAACCATGATTGTGTGATCGGAATCATTGAATTCATTAAAAAGAATTTCGCGCGCATCAAGATCAAATTTTATTTTAAGAGACTTTTGATTGAATTTTACCTTTAATATAGAGTATATCTGCTCTTTATTGGTTATCTCACTGAAAAATCTCTGCTTGCGCTCTTTGTATGTATACACAAAAATCTCCGAATATTAGATTCCCTTTTTTATTTTCGGAAGAATTAAAGACTACCTTTAGAAACAAGAAGAGAAGATGCGGGGTAATAAAAAAAAAGACTGCCCGAAAGCAGCCTTTTAAAAAAAGAAAAAACGAATTACTTCTTTTTAACAGCTTTTTTAACAACTTTCTTGCTGTTTTTCTTAGCAGCTGCTTCTTTAGCTTTTGCATCTTTGATTTTTTCTGCAAGAACTTTGAGAGTTTTCTGATCAGCTGCGATCTGATCCTTAGCTTTCTTGATTTTGTCTTTGCATTTTTTGTCATCTGCAAGAAGCTGTTTGAGAGATTTCTCCGCCATTTTTAACTCCTCTAATTGATTAATACATTCTTCTATAATAAACAAGTTTAATTATCAAGCTTTTTTTTATATAATCACATAAAAAGTGCTTTAATAATGTTATGCAAGTTAAAAAACTGGCAAATGAAATCATTCAAATGATATTTTTATCTATTGCCGAATCAAATCGATCAAAATATATTTCTCTTATTGAATAATTATCAAAAATAATTTTACGCGGAAGAAAAAAATGAAACAGATACCACTTGTAGTCATCATAGGAAGAAGAAATGTTGGAAAATCAACGCTGTTCAATTCACTTATCAAGAAAAAACACGCGATCGTTGATGATCTTCCGGGTCTCACCCGCGACATTTTGAATTATAAAGTCAATCATCCCAAGTGTTCATTCATTTTATCCGATACACCGGGACTTGATCTGCCTAAAGATTCTGAATTATCTTCAAAAATCATTTCAAATGCAGAAAATCATCTTGAAAATGCTGATTTAATAGTCTTTCTTCTTGAAAATCCTTCAGTTGAAAAGTTTGATCACACTCTTATTTCAAAAATCAGAAAACTTTCCAAGCCGATGATAGTCGCAGTAAACAAAATGGATTCATCGGACGAGTTGAGAAACATGTCGAACTTCTACGAGCTTGGAGTAAATGACATTCTTCCGATTTCTGCGAAGAGCAATTTCAACATTCCAATGCTTCTCGATAAAATAGCCGACCTGCTTCCTCATTCACCGAAAAGTATCGGTGAACCTGATCTTAAAATTTCACTTGTCGGAAAACCGAATGCAGGAAAATCAACACTGCTAAACGCTTTCATGGGCTGCGAAAGATCAATCGTTTCGGATATACCCGGCACAACACGCGATTCCGTTAATGACTCTTTCCGTTTTGAAGAGAAAACCATCGAAATAATAGATACTGCAGGCATAAGACGCAAAAAAAGAATAAAGGAAGACGTTGAATACTATTCACTAAACCGTTCGATTCAGTCAATAAAGGATTCTGATGTTGTAGTTCATCTGATTGACGCGGCGCAGGGACTAACCGAAGCAGATAAAAAAATAGCTGATCAGATTCTTGAAGTAAACAAACCTCTTATAATTGCGGTAAACAAATGGGACGCGGTAACAAAAACCGATAAAACATTTGAAGAATTCAAGGAATATCTTCTATTTAAGTTCTACCGCACGGCAGATTTCCCTATCATCGCTATATCTGCAAAAGAAAAAACAAGAATTCATAAGCTTTTGAAAACCGCGATGGAGATGAAAGAGAAAGCTTCCAAGCGTATCGGAACGGCAAAACTCAACAAAGCGCTTGAAGAAATTCAAAGAGAACATAAACTGCCTTCACTCGGCAGTGATATAAAAATTTACTACGCGACTCAGGTCGATACGATTCCGCCTCAGTTTAAACTTTTCGTTAACAATGAGAAAAATTTCCGGTCTGATGCTGTCCGCTTTTTACAGAAAGAATTTCAGAAACTTCTTGGAATTCACGGCATTCCGATAGTCATTAAACTCGAAGGAAAAGACAGAAAACGCAAAGAAGCGGCAGCGGCTGAAAATAAAAGCAGAGTTAAGCCGAAACCAAAAACTAAAACTGAAAAGAATAAAATCGCGCAGGCAAATAAATATCCGAAGAAAAGAGATTCTAAAAAAACGAAGGAAAATGCAGGGCGCAGAGGAAGAAACAGAAACGGAAGGGGTTAAAAAACCTCTATCCGTTCATCAAATGATCGCGCGATTGTAGCAGTATCTGCAAAATCAAGCTCGCCGCCTACAGGAAGTCCCCGAGAAATGCGCATCACGCGGATATTCATCTCTTTAAGTTTATGCGTCAGGTAGAGCGAAGTAGCATCGCCCTCAAGAGTCGGATTGGTAGCAAGAATAATCTCTCTGACCTTGCCTGATTTGCATTTATCATAAAGCTCATTGATTCTCAAGTCATCCGGACCTATTCCGTCAAGCGGGGAAATTACACCCTTCAAAACATGATAGACCCCTTTGAAGATGCGCGTCTTTTCAATAGTCAGAATATCCTTTTCGTCCTCAACTACACAAATCAGAGAAGAATCCCTTGCAGGGTCGGAACATATCGAACATATTTCCGAGTCGGATATTCCGCCGCAGACCGAACACTCACGGATTTTTTCTTTTATATCTATGAGTGCGGAAGCGAATCTTTTGACATCCGAATCTTTAAGTTTGAGAATATAAAAAGCAGCACGCGAAGCACTCTTCTGCCCCATACCGGGTATTTTAGAAAATTCATTGATGAGAGCTTCGAGATACTTTGAAACCATTAGAACAATCCGTCCATTCCCGGGATCTTGAGTCCGCCGGTAAGTTCTTTCATCTTTGCGGCGCTTGCATCTTTGTTGGATTTAGCTGCTTTATTAAAAGCATGGGTAATAGCTTTTTCAATCTGCCTTTTGTCGGCAGTTTTTAAAACATCTTCGTCAATCTTTACAGAAACAATTTCAAACTCGCCGTTAACTGTAATCGACGCCAATCCGTCATCGCTGATGCCGACCGATTCCATCTTTTTTAAAGTCTTCTGGATCTTGCGGATCTCGCTTTGCATTTTCATTAAATTTCCGAGTTCACCGAACATACTACTCTCCGATATTTTTATTCATATTATTTTTCTTTTGAGGCTCGACTATCTCGCCCTGAAAAAAATTAACAACCTTCTCAACTGCAGGATGAGGTTTCTCTTCTACTCCGAAATCAACTGCAGTACGCACATCTTCCTGCGGCAGAGGCGCGTCATCGTCAGCGCTTTCGTTTTCATCGGCAATTTTGACCGAAGCACTCTTTGCAGCAAACCAGTCCTTTATGAAAGCGATGTCATGAGCGTCAAGAATCTTTCCGTCATTGATTCTTGAAAAAACTACAACAGAAGATTTAAGTTCAACATTGTAACCGGCTTTTATTTTCTGATAAAGATAGAGCTTGATCTTACGGGATTCTTCAAAAAAAACATTTATTATTCCGTCGGAAGGAATTTCATTTTTTTTTTGAGGCTGAATAGTTGCCGGGCTTACTCTTGCCGGAGCTTCAGCATTCACCTGCTGAGGCGTTTTTTTTTCAACAGCCGGTGCACTTGACGGCAAAGCCGAAGGAGATGATTCAAGCTTTTTGATTATATCAGCAAGTGAAGGCCTTGAACGCAATTCAATCATGTCCAGCAGACCCATTTCAATGCTCAAGCGCTCGTTTTCAATTCCCTTAATCTCAAAATAAGTGCTGGTTAGAATTTTGAAAAAGGCTGATAATTCCTCATCAGAAAATTCATCCGAAAACTTCTTAAGTTCTTCGGCTTCTTCTTTGGAAAAAGACGAAGCATTATAAAGATATATTCCGCTTTTAAGAAGACGGACACAGCGTATAACTTCGGCAAAACCTGAAAGATACAATTGAAGATTCGCGCCGCTTTCAGCAATTGAATCAATCTCTTTCATCAGAGCTTCTTTTGACAATGAAGCAAGAGCCGAAAGAAGCCTTGAATAGCTCGAAAACGGAACAATACCCAGAGATTCAAGAGCATTAGCTTCAGTGATTTTGCCGTCAGAAAAAGAAATAGCCTGCTCAAGAAGAGACTGCGCGTCACGCATCGATCCGCCGCTTGCACGCGCGATTGGAAATATTGCCGAAGGTTCATAATCGATTTTGTCAGCTGAAAGAATTTTCTTCAGATGATCTGCAATCGCTTCAACCGGAATCTTCTTGAAATTATATTTCTGGCATCTGGATAAAATCGTATCAGGAACTTTATGAATTTCTGTAGTCGCGAAAATAAAAATTACATGAGGAGGCGGTTCTTCAAGCGTCTTAAGAAGGGCATTAAAAGCCCCCATAGAGAGCATGTGAACCTCATCAATGATATAAACCTTATACTTGGACTTAACAGGAGCAAAGTTGACCTTTTCGCGTAAATCGCGGATATTATCGACACTGGTATTGCTCGCACCGTCAATTTCATAAACATCGAATGCAGTGCCGTTTTTGATCTCGACACAGTTTTCGCAGACACCGCAGGGATCAGGAGTCGGACCTTCAACACAGTTGAGCGACTTGGCTAGAATTCTCGCAACGGTAGTCTTCCCTACTCCGCGCGGACCGGTAAAAATATAGGCGTGGGAAACCCTGCCCGAAGAAATGGAATTGCGGATAGTCTTCAGAACATGATCCTGAAAAACTACTTCATTAAAATTTTGCGGACGCCACCGCCGGGCAATAACCTGATAGGACATTTTTACCTCATCAGAAGGATAGAAAACAAGAGATGATGGTCAAGCAGATTTTAGGAAGAAATGCGTCTGGGGAATAGTTTCACTTTACATACATACAGTAAAATGTTAATCGCAAGTACAAAGTATTCTGGCATAATATGGTTCTCGATTAACCTCATCTTTATTGAATCTATAATTTGAATTTCCAATTATATTGATTCCATTTTTTCTGCAAAAATCAGCAATTAAGTTTAAATTTGCATTATTTCTGGTTCTGAAAGTCGGTTGACAGTAAGAATAAAAACCAAGAGTTTCCCCTTTTGGAATAATTGCTAGCAGTTTGATAAATTCATTTATATTATTTTTCTCTACAATTGTTGAATCTATTACATTATAAAACAAATATTTAACTGAATGAGTTCTGCTATCTTCGATGATTATAAACGCATAATTATCATAAATATCCGAAGTTACTTTCTTGCCGATATTATTGACGTAAACAAATTTCAATCGATTATCAGATATATGATCTGATGATTTTTTACTACAGGAAACAATAAGGATTAGGCATATAAATCCAATACAAAAACTAATTAAAATATTTTGTTTCACAATAATACCCTCTTTATCAATAAGCGACATCATTTATCTAAAGAAAATAAGCAACTTTCAAATACGATAAAAATGAAATCCGAGGCATGATAATCCTCAAATTCTTTTATATATTTATGTACTGCAATGAAAACGTCAAATATATTTGCAAGTATATCTGAAAGAATCGATTGCTGATTCATCAGCTATTTTTTTATGCCAGTTCTCAAACTTAAACTGATATCCTTTAAAAAACAGATTTCTGTTATCATAGTCTTTCTGATGATAAATTATGCACAAATCTAACACTTGATGATTATCGAGCTATTCTTGCTTTTATTCTCCAACCGTGATATATTGTATTTAAACAAGGAGGCGATTATGAAACGGAATATGGGTATTATCGACAGAACAATTCGGATTTTGCTTGCAGCAGCAGTTGCGGTTTTTTATTTCACAGGTCAGCTGAGCGGCATAGCGGCGATTGTGCTTGGTGCCATTGCGGTAATATTTATTCTGACAAGCCTCGTCGGCGTTTGTCCGTTGTATTATCCTCTCGGGATATCAACCCGAAAAAAGGATAATTGACATATACTTATCATCAGATTTTGCCTGCTTAAGTAATTCAAAACCGTTGATCTAAAAAACTTTTATTCATGTCTTTTGCGAAAAAAGCGTTATATTATTCATATAGCCTATAAATAGAACTGACTGGTCATATTTATAGGAGGTGATTCAAATGAAAAAAGAGAACGGCGGTTTTTTAAATAATCTAAAACAAAAATGGAACGATTATTTGAAACGTCTGGGAAAAACCAATAAGGAATTATTCGGTGATGGTCACTTGAGATGCTGTAATCTAAACAAAAACGAACCTTACAGGCATAGACATCAATAATGATCCTTATAGGTTTGAAAAGACAAGAGCCTGACTTCTGTCAAGCTGGTAGATTTTACTGCATCATCAATTAATTTTTTTTCTAAAATGAATTTCCGGCGTCACATTCAGGGCTTTCCCGATTCTTCTCAAGAATGCAAGAGATACATTATTATAGCTTCCGGATTCAAGTCTTGCAATCGCAGGCTGAGATGTTCCGGCAAGTTCCGCTAACTGCTTTTGAGTTAATGAAGCTTTTGTTCTCAATTTGATTATTTCTCTTGCAAGCTCAAATTCCTCTTCAAGAAGATCATATTCTTTCTTAAATTCATCATTCTTCATTTGATTCTTAAGAAGGGATGCAGAATTTATAGTTTTTGGTTTTGGCATATTGTTAGTCCTCAAATAATAATTTAATCTTTTCTGCCTTTTCAATTTCTCTTTTGTCTAATTTGTCAGTTTTCTTTATGTAACCAGATGTGACGACATAAATTGTTCCTTTCCAATGAAAATAAAATAATCGGCAGATATCTGAACCAAGTTTGATCCGCAATTCGTAAATTTTATGCGCTGATTTGATTTTCTTTGAATGCGGTTCAGGTAAAGAATATCCAAACTCACACAACAAATTAATAGTTCTTTGAATCTTTGCCTGAAACTTAACGGGGAGAGACAGAATAAAATCTGAAACTTCTGATGTTAATTCGACTTGAAAATTCATATTCACAGTATATCATATATGGTATATATGTCAAGCAATTCATTTTGTAGTATTGTGCTGAAATTGTGTATAATTTCTATAACCCAAGCTGCAAAGTTTTTTGTATTATTGGAGCAACAGTTTTCATGTTTATGCTATTATTTTTACAGTATTCTGAATTTATCCAATCTGATAATTTTTTCGTTCCTTTGCTTGAATTACAAGCGGAACAACATCTTGCAATATTATCGCGCGTTATTATTCTCTGATCATTAATTATATGTTCCCATGTAGCGGCATCTTTTCTGCTTTCTCCACGATGCACTTTCTCAGTCATCCTTTTTCCGCAATATACACATTTTACATCGCGGCACATTATTTCATTCTCTAACTCTTCAGGAATATTCCAACGATTCATTTATCAAAATCCATCTTTACAGAATTATATTCTTTTTCTAAATAATCAACTCCGGTTTTATACGGATCATTCTGCTTTTTGAGAAATTCAATATTTACTGCATATTGCTCTGGATATTTTTTGAATTCTTCAGCCATTCTCTTAACTCCGGCAGGGCACAAATAAGCAGGAGTATTACACCCCTTAACACCCAGAGAAGGAATTGATTCATCAAAAAGTTTTTCTGAAACTTCTATGTCAAATAATGTTTTTACAGCTTTGTTTGTTAATTGAATAAAAAAAGGAATTCTTATTACTTTATAACCTAAACTCTCATAGATTTCTGTCTGTTTATAATCTTTTTCAATAATATCCGGTTTTGTGTAATGCGGTAAGCCGTCAACTTCAATAATTAGTTTTAATTTCTCACTTCTGTAATCCGGTCTGCTTCGATAGTCCTTACCGTTGATTTTTCCTAGCATTCTATCGTGAATCCAGTCATCAACATCAGGGAAAATAACTTTGAGATATATATCCAATCCGGTTCTATGAAAACCAGTGTCTTTATCTTTTCCGGTCTTTTCAGCCAGCTTTTCTGTTTCGCGTAAAAATCCCCATTTATTCATAATTACAGAACACTCTCTTTTTATTAGACATTATGAAAAACGTATACAACTACGCGACGTTCGCCAAAGGCGAATGCGGCTTTACCCAGAGGAACGCCCGCAACGCAGTGAGCACGAAGCGCAGGGCTTACACTCATTTGAGTGAAGGCCGTATCTTTATCTTAATAAGAGTCTTTTCTATCATCAATTGAAATAATAAAGATAATTTTCTCGCTATCATTTATTTCGTAAAAGATTCTGTAGTTACTAACTCTATATCTCCATGTTTCAGGTTTATAATCTTTTAATTTCTTAATATTCGGACCATAACACGGATTCTCATGAATCTGTTTATACACATATTCATGAAGTTTTGATTCAATTGTATTAAGAATCTTTTGGGGAAGAGCTTCCAAATCAGAAATGAATTGATCAGTTTCGAATATTTTAAATTTCGACAAATCGTCCTCTCAGATTTTTTGCGTCTTTACTTCCCTTTTTTAATTTTGCGAGAAGAATTTTATTCTGAAAAATATCTTTCATTTCAAAATCATCAGAAAGCTCAATTTCATTAATATATTTGAGGGTTGCAGTTTCAATAAAATTTGATAGCGATCGATTTTCTAATTTAGCAAATTGATTAAACTTTTCAAGTGTAGCTTCGTCAATACGCATAGTAACCATTTTTGCCATATGAAAAACCTCTCAATAATTTACAATGTAATACATATTATATCATGTGTCAATAGTTTTGCGGTTATCATTTGATGTAAGCGGCGTATACTACGTTTTCACCGCAGCGTCGCAGAGGTTAAAATGTGACGAAGACCGTGAAAAGTGCACAACGAAGTGAGTACGGAGCGGAGCGTCAACTCTCAGTTTCACGAAGGCACTATATGAATTATTTACAAAATGGTTCATATAGTTTTATATTTTTTAATTCTTTTTTTCTCTTTAATAAATCAATTGAATTAATATAATCGCACCATTTTTTATATCCTTTTTCAAAATCTCCAACCGGTGTTTTTAAAAATTTAATCATTTCTGGAATATCTTCAATCATAATTAAGTTCATATCTATAGAATCTAATTGCGCAAGTATTTCATTAGTTACAGAATTCGGCTCATCACCTTCCCAGTCTTCATAGTCGATATCTTCGTTAAGATATAGTTTATTGGCCCATTCTAAAACATCAATTGCCGATAGCTGGTGAGATTGCCAGTTTTTTAATACTTGAATGGTCTCTTCTCTAGTTATAATTTTCATTTACTATCTCAACAATAAATTTATTTTAACTGAACGAGGTTTTGCACAGTGTACTCACGGAGAAAAAATTTGGTGCAGCCCGAAGCGATAGCGGAGCGTTGAGCCTATGTTAGACGTAGTGGCGTTATTATTCGCCACAGTCCCTATTATTCAATTAAATTTATTTTAAATAATGCCAAAATATAACCCAATTTGTAATCATTCTTATCCCTGATATATTTGACTTAGGAAATTTTAATTTTAAGTATTTATTCAGAGATTCATAATCAATATCATTAAACTCGGATACCTTCATTTCAGATTTATCAATTTGCTTTAGATATCTATCTAAATTAGATATACATTCTAAAAATACTTCCTCATATATCATAAAATATCTTTCAACTTTTTCATTACCTTCATCTGGGTGAAGTTTTAATATCGCTTTTATTGCTAACTTTTTATTCTTTTTATAACTACCATATTCAATATAATTCCGGAGAACACGAATTATTGTTTCGAGTAAATTTTCCTTTGTCGGTTTTATTTCATTCCCAATATTTTTTTTCATTTCATTTGTCATTTTATCGCTAAATTTAAAAAAGCCGTTTCGACTAACTACCTATATACGAAATACGTAAAACATCCCAATTTGGAATGATATGCGCAAAGCCTATATCATTCCAAATTCAAGCAACATACTTAATTGAAGCATAATCAAAAAGATTTCAGCCTTTCATTACCATCCTTTCAGCCACAGACACTGTAATTATACCCGACAAATTCGTAAAACATCTCAGTCTCATGACCATTAAAATCTTAATACAAAAGTTTCCAAGATATGTCAAACCCAAAATAAACCATATGACGCACTACAAATAATGCGTTTACTGAGCGGAGTGGAATGCAGAAATTTAATAAGACAGGATGAGATCCCTGCATTCGCAGGGATGACGGGAAAATCGATATAATGACAAAAAGTGCTCAGAAATGATAAATGGATAAATGCTAGAAGGTTTAAAAAGAACTACAGCAAAGGATGAATGAGAGAAAAACCCCTTAATCATTCGGCGAAGCCGAATACTAAATAAGCGCAGACTATCGCAGTCATTACGAAGTAATGCGCGATAGTTCTGTCGCGACAAAGAGCGGGCGGGGATTTCAAAAGGGGCGGGGCTGGCGATTGAAGCCC
>ENA-UPTA01004904-UPTA01004904.1-activated-sludge-metagenome-genome-assembly--contig:-NODE-4904-length-12516-cov-8.885884_pt1 | contig 12516 bp, 7 predicted proteins | sample MGYA00238184_ERZ773361 | MGnify/ENA primary metagenome ERZ773361 (study PRJEB29100, sample SAMN05720205) | activated sludge metagenome | isolation source: anaerobic digester from wastewater...
AACTATCCCGGGACGTGTAATTTACTCTGGAGTAAATGCTCCGAGACAACTTCAGGATCGATTTAACCAGCGAGAAAGAGCAATGATGGATGTAAAACCCTATATCGAGATTTCATTTCTCAAGGATTTTAAATTCACGGCAAATGCCGCTCTTTACAACAGTAATTATGTTGCACACTCATCTACACCATTCTATTCGGAGTTGACATCAAATACCCCTACCACTTCTAAAACAATTTCAAATACCCGTACCTGGACTTTCAACCAGCTTCTAACCTGGGGACACAACTTCGGTAAACATCATGTGGATGCATTGCTTGGTCATGAAAGCAATAGTTATACATATTCACTCAACTCCTCGGTTTCGATGCGTTACCAAATTGTAATCGGCGATAATTATGAATTCGATAATTATATTGAAGTGAGTGCACAACCCAGTTCGTATAAAAACGTTTACAACACTGAAGGTTATTTTGCCCGTGCCAATTATGACTATGATGGCAGGTATTTCTTCTCCGGTTCATTCCGTAGGGACGGCAGTTCCAGATTCGCAAGAAAATCACGCTGGGGCAACTTCTGGTCAGTAGGAGGAGCCTGGGTTATAGATAGAGAAAACTTCATATGAGATGTGGATTGGATCAACGGATTAAAATTGCGTGCGTCAGTGGGAACTGTCGGAAGCGATGACTTGGGCAGCTATTTCCCCTGGATGGCACTTTATGTGATCAATCAGAATGTAGATGAGCCGGGTTATACTCAGAGCACGACCTCTACGGGGAATCCCGATCTACAATGGGAGGTTAGTACAAACTGGGACGTGGCACTCGAATTCTCCCTCTTCAACAGGCGTTTGAAGGGATCGTTAGAATATTTCGACCGCAGGACCACCAACCTTTTGATGGAGGTAACTCTTCCTCCTTCAACCGGCCTTACCTCTCACAACGAAAATGCCGGCGGTCTCTACAACCGAGGAGTTGAATTCCAACTCGACTATGACATTTTCAGGAGTGGCGATTTAAAGTGGAATGTAGGACTTACCGGCACATTCCTTAAAAACCGCATTACATCGCTGCCTATCGAGCCCTTCTTGAGAAGCGCCTCCTATAATAAAGTGGAGGAGGGACACTCCGTATATGAATGGTGGCTCTATCAATGGGCAGGCGTGGACCCTCAGACAGGTTTGAACATCTTTGAGATTGCAGACGAATTTATTGGCGATACCTCTAAAGATATTGTGAATGTCAACGGTGTTAATTATACGACAAATATGGCCAAGGCGCGTGAAGATTACAGCGGATCCTCAATACCTGACCTCTTCGGAGGTATCAATACCTCCCTCAGCTGGAAAGGTTTTACCTTATCGCTGGATCTCTATTATCAACTGGGTGGATGGACCTATGACCGGGCTTATGAAAATGTGATGATAGGTGCTCTGGTGAGCACCAACTCTGTAAACCTATCTCCCGACCTTGCTGCCAATATGTGGCGCCAGCCGGGTGATGTGACCAATGTGCCTATGTTGACCAGCAACGCCACCTACGCTTCAAATATCCACGCTGCACGTTCAACAAGATGGCTTACCACCACCAATATGTTGGAGATAAATAGTCTCAACTTAGCCTATTCACTTCCGAAAAAATGGTGTGAAAGGCTCAAACTCAGCAAGATTCAGGTATATCTGGCAGGAGACCATCTCTATGTATTCAATGCCCGCAGGGGTCTCAACTCCAACTATTCGTTGAGTAACTACGACTCCGGCGGAGACCGCTTTAGTCCCTCAAGGACCATTTCTCTTGGTATTAATATTACTCTCTAAAGCTTACTGATATGAAACGAATATATTCTATCGTACTTATGACAGTCGCGCTGCTGACCGCCTGGTCCTGTAGTAAAGAGTTTCTGGACACAGCACCTACATCCTCGGTTGATGAGGCCAGTATTTTCAGTAGCACCGAAAATGCCATGATGGCCATTAACGGTATTCACCGTATGATGTACGAAGGTAACTCCAGCGGCACTACCACCTCCTGGAATGGACAGGGAGGTTATCAAACTTTTTGCCTCCACCTTGCCTTTATGGCTGATGATGTGGTATGGACCTACGACAATGTGATGTACAAATTTTGCGCACAGCTGACACATCATCGTGATCTTTCACATAAATACAATGACCTCAATTACTACTGGAAATTATTCTATAGGGTAATAAACAATGCCAATAAAGTAATTGAAGCTTATGATGCCGGAATGCCCGGATCGGAACAATACGGCTATATGGCGGTTGGGGAAGCATATGCTTATCGTGGATTTGCATTGTTTGAGCTTGTGCAGGCCTGGGCTAAAAGATATGATCCCGCAGGCAACAATACCCAGCCAGGTGTAATCTTGCGTCTGACTCCTTCGCCTGACCCCATGGCCAGAAGTACAGTTGAAGAGACCTATGCACAGATTCTAGCAGACCTTGGTACTGCGTTTGAATATCTCGACAAATGTACCATCAAAAAGGTAAACAAATCACATTTCGACAAATATGTCGTAAGAGGAATCCGTGCCAGAGTTTATCTGACAATGGGAAAATGGAGTGAAGCTGCAGCTGATGCCGAGTATGTCGTAAAATATTCCGGCGCAAAGCTCCAGGACGATACCTATACCACTGTAGTCAACCGTGCCAGCGATGCAACCAACACCGAATGGCTGTGGGGACTTATTGCCAAAGAAGACAACTCACAGGGAGGAGGAAATCGCTCCTGGCACAATTTCATCTCCAACAACTACGCAGCTTATAACAGAAACAGTCCGAGAGCTATTCTCAATCTGCTCTACAACACAATTCCTGAATCAGACGTTAGAAAACGCCTCTGGGTGGAGGATCCTTACACTGCCAAGGAACTTTATCTCCCGGGTAGTTCATCAGCACGTAGAGCTTGCTGGATGTCGCAGAAGTGGATTATAGATGATAACACGACCCAGAGATACTTCAAGGATGTTGCCTATATGCGCCTTCCCGAGATGTATCTTATAGCGGCTGAGGGATATGCTCGTGCCGGGCAAAATGACAAAGCACAGAATATGCTCTACACAATAGCGCATCATCGTGACCCCAAATATGCGAAACCGACAACTAGCGGAGAAGCTCTGGTAGAAGCGGTGATATGGCAGCGAAGGGTTGAACTTTGGGCTGAACATGGCACCCGCTGGCATGACCTCAAACGTCTTGACCAGGCCATAGACCGTGGTCCTAAACCACGTGATGGCTATAATCAGGGGGGCACGGCAAACGGATGGGGCACAAGCGCCAAAGTAGCTCCTTGGAACAATCCGAAAGTACCACCCCTTGATCCTCTGGCTTCAAACTACAACATGTACGGTGAGCAGATGCCTGGCGAAAAAGCCAGAAAGACCGGAAAACCTTCGGTTGATGAGGTTTGGCAGTGGCTGATTCCCTACAACGAGATTGCTTCAAATCCGCTTTGCGAACAGAACCCGCTGTAGTTTCTATCTGAAAAAGAATGTAAAGAGCAGTCTATCGAAACTTTCGGTAGGCCGCTCTTTGCTTTTGTGTCCGTTGCAGAGCGTTATAACTCCATTTTTGCGAATTGGATCGAAAGTCATACTGCTTTTCATGCCATATGCTGATCCCGTGTGACCGTGAGTTACGATGCCCGGAATCCAAACATCTTGCATTGTTCTCATTGCATAACCATAGTATATGCCCGAAACATCTGTCGGAGTTTGTATTGACTGCATTAAGCGTGCACTGCTCTCATTGACAATCCTGACTCCGTCAAGTGCACCGTAATTGATGTGCAACATCATATATCGGGCAAGATCGAGAGCACTCATTTTCATTCCACCCGTGGTGGAAAAAAGAGCGGGATCATAGCCGAGTATATAATCCTGGTCACTCTTTGCCAAAGGATTGTAGGCTTCCGGCCTATGGATAAAACCTCCTTTACTTTCATTGTATTCATAAAGAGGAACACAGATTGTGGTATCCGGTATATCGGCCATATTGAGACTGCCGGTCAGACCGAGAGGATCGAGGATGTTTTGCTTGACATACCGATCATATCTAATTCCGGAAATCTTTTCTACTACTGCACCGAGCATATTAAAATTGAGGTTACAATATTTGTATCCCATTCCCGGGGCATAATTGCTGTAACATTTGGTGTAGTTGGGATTTTTCGAAGGATTAATTCTGTCAAGAGTCTTGTATCCCTGGGAGTCATTTAGTGACGATGTGTGACTCAAAAGCATCGAAACAGTGATTTTATCATCAGGATATTTTGGGTTTCTTACCTTGAAGCCCAGAATTTCCCCAACATCGGCATTCAAGTCTATTTTGTCCTGCTCCAGCAACTGCATTATCGAAAGGGCACAAAATGATTTGGAAATGGAAGCTATACGTACAACATCACGCTCATCTCCTCTAAAAGGATTGCCTTCAAGATTTTTGCTGCCAAAGGAGTGGTGATAGACTATCTCGTTGTCTCTGACAACCGCAGTTATGAGTCCGATAGCTCCATATTTTTTCATTCTCTGACCCATCAGTGACTCAAAAATGGCCGGATCCTTGGCACTGTTTTTCATTTTAAGCGGTTTGCCGGCAAGAGTACCGTTATACTTGCTGTTTTCGATGGTTATTGCTCCGTTTACCAGTTGGAGTCTAAGTCCGGAAGCATATGCAGAGGCATTGGCATAGGTGGAATTGGCCCTAAATTCTTTTGGCTTGAATACGAGAAGGTCAGCATAATAGCCCTCTTTAATGAACCCACGCCCTTCAATGCCATATGTCTGCGCCACTTTTCCGGTGCTCTTGTGGATCATCTGCTCCATCGTAAGTATTTTTTTGTTGAGCACGTAGTGTTGTATTTTATGGGGGTATGAACCGGTAGCACGTGGATGCCCTCCGAAGCTGCCGTCAGTACAAGTCATTACCCAGGGTTGTTTCATATAGTTGCAGACATCTTTTTCGCTCAAGTTGAAGTTTGCGATGGAAGGAGCTCCTTGTCGGAGGATTTCCACTACTGCATCTTCGATGGGGAGTTTCATCTCTTTTGCGATGGAGTTGAGGTACCTCCCAATATATTCTTTGATAGGGCCTTTTATGATCATTATGGAACCTGCGCCGCCACGACTGGAGATATTCTCCTTGATGCCCTCTTTTATCATATCCAGAGTACCAGGATGGTCAAATCTACGCAGGTAAGCCTTTCTACCGCCGACCTGAGCCCATTTTGGGAGTAATGCTGAAGAGAGTGCAGTGCTTGAGGCCAGGTAAGGGTATTGGTCTGCAGTAATATACAATCCCTCGTTCTGAGCGGTTTCTATGGCTGCGATGATCCTGCCTGAACTACCTTTTGTTCCCCCGCTGGATTTGATATGTGAGATATTTAACTGTACTTGAGCTTCGCGTGCTATGCGTATGGCTTCGTTGATTGCGCTATCCAGTCCCACACCGGAGGTACCTTCACTACGGATATGGGTGGCGTAAATGCCACCGTAATCGGAGATAGCGGATATGACTTCAATTAGTTCTTCTGTACTTGTGAATGTTCCCGGAAGGTAATAGAGTCCGGTGGAAATCCCGAAGGCACCCAGATTCATCGCTTCGATTGCAAGCTGTTTCATTTTTTCGATTTCCTCCTTGGTAGCATCTCTCATCTGATCCTCTCCCAGCACCGCTCTTCGCAGAGGAGAATGCCCCAGGAAGAGTCCGCAGTTGGTACCCATACTTTGGCTACGCATCTTTTCAAAAGTTTCGGTCATCGGCCAGGATCCGGATCCACATTGTCCGCATAGGACAGTAGTTACGCCCATCTGTAAGTAATTTTCGTTCGATTTTCTCTCTTTTAGGAAATCCCCATCGGAGTGGGAATGAGGGTCTATGAAGCCCGGAGTGACGATATATCCTGAAGCATCAATTACTCTGTCGGCTGTTTTGCCGGTACAGTCTCCGACAAATGCAATCCGGTCTCCTATGATCAGTACGTCACATTTGACGGGTTTATTGAGGGAGCCGTCATATACAAGACCGCCTTTTATGAGTATGGAGTTTGTGGAAGAGTGCCCCGCTACCTGGATACAACAAAGGGCGAAGGCCGTCAAAAAAGTAAAAAACAGTCTTCTTTTCATAATGAATATGTCGTTATTGCATTTGTCTTATAGCAATCCACCATACAGGATGGCATTTGCAAACACTTTGGATGTGCTATACCAGTATGAACGGAAATTTACCTCATCTGCAAAGAAAATCACACGCCCGCGTCCGGCTTTGTAGGTGATTATAGACTGTCCGCCACGGAATCTGTCAATATTTTCTTCAGTTATATATCCTGAAATGTAAGGATCCTGTGAGTATTTCATTGGGGCGGTACCCTTTTCACACGAATAGACTGTCGCCCTGTACTTGAACACCTGTAAAGTGCTTTCACTAAAACCCCAGAAAAGCGGGGACTCCAAATCGATATTGCACTCCAAAATCACTCCTGAAACACCTCTGGCGGAATTTGTGGAAATCTCAGCAAGCCCCGCTCTCTGTGCTATAGGTGCGGCCTCTCCTCCGAGAATCAGTATACCTCCGCCTTTTACCCAACGGCCTACAGTCTCATAAAAATCATCCTGCTGCAGAGGAGAAGGCACACCTCCAAATATCACCATCACATTATATTGCGAGAGATCACGGGAAGAGGTAATACGTGAGTGGTCGACCATAGTATGATCAAATCCGAATCTACGATCAATGGAGAACCAGGCCTCACCGGTGTTGGAAGAACTCAGTCCGCGCCCTGTAACTATTGCTACATCGGGTTTTTTGAGACTTGAGTACATAGTGCTGCCAAGGTCGTAATCCTTCATCATGGAGGTCTTGAATGAGTGAACCTGCACTCCGGTCTGCTCCGCCAGAGCCGAAATCCTCTCATACAGCATCTCTCCGCTTGCAGGTTGTCCGTAAACGGGGATAAATATGGTGCCTGCGGGGAAATTATATTCCAGATTTCCCTCCACAGAAGTAAAACTCTTTCCGGACACCCTCAAGAGAAAACCCTCTTTGAGCAACTCTGAGGCCATCTTTGGAGCATAATATTCATTATTGCTAAATGCATATCCAATGTTGCTGATGCCGCCGCTTATAAACCCTTTGGGAAATAGTGCTTCCGTGACTCTCTCTGAAAGACGCCCCTGTACGGATTTGAGATTTTCGCTTTCGACACCAAATGCTGAAGGGAAACTCCAGGTGGAAACATCGTAGAATACGCTATCTTTAAATGAGGTTATGTTATCCCACATCGCCTTGAAAGTGTAGTAACGGTCCTGGACCATCGGTACTATATAGCCCTGTTCTTTACTGTCGCGATAAACCGGAATATCGTGAGTCAAAAGCACCTTCAGTAGATAATATTCGCGTGTTCTGTCCCCTTTGACGGCAAATCTAACTCCTGCCATAGGGTCTTTTTGCGCTATCTTTAATTGGTCAGTAAAGTAATTTTTCTGATAATCGAGCAGTTCTTCTCTCATTCGAAAGCCGGAGGTGGCTACGGAGATGGCAGCGAGGGTCTGTGCACGTATTGTTTCGGGAAATGTCAGTATTCCCCAGGGAGTGTCGCGGAGATATCCGTAAGAAGCACCTTGCTCATGGAGGATGCAAATTGAGCCCTGAAGGTCACCATAGGAGGCGCCTTTGCCGATGTAAAAGTCATCATAACTCTCTTTTGAGAAATATAAAATGCCTTTTTTGTCGAGTTCGGCTGCGGTATTCTTCGCAATTTTTAGAGTTAGGTCCTGATTAGTCTGTGAGATGCCACTATAGGTTCTGTTGGGGTCCCCCAGACTGAAAAAGAAGCCCGAGGTAGTACCCTGCTCGTGCATATCAAGCACGATATTGGGCATCCACCATTTATACATGGCTACACTATTGGCTCCTTCAGGATGCTGAACGCTGAGCCAATCACGGTTGCAGTCGGCATAATAGTGATTGGTGCGGCTGCTGGGCCAAGGTTCCATCTGTCGTGGACCGTTGATATCAGCTCTCTTATTTTTGCTTGCCGTGGAGTTGGTCCAATGGGCAAACCTGCTGATGCCATCCGGATTGAGTCCCGGAGTGATGATCACAATCGTACTTTCAAGCATTTCTTTGATCTGAGGAGAGTCTGATGCTGCAAAGAAATATGCAGCAAGGATGGCGGCATTAACTCCCGAGGTTTCGTTTCCGTGGACTGATGCCATCAGATTTACAATAACAGGCATTTTGTCCGTTTCAAGTACCGAGGAGCGGGACGGATCACAGAGTTGCAGGTGTTCCTCTCTGATTTGTTCAAGATTGGAGATGTTCTCTTCAGAAGAGACACATATCTGTATAAACTCTCTGTGGTTATATGTCCGACCGAATCTTTTAAGGGAGACTCTGTCCGAGACAGCATCAAGCCGCTCCATATATTTACAGACATCGCTCCAATTTATGAAGTAAGTCCCGATCTGATAGCCCAGGACTTGTTCAGGAGTCGGTATTGAGGCGTTGAATTGGTGCTCTCCGTCAGGTAGGTACCATTCAAGAGTACCATATGAAGGATTTTGGGCTGATGAAAGCGCAGAAACAAGCAGGGAAATGGCAAGTACGGAGACTCGCGAATAGAGTTTCTTTATAAAGGAGTTCATTGTAATAGTATTTTCTCAAAGGTAAGAAAAAAAAACGCACCTGCAGATTTGCAGATGCATTTTTCGTTAAAATACTATCAATTACTATTTGTTCCCTTTTGAGATGCTTTCACGCATATCGGTGTCGGCCTTAATGTTTTGGAATTTGTAATAATCCATGATGCCGAGATTGCCGCTGCGGAAGGCTTCAGCTATAGCGAGAGGTACCTGTGCCTCAGCTTCAATAACCCTTGCACGTGCCTCCTGTGCCTTTGCCTTCATTTCCTGCTCCACGGCAACAGCCATTGCGCGCTTCTCCTCGGCGCGGGCCTGAGCAATGTTCTTGTCGGCATTTGCCTGGTCTATCTTCAGCACGGCTCCGATATTCTTTCCTATATCAATGTCGGCAATGTCGATAGAGAGGATTTCAAATGCAGTACCTGCGTCAAGACCCTTATTGAGCACCACCTTGGAGATGGAGTCGGGGTTCTCGAGTACCTCTTTGTGGGATTCGGACGAACCGATGCTGGATACTATGCCTTCGCCTACGCGTGCGAGTACGGTTTCCTCACCCGCACCTCCGACAAGTTGTTTGATGTTGGCGCGTACTGTCACACGAGCCTTTACAATGAGCTGGATACCATCTTTGGCAACCGCTGTAACGGGAGGCGTGTTGATAACTTTGGGATTAACGGACATTTGTACTGCCTCAAAAACATCACGACCTGCCAGGTCGATGGCAGCCGCCATCTTAAAGTTTAGGGCTATATTTGCCTTATCGGCAGAAATCAGAGCATTGACTACTTTCGGTACGTTGCCTTTGGCCAGATAGTGGGCTTCAAGTTCATTGGCGTTGAGAGTGAGTCCCGCTTTTGTGCCGGTAATCATCGCCATGACGATGGTTCCGGGAGGAACTTTTCTCCAACGCATGAGAATAAGTTGAAGGAGGGAGATCCTGACACCTGAAATAAGTGCCTGGAACCACATTGTGATCGGGAAAAACCACAAAAGGATAATGAGACCGACAATGGCTACTCCTATCCAAATAAAAACTGATGTAATTCCATCCATAATGGTTTGATTTTAGATTGTTATTTTTTTTTTACAAATATTTTTTCCTCTTCAATGGAGTCTATGACAATTTCCGTACGCTCATCGACAAGTCCGTCAATTGAGCGCACCTCAAGGTCGTACCCACCTATTTTAGCCCTTCCCATGGGGTTGAGACGGGTGGTAGCGATACCTTCCATACCTGCTGTGAGACCTTTGGTTTCGGGATGTTCATCAACCTTTGAGTCGATATTGGTGTGGAGGGAGAGTTTTTTCCAGGTTTTGGCGCGTAGTGCATAATAGAGCAGCACCGAAAGGAGTATGACCTCACCCACAATGATAATGACACCCGCACGGGGTCCCAGATGCGTGAATCCGAAATAGCAGGCAAGCACCAGGGATCCTACACCGAGAAAGCCGGTGACGGCAAATCCCGGTATGAGAAGAATTTCTACAAGTATCAGGATTATACCCAATACGATTAGCATTATTATAAGTCCGGTTCCCATAATATTTTGGTTATTTAATTTGTTCTGTAATTATTCCTTCCACACCATTGCCTTTAAGAATTTCGGCAAATGCTTCAGCCTCCTCTTTTTCATCGAAAGGAGCTATTATATATAGCACTTTCCCTTCAGAAAGGCTCCTTACTATCTCTTTTGAGGTATTATTTCTTATGAGGGCCATTACAGCATCAGGAATGCCACCCGCAAAATTTTCCAGAACGACACGATATTTCGGTCCTGTGGCAGGTGATTGCTCAGCCTGGCGGGCCTCATTGACTGAGATGCTTTTACCGTCACGATAGGCTACCAAAAATGCAGTAGGAAAGCCTCTTTTCCTCACTATGTTGATTTGAGAGAGTGCTTCTTGGTAGGAGTGGAAAATACCTGCGGTGTAGAGATATTTGCCTGAGGACTGTCTCTTTTCAAATACGGGACTCAATCCCTTGAGTTGATGTAATTGAGCTTTATGTGAGGTGACGGAGAGCTGAATGGAGTAGGAGACACCCGGTGTATTGACGGGTTCTGCTATAATCGCTGTATCCAAAATCCGGAATGAGTAGTCAAAGCTCTCCTTAGGTATCTCAATGGGGATGTCAAAGGGATCTGAGAAATGCTGTTTGATAAAGGCATATTGTTTTTCTTCGATGGAGGATGTTTCCTGCGGTTTTTCCGAAATATCCTCCAGATTGATTATGATACCCTCCATCAGAAAATTCATTTCCATCTGCTGAAGTGCGCTTGTAGCACTATTTATCTCAGATTGCAGTATGATTGCACGGTGTTCGGTGTTGAGCAGCAATTTTGAGAGCGTTTGAAGTTCCTGTTCATTTTCGGTGGAGGTATAGAGCTCCCTCATCATCTCCAGGTCTTTGCCGAGAGCAATCAGCGAGTCCTGCAGTCCACGTAAATTGACGAGCAGAGAGGTATAGTTCAAAAAGAGAGAGTCCATTGCTGTTGCAACCGGAGGTACTACGCTCTGTTCGGGAATGGATGGGAGTTCCTTCTCTATGGGTATTAGTGCAGCTATACTTCGTGCCTGTTCCAGAGAGGTGATGGGTTTTTTGATAGGTTTGTTCTCAAATGCCAGCACATATATGGTCACGCTGTCCCTGTGACAGCTCCTATTGGAAGCGAAAAGGGAAAAATTGCCATCAGGAGTATTACAGAAGAGAAAGTCGTCGAATGGGGAGGAGTAGGGAAAACCGAGGTTTTCCGGTATTCCCCAGTCGTTGATTTCCTCATCCCATCTGCTGACGAACAGATCATATCCGCCCATTCCAAAGAGGCCCTTGGTGGAGAAATAAAGCTCTCTTCCGTTGGAACTCAGGATAGGGAAGATGTCATCTTCAGGGGATGTAAGATTTTCGTTTATCAGTGTAGGATAGCTCCAGAGAGTGTCTCCTGAACAGGTGGAGGAGTAAAGATTCCATGAACCGCTCTCGTCCTGTGAGGAGAATACAATGTTTCTTATCCCTTCGGGGAAATAGATGGAGGTATAATATTCGTGAGAAGATGTGACATTCGGAACGAATGCATTGGGAATAGGAAGCCAGGATTTCTCTTCCAGGTGAGAGTACCATAGGAAAAAGTCATCGCGCGGTACGGTGAGAGAAGAGAGAACTCTCGGCTCGGTAGCATAGCTGAGCATATTGCGTCCATTCTCACTGCGTACAATCCTCTCAAGCAGATCTATCCGCTGAAGCGAATCGTTGCTTTTTTCGAGAAGCGAATACCATATATCCAGAGCTTTGTCAAAATCGTAGGTATCGTGCAATGCCTGGGCACGACGTACTTCCGTACTCCAATCCTGACCCATGAGGCATGACGCCGCAAATAGTGTCAGAATTAGAAAAAAAGCCCTGTCTATGTACTTGTATCTCATAATCGCCGTCAAAAAAGCCCAACAAAAATAGGAAATACTTCATATATTAAAAAATAATCGTAATTTTGCCCTTTCTTTTCGGAATATAAGGACAATAAGTAATTTTAAAATACAAAAGTATGCAAAGTAAAGGTGCCATTACATTTGTGGCAATTTTGATCGGACTGGCCTGTATTTTCCAGTTGTCATTTACTGCTGTTACATACATTCACGAGAACAAAGCCTCCAAATATGCAGAGGAAATCGTTCTAGCAGAGCAGTCCAAGCCTTCGTTCAGCGAAATTTCAGAGTTGGACCAAGCATTTTATCTTGACGGAATAAGAACAGAGGCCAAGAGCTTATATCTCGACTCTATAGCCAACAAGAAGGTTTATTTAGGTTACACTTACAAAGATGTAAAGGAAAAAGAACTCAACCTGGGTCTTGACCTCAGGGGCGGTA
>ENA-UPTA01004905-UPTA01004905.1-activated-sludge-metagenome-genome-assembly--contig:-NODE-4905-length-12513-cov-5.489966_pt1 | contig 12513 bp, 11 predicted proteins | sample MGYA00238184_ERZ773361 | MGnify/ENA primary metagenome ERZ773361 (study PRJEB29100, sample SAMN05720205) | activated sludge metagenome | isolation source: anaerobic digester from wastewater...
TGAGCAATCAACACTTTCTTTATCAAAGATGGTTTTCCATTAACACAACATATAGGGATGGTCAAGCTTTTTTTTGCTATATATTGTGTTGTTGTAAAATTTTCTCATCTGCGATGGGATCGCGGAACTCCTGTCAACCTTCCGGTGCAATCTGTCCTCAATGAAACACTCCAGGCAGGTGGAATGCCATAAAATGCTTGACATAACACCCGCTTTGATTTATTTTTGGGCCGACTTTTTTACAGGAGCATCATGAAGATGACCTTCGGTATGGTACAGATCAACATAACCCGCCTTTCCCTGCTGCTTAGCCTGGGCTTGCTGCGCTTATTGTGCCATATCCGCCGCCCGTCGTTTTTAGGTGATCAGTAGGAAAGACAGACAGATAAACCTAAAGGCCATGGGCGGACCGCCCCATGGCCTTTTTTGTTTCCCAAGAAAGGAGACTTTATGACTAAGAAAAATGACACCGTATTTATTTTTGATACAACCTTGAGAGACGGCGAACAATCTCCCGGATGCAGTATGAACCCGGATGAAAAGCTCCGTTTGGCCAAGCAGTTGGAAAAGCTGGGCGTCGATATCATCGAGGCAGGCTTCCCCGTGGCCTCCGAAGGAGATTTCGCTTCGGTACAACGGATTGCCCGTGAAATACACGGATCTCAGATCGCGGGGCTGGCACGAACAAACCTGCCCGATATCGACCGGTGCTGGGAGGCCATCAAGGACGCCACCACCCCTCGGATTCATACCTTCATTTCCTCGTCGGACATTCACCTGAAATATCAGTTGAAGAAGTCACGGAAGCAGGTGCTTCAGGAAGCCCGGGAAGCGGTAAGGCACGCCTGCGGTTATACGACCAACGTCGAATTCTCCCCCATGGATGCAACCCGTTCCGACCGGGATTACCTCTGCGAAATGGTCGAAGCCGTCATCGCCGAAGGGGCCAAGACGGTTAATATCCCCGATACGGTGGGCTATGCCATTCCTGAGGAGTTTGGCGCTCTGATCACCTATCTTTTCGACCATGTGAAAAACATTCGCAATGCCGTGATTGCCGTCCACTGTCATAATGATCTGGGGCTCGCGGTTGCCAATTCCCTGGCGGCTATCCGCGCCGGTGCACGCCAGGTGGAATGCACCATCAACGGCATCGGTGAGCGGGCCGGCAATGCCGCCATGGAAGAACTGGTCATGGCCCTGGCAACCCGGAAGGATTTCTTCGGTCTGAAGACGAACATCAAGACCCCTTACATCTACCAGACGTCGCGGCTTTTGACCCAGATCACAGGTGTGGCGGTCCAACCGAACAAGGCCATCGTCGGGGCCAACGCCTTCGCCCATGAATCGGGAATTCACCAGGATGGTCTTCTCAAGGAGAAGATCACCTACGAAATCATGACGCCCCAGTCCGTCGGCATCTCCGACAGCAACATCGTCCTGGGCAAACATTCGGGACGGCATGCAGTCAGCGAGCATTTAAAGAACATGGGTTTCAACCTGACCAGTGACCAGTTGAACCGGGTTACCGCCAAGGTCAAGGACCTGGCGGACGTGAAGAAGGAAGTCTTCGACGAAGACCTCGAGGCGATCGTTTACGAACAGCTTTTCCGTGCCGAGGACAAATACAAGCTGGATTACTTGAACGTTGTTTCCGGTAGTGTCGCCCTTCCAACGGCCACGATGCGGATGTCGATCGACGGCGAAATGTTCCAGGAAGCAGGGTTTGGTATCGGCCCCGTGGACGCAACGTTCACCGTCATCCGAAAAATTACACAGACCAATTACCCGCTTCTCAAGTACGCCGTCAACGCCATCACCGGCGGCACCGACGCCCAGGGAGAGGTGACGGTCCAGTTGCGTTATAACAACCGTTCCGTTATCGGCCATGGGGCCCATCCCGACGTGATCGTGGCGTCGGCGAAAGCTTATATCAATGCACTGAACCGTCTGGAGTGGTTGAAGAAGGACATCAAGGAGGTGGAAATCGAATAGCATGTTCCAATTCACCCGGGAACGGCAGATCGGATGGGGGGACCTCGATTCGGCGGGCATCGTCTACTATCCCCGTTACTACGAGTGGATCGACACCACGAACCATCAGCTGTTTGACGCCCTCGGCCTCAACATGAAAACACTCTGGCAAACCCGACAACTGCAGTTCGGCCTCGTGGAAACACGCTGCCACTACCTGCAGCCGGGCCGTTATCTGGACAAAATCCGCATCGTCTCTGAAATCGAGGACCTGGGGGAAAAAACCGTCACCCTGAAAACCCGGATTATTCGGATAGAAGACGATGTGGTGCTGGCGGAAGGTATGGAAAAACGCATCTGCATCGATTCCTCGAATCCGGAGCGGATGAAGGCCAAGGACATTCCAGAAGACATTCTGGCCATCCTCCGGAGAAAAATGACCGGTTGACGAGCGATTTTCCGTTGACATTCAGCCTTTTCTCTGAAAAAGATAAATCCCTCTTTTTTCCGTCGGGGCGGTGAAATGCCCTGTTTTGTTTCGGAAAATCCTAAAAAAACACACAAGGAGGTTGTCATATGGGTAAGGAATACAATGTTGCGGTCATGCCGGGAGACGGAACCGGGCCGGAAGTTGTTGCGGAAGGCATCAAAGTTCTTGATGCGGCGTCAAAGGCGCTGGGCTTCACCCTGCGTTACACCCATTACGATATCGGTGGCGAGCGCTATAAAAAAACGGGTGAAATTCTCCCGGACAGTGTGCTCGACGAACTGCGTCAGTTCAAAGTAATCTTCCTGGGCGCCATCGGTCATCCCGACGTGAAACCCGGCATCCTGGAAAAGGGCATCCTCCTGCGGACCCGGTTTGAACTGGACCAGTACATCAACCTGCGCCCGGTGAAGCTCTACGAAGGCGTCGATACACCGCTCAAAAACAAGGGTCCCAAGGAGATCGACTTCGTCGTCGTCCGGGAAAACACGGAAGGGCTTTACGCCGGTGCAGGCGGGTGCCTGAAGAAGGGTACAAAAGACGAGGTGGCGGTCCAGGAATCGATCAATACACGCAAGGGCGTCGAACGCTGCCTGCGCTACGCCTTTGAATACACAAAAAAACGCAACAAGGACAATAAGTTGACCCTCTGCGGCAAGACGAACGTCCTCACCTACGCCTTTGACCTCTGGGAGCGAACCTTTTACGAGATCGCCCCGGAATACCCCGGGATCAAGACGGACTACGCCCACGTAGACGCCACATGCATGTGGATGGTGAAGAATCCCGAGTGGTTCGACGTTATTGTGACGGACAACATGTTCGGCGACATCATCACCGACCTGGGCGCCATGATCCAGGGCGGCATGGGGATCGCCTGCGGCGGCAACATCAATCCCGAAGGGACGTCCATGTTCGAACCCATCGGCGGGTCCGCCCCGAAATATACGGGAAAAAACGTCATCAATCCCCTGGCGGCCATCACGGCAGGGGCCATGTTGCTGGACTGCCTTGGCGAGGAGAAGGGCGCCAAGATGATCGAGGACGCCGTCCAGAAGGCAATCAAAAAGGATTTCAAATCCCTGGAGGCAGGTAAAATGGGCATGGGCACCAGTGACGTGGGCAACCTGATCGCCCGGTACGTATTGGAAGGGAAATAGAAATTAGGAGAAATACCGTGGGAATGACCATTACAGAAAAGATCCTCGCGGCACACGCCGGTCTTGCCGAAGTGCATCCGGGGACTCTGATCAACGCCAGGGTGGATATCGCCCTGGGAAACGATATTACGGCCCCCATCGCCATCGAGGAATTTGTGAAGGCGGCGGGGAAAAAGGTTTTCGACAAGGATAAAGTGGTGCTGATTCCCGATCATTTTACGCCGAACAAGGACATCAGTTCTGCCCAACAGTGTAAATTCGTTCGTGAATTCGCCCGATCTCAGGAGCTCACCCATTACTACGAAGGGGGTGAGGTAGGCGTCGAGCATGCGCTTTTACCGGAGAAGGGGATCGTGCTCCCTGGTGATCTGGTGATCGGCGCCGACAGCCATACCTGCACCTACGGCGCCCTGGGGGCCTTCGCCACCGGTGTGGGAAGCACGGATCTGGCGGCGGCCATGCTGACCGGCGAGGTCTGGTTCAAGGTACCCGAATCGATCAAGTTCGTCCTGTACGGGAAGCTGAACCCCTGGGTATCCGGAAAAGACCTGATCCTTTTTATTATCGGCAAAATCGGCGTGGACGGCGCCCTTTACAAAGCGATGGAAATGACCGGCGAAACGATCGCAACGCTCGGCATGGCAGATCGGATGTCCATGGCCAACATGGCCATTGAGGCGGGAGCGAAAAACGGTATTTTCCCCTGCGACGATATCACCCGGGCCTATGTGAAAACCCGGGCGAAGCGATCCTGGACGGAATACGCGTCCGACGCGGATGCGGCATACTGTGAAACGATTGAAATCGACTGCAGTAAAATCGAACCCCAGGTGGCCTTCCCCCATCTGCCGTCGAATACCAGGGGCATCAGCGATGTCGGCGATGTCCGGATCGATCAGGCCGTCATCGGTTCCTGTACGAACGGTCGCATCGAAGACTTGCGGGTTGCGGCCCAGGTTCTCAAGGGACGGAAATCTGCTCCCCATGTGCGGCTCCTGATCATCCCGGCGACACCCGAAGTATACCGCATGGCCATGGATGAGGGCCTCATGAACATCTTCATGGACGCCAACGCCATCATCAGCCCCCCCACCTGCGGCCCCTGTCTGGGCGGTCACATGGGCATCCTGGCCCAGGGTGAGCGGGCTGTGGCAACGACAAACCGGAACTTCGTCGGCCGGATGGGGCATCCCGGCAGCGAGGTGTACCTGTCCAACCCGGCTGTCGCAGCCGCCTCCGCCGTCATGGGGAGACTTGCAGGCCCGGATGAATTGAAATAATCTGTCTATCGATGGTGGCGGGTGTGTTGTCAACATCAAGATGTCATCCTGAGCGCAGGCGAAGGATCTGATATTAAAAAGATTCTTCGTCGCTCATGCTCCTCAGAATGACAAAACGATTTTTAAGGAAGAACTTATGAAATTTCAGGGCAAAATTTGGAAATTCGGCGATAACATCGATACGGACGCAATCATTCCGGCCCGTTATCTGAATACAACGGACCATGCCGTCCTGGCTTCCCACTGCATGGAGGACGCGGATCCAGAGTTCCCCAGGAAGGTGAAGGCCGGGGATGTCATCGTCGGCGGTGAAAACTTCGGCTGCGGGTCATCCCGGGAACACGCCCCCATCGCCATCAAGGCCGCCGGGGTCTCCTGCGTCATCGCGAAGAGCTTCGCCCGCATCTTCTACCGGAACGCCTTCAACATGGGGCTTCCCATCTTCGAATCGAAAGAACTTTTCGACCGGGTGAAAGAAGGGGCGGTGGTTACCGTGGACGGCGACGCCGGTGTCATAAACATCGCCGGGGCGGAAGGGGAAGCGCTCACGATCACCCCCATCCCCCCCTTCATGCAGGAACTCATTGCCGATGGCGGCTTGATGAAGCACATCATGAAAAAGCAGGCCAAAGGCGCCTGATTATGAACACCGATCCGACCCGCAACGCGCAGATATCGGTTGCGGGTCGGCTTCGCCGATCAAAGGGAAGGGACGGTATAGTGTTCCACACCATCAGGATCGCACCACCAACCGAGAAAATCTACCAGCGCCTGGGTTACCGCCGTGACATCACCCGGCTTACTCCCCAACAGGAACAATTGATTGACCGCTATATCGACGAGGCCCTGGCCTTGATTCACCTGCAGGGTATGATGATCCGTCTGCCGATTTGCGACCGCGGAGTTGGCTTTGTCGTTCTGGGCGAAGATCTCCGTTTGGAAAGTACGAACCTCGCCGCTTTTCTGCACGGATGCGATGAGGTGCTGGTCATGGGCACCACGGCGGGGGAATCTGTCATGGCGGCCATCCGGACCGATATGGCAACGGACCACATCACCCGTGCGGTGGTCTTCGACGCCACAGCCGGCGAAATGGCGGACGGCGCATTGGACTGGCTCATGGATTATGCGCGCCGGGAGATTGTCCGGGAAGGAAAATTTCTGCTGGAGAGGCGCTACTCCGCCGGTTACGGCGACCTGGCGCTGGAAAACCAGCAGGCTTTTTACGCGGCACTCAATATGCCTGAAATAGGGGTCCAAATCACCCCGGAATGTTTGTTGATACCGGAAAAATCCGTTACGGCCATCACCGGAATCCGAAAAGGCGGTCGCGCCACGGAACCTTCTGCACAGGAAAATTCTGAATAAAACCTATAGATTTCAAATCAGAATAGCTGATCCAGGACATTCCGGACCATCCGGGAGAGTTCGCCCGTATTGTAAGGTTTCTGCAGAAAAGCGCGGCACCCGTTTTCCATAATCCGCGTTGCCTGCTCGTTCAGACTGTAGCCGCTGGCCAGGATGACCTTGATGTCGGGCTGGATCTCTTTGAGTTTCCGGAAGGTTTCCTCGCCGCTCATGCCCGGCATGATCATGTCCAGCATTACCAGGTCGATCTGTTCCCGTTTGGAAAGATAGGTCTCCAGGGCCTCGGCGCCGTTGGCGGCGGAAAAGGTCCGGTATCCCAGAACGTTCAGCATCTTGAGCGTCACATCCATCATCAAATCTTCGTCTTCCACAACCAGGATGCCCTCGGTGCCCTTGAATAGATGCTGATTGCCCCGCTCCAACTCGGGCATCGGAGACAGAACCGTACTGACGGCAGGCAGATAGATGCGGAAGGTCGTCCCGACGCCCCTTTCCGTATAGACATTGATCATGCCCCGGTGATTCTTGACAATGCCGTATACCGACGCCAACCCCAGACCGGAACCCCGCTTTTCCCGGTCTTTGGTCGTAAAGAAGGGCTCGAAAATCCTCTCCTTCGTTTCCTCGTCCATCCCGACGCCTTCATCCGTAATGGAAACCTGTACATAGGGACCAGCGGGAATTTTCATAAAGCCACTCTGGATTTCCGATACATCAACATTTTTTGTTTCCAGATACAAATTCCCCCCGGCCGGCATGGCCTGGGCGGCATTGACGAACAGATTCAGAAAAACCTGCTCCATCTGGCTGCTATCGGCCTCCACGGTCCAGAGGTTCTCTTCAAATCGGTAGTGGACAGCGATCTCTTTTCGCGTCCGGCAAAAAACGGAAGCCGTGCGTTCCAGGGTTTGGTTCAGGTCGGTCGGTTTGATTTCGTAGGCGCCACCCCGGGCAAACCCGAGCAGATCTCGCGTAAGAGTTGCGGCGTTTTTTACCTGCTCTTCAATGGCCTTTAATTTATTGTAATGGGGATGATCTCGACCGATATCATAGAGCATCAAAGAGACATATCCCCCGATACCCATAAGGATATTATTGAAATCATGGGCAATTCCTCCTGCCAGCGTTCCGATGGCCTCCATTTTCTGCGCCTGGAAGAACTGTTCCTCCATGGCTCTCTTTTCCATTTCCGCCTGCACCCGAGCCGTAATGTTACGGCCCACGGCCTGATATTCCTGGATACCGCCATGCTCGGGCAAAATAGCCCGGAGCGTCCAGCGGCTGCATTGCACGCTGTTTTCGGGAAAAACCATTTTCGCATCGAACATTCTGACTGGTTGACGGCTGTCGATTGCGGAAAATTCTTGCTTGACCTCATCGACATTATCCCAGGGAAATACCTCGAAGAAGCTCCGGCCAAGGAGATGGTCCGTTGACTGATCCAGATAGCGCCCGAGCGCACCGTTCGCAAAGGTCAGCTTTCCCTGCTGATCAAAACGGCAGATCAATTCCGTTTGATCTTCCACCACCGCCCGATAACGGTCGGATTCCGCCCGGATCTCCTCCCGGGAAGCCTCGATGGTTTCGATCATCCGGTTGATATTCTCCGCCAGCTTGGTCAGTTCGTCCCGGCCAGAAATGGAAATGCGATGCAGGGACTCTCCGGACATGCCGATATGATCCACCTCGTCGGACATCCTGTGCAGGCGGCGCAAAACCAGTTTTTCCAGGAGCAGAAAAACGATGCCCCCAAAGGCAAACGTCGTTAAAACCCCACAAAGAACCAAAAACGTTAGAGAGTTTAGTCCCTGCTTAAACAGCACCCTGGGCTGCTTGACGACCAGTTTCAGAACCGGCCGCCCGAAAATATCGTGCAATACCGCGGATCCCTGAATGACGTCCGTACTCAAGGGCTCAAGATTGATCTTTGTCTCGGATATTGCAAAACGAACGACTTTATCTTTGTGCCGGGAATACATTTGCGGGGCAAGAGGTAGAAAGCGGAGTTCCAGACGCGTGAGTTCCGCCAGACGGTCACTTTCCACGGCATCCAGGTAGCGGCCCATAATCATGGTGCCCCGGATGGGCCCGCGGTAATTACTGGTCAGAATCGGCCGTGAGGAAAACATCATCGGGCCCTCGGGTAATGCAAGGAGCCCCGTCAGGACACTTTCCGTATCCGCATGGGTTAAAAACGGGCAACCGGGATGCAAGTACTGCCGAACGGCATGCGAAAGGGGTGTTATCCGATTTGTACCGAGATCAAAACCCGTTCCGTAGATGATCTTTCCCTCCGCGTTGATAATAAGAAGCATATTGAGCCGTTGTTTCGCAAAGGTGGATTCCACAAGGTTTGCCTCAATATAGGCTTGATTCCCGTCCCGCACGAAGGCGTACGTGTCATCCCAGCCAGCATAATCTCCTGTTACGGTCGCCAGGAGGGACAGTTCGTTCTGCAGAATGATCAACCCCCGCAAGACATCCTGGCGGGTGAGCTGGGCTTCTGTATCCGTGAGATTTTTATACAGGAAAAACCAGGCGCCGGTCAGCGTCCCGACAGCTAAACAGACGAATGTTGCCGCAACAATGGCCAGTGTTTTTACTTTAAGCGTCATAAACACGATTCCCCGCAAGAAATCGAGAAAAACAGCCCTTTAGAAAAAGATCCCCAGACAGAAATAAAGAATCGCCGACATCAGGGCCGACATGGGAATTGTCAGAATCCAGGCCCAGATAATATTTCCGGCGACGCCCCAGCGGACGGCGGTCAGTCGTTTTGTCGCCCCGACCCCAACAATCGCCCCGGTAATGGTATGGGTGGTGCTGACGGGAATTCCCGCCAGAGACGCGCCGATAATGGAGATGGCGGCGGCTGTCTCGGCACAAAAACCGCCCATGGGTTGCAGTTTCGTAATCTTCGTGCCCATGGTTTTGACGATCCGCCAGCCTCCCGACATGATACCCAACGATATAACGGCGTAACAGGTCACCACGATCCACATGGGAATATAAAAGGTCGGTCCCAGCATGCCGTGACTGTAAAGAATGATGGCGATGATCCCCATGGTCTTCTGGGCGTCGTTTCCGCCGTGGCCCATGCTGTAAACTGCGGCGGAAAGCAGCTGGAGTTTCCGTAAGATATGCGTGGAGTGGGATACCGAAGAATGGCGGTTCAGGTTCAGGACAATGACCATCATTAAAAGACCGAGAGCCAGACCAATCGCCGGCGACAGGACAATAAAGAGGGTTACTTTGGTGATCCCTTTCCAAACCAGAATACCGAAGCCGGCCTTGACGACTCCCGCGCCGATCAGCCCCCCGATCAGAGCATGGGAGGAGCTGCTGGGCAGGCCGAAGTACCAGGTGATGATATTCCAGGCAATGGCGCCGCCCAAAGCTGATAATATCACGAGATCATTGACGATCTTCGGATCTATGATGCCGGTGCCGACCGTATTGGCCACCTTGACGCCGACAAAAAAAACGGCCATAAAATCAAAAAACGCCGCCCACAGGACAGCGTATTTTGCCGGAAGCACCTGTGTTGACACGATAGTTGAAATGGCGTTCGCCGAATCGTGAAAGCCATTTAAAAAATCAAAGACCAGGGCCACCAGGACCAGAAAGATCACAAAATAGAGTGAATCAACCATTTTTCAGGACAATACCCTCGGCGATATTGGACACGTCTTCACATACATCCAGGGCTTCTTCGAAGCGTTCGAAGATGTCCTTCCATTTGATCAGTTCGATCGGATCCTGTTCCTGTTCGAAGAGCTTGGCCATGACATTTCTCAGGAGCGCGTCGCCCAGATTTTCAATCGTGTTAATTTCTACACAGGCCTCCAGCACCTGAGGCGCGTTTTTCATGTCCCGCAGACCATGGACCAAAGCCTTGACTTTCTTAGTCGCTTCCACCAGAAGCACGGCCTGTTCGATAATTTCCGGACGGGGCGTCTTAATATGGAACAGGGACATCCGGACCGCCGTGGCTTCCGTCATGTCGAGAATGCTGTCCATTTTGTTGACCAGCGCATAGATATCCTCCCGATCCAGGGGCGTCAGGAAGGTCTTGTGCATCTTCTCGTAAGTCGTGTGGGTGATGATATCAGCCTCGTGTTCGATGCTTTTCAGCCGGGCGAGGTGCGAATCGAAACTGTCGTAATTGTTCAGCATTTCCAGGAATGCCTTAACGCCCTCCTCGATTTTTTCCGCCAGCTCGTCAAACAGGTCGAAGAATTTCTCCTCCCGGGGTATCAGTCGCATGATTATCCTCCAGCTATAAAGGGCTATGTTTTATCACTTTGACAAATCGCTCAAATGCCGCTATCTCATCTACCCAATAACGGTCAAAATTGCAATATTTTTCACCCAGGGCGAAAGAAATAATTCCTGAATAAAATAGGGTTAGTCCGTAGCCCCGGACCGTTTCATGGAGGAGAAAAAAATGCCCGAACTGCCGGAAGTGGAAACCTTATGCCGCCAGCTTGGAAAAGCCATCGTCGGCAAAATCCTGATTAAGACCCAATCCCTGGACGAAAAACTATACCATTTCTCAGAGCTGGAACAGCATAAGGTCACATCCGTCAGCCGCCGGGGTAAGAATCTGCTTTTGTTTTTCGATGACGGCCGTGTCCTGACCGTTCATCTCCGTATGACGGGACGCCTCCTGTGGCAGAAAGAAAACGGAGATCCTCCGAAATATACCCGATTCATCATGACCTTTTCCCATGGCCGGATTTTTTTCATCGATCCGCGGCGCTTCATGACCCTCACCTGGGAACGGACCTTTCCGGCCCAGTGCGGACCTGAACCGTTTCCACATCTGGACCCAGCCTACCTGAGTGATCGGGGCAAAAACCGGAAGAGCCCGGTCAAATCCTTTCTGCTGGATCAGGCGACGATCGCCGGCATTGGCAATATCTATGCCTGCGAAATTCTGCATCTGGCCGGAATTGCTCCCATGCGCCCGGTCTGTTCAATCGACGGCCAGCAATGGCAGCGCCTCTTGTCTGCAATCGATGACGTATTAAACAAGGCCGTACACTGCCGGGGCACCAGCATTTCCGACTGGCGAGATTTTCACGGCCAAAAGGGAACCTTCCAAAACGAGTTGCATGTTTACGGCCGTGACGGCCTCCCCTGTCTGCGCTGTGGTGCGGCGGTCGTACGGGGTTCCATTGGCGGCCGGGGAACCTATTTCTGCCCGGGATGCCAAACCTAAATTTTTATCGCTGCCGTCGGAATTCGAACAGTTTTTCCTTGAATAAAAACCGGATATTATGGTTAATGTACGGCAAAATCCAGGTATTCCATATTCTGCTTGTCAGGTTGGCGACCTTGAATGGCGTTTTTCTTATTCCTTAGAGATGACTGATCCATAACCTGCAGCCCGGGGGCGCATCGAATGATCGGAAAGAAACATAATTTCCTGAACCTGCATCTGTCGTTCCGTTTTGCCCTCATATCTGTTGTCCTTTTACCGAGCCTGTTGCTCTGGATTACGCTTAGCCTGCTGGCGGGAACCTTGAAAGCGGCCCTTCTTGGCGGCTTCATGGCTCTGTTTTGCTCGTTATCGGCATGGCTTCTGGCAGAAAAGTTGCTCATCGGCCAAGTTAAAAGCCTTGAAAAAACGCAAAAGAAATGGACTGATGTCATCAATTCTCTCCCCGATGCAACCTTTGTCATCGACCAGACCGGAATGGTCATCGTCTGGAATCAGGCAATAGAGGATTTGACGGGAATCAAAGCGGCCGATATGATCGGGAAGGCAGATCGGGCATACGCCATCCCCTTCTACGGAGAAAAACGGAACATGCTGATCGATTATGTGTTTCTCCCTCCGGAAGCGGTCGCGGGCCGGTACACGTCAGTCAAAAGGGCGGGAAACCGTCTCTACGGAGAAGGCGTCATCATGGCCCATCGATCGGAAAATCCCGTCTATTTCTGGGGCATGGCGTCACCTCTTTATGATGATGCCGGACAAGTGGTCGGCGCCATCGAAACCATCCGGGACATCAGCGATTACAAGGCAGCCGAGAAAAATCTTCTGGATGGGAGAGCCAAGTATCAGGCGCTGTTTGATTCCGCCAATGACGCCGTCACTCTGATGATCGATGATCAATTCATCGACTGTAACAAAAAAGCCTTGACCTTATTCGGCTGCACAAAAGAAGCGTTCATCGGGCAGACACCGCATCGCTTTTCCCCGGAACAGCAGCCGGACGGCACACACTCCATCCAG
>ENA-UPTA01004907-UPTA01004907.1-activated-sludge-metagenome-genome-assembly--contig:-NODE-4907-length-12510-cov-6.487515_pt1 | contig 12510 bp, 5 predicted proteins | sample MGYA00238184_ERZ773361 | MGnify/ENA primary metagenome ERZ773361 (study PRJEB29100, sample SAMN05720205) | activated sludge metagenome | isolation source: anaerobic digester from wastewater...
CTGCCTCACGGGTGATGTATTTGCTCATATATTCAGCCAGTTATTCATGTAAATTTGCAATCTAATTGCAAATATACACAATTAATGGCTCTAATAATAAAAAAAAGCTGCCCCGTATCCCGGAAGCAGCTTTTGTAAAAACAAAGATCAAAAATTAATCTTCGGCTTTTGCTTTCATTGCGTCCCAGATTACATAGCCACAAAGGAGGACGAACATCAGGAGGCCGACGAACATGGCACCATTGGTTTCCACCCAGTGGGTTGCCATGAGATCGATCTCGAAATACTTCATCACAGCGCTGATAACACCCATAAGGGCGCCACCGGCGATAAAGCCTGATGCAATAAGCGTACCGCGTTCGCGACGGGCGTTGTTAAGGTTTTCATCCTTGCTGCGGGTTGAAACGATGTGCGCAAGGATACCGCCGATGAGGATCGGGGTGTTTAGTTCAAGCGGAATGTACATTCCGAGAGCGAACGCGAGGGCCGGAACCTTGATCATTGTGAGGATCAAAGCCATTGCCGCACCGGCGATGTAAAGCATCCATGGCGCGGGTTTCTGAGACATCAGAGGCTCGATAACAGCTGCCATCGCGTTTGCCTGTGGGGCCTGAAGAGCATTGTCACCCTTGAAGCCATAAGCTTCGTTGAGAACCATGATGATCAAACCTACAACCGCGGCCGAAGCTGCAGTTCCGACGAACTTCCAGGTCTGCTGCTTGTAAGGTGAGCTTCCAAGCCAGTAGCCGATCTTTAAGTCGGTGATGAACGCGCCGGCGCACGAAAGGGCCGTACAAACAGCACCACCGATAAGAAGCGCCGTAACCATCCCCTCTTTTCCTTTAATTCCAAATGAAATAAGTATAATTGAAGAGAGGATGAGGGTCATCAGTGTCATTCCTGAAACAGGGTTGGTTCCAACAATCGCTATCGCGTTGGCGGCGACCGTTGTGAAGAGGAATGAAATAATGATCACGATCAGAAGACCGAGGAACGCGTGTCCAAAATTACCTGTCACTCCAAAATTGAAGAACAGAAGCAGTGCCAAACCTACGGCGAGGATACCTGAAACAATTACGAACATCGGAAGGTCCCGCTCAGTACGAAGGGCGCCTTTTGATGAACCTACACCTCCACCGATCTCTTTAGCAGCCAGTTTGAAAGCACCGGCGATAATGCCTGATGATCTTACGATACCTATGATGCCTGCCATCGCTATACCACCAATACCGATGTGACGCACATAGTTCCTGAATATCTGCTCGGCCGACATATCCTTTATCAGCACGGTTACATTAGCGCCAACAGGATCAACCAAAAACTGACCGATGTAGTAAACCACCGGGATCAGAAGATACCAGGAGACAAACGAACCGGCGGCGATGATCGCGGCATATTTTAAGCCAACTATAAAGCCAAGACCGGTTACGGCCGCGCCGATATTTATGTTGAATACCAGTTTATATTTGTCATAGAGCATGTCACCAATTGGCAATACACGGGTCGAGAATGTTTCGCTCCACCAACCGAAAGTGGCGATGATGAAGTCGTAAACACCACCCACAAGACCGGAAGAGACGAGCACAAGAGCCTGTGAGCCCCCTTTTTCGCCTGCTACCAGCACTTCAGTTGTCGCGGTTGCCTCCGGGAATGGGAACTTGCCGTGCATGTCTGCAACGAAATATTTCCGGAACGGGATCAGGAACAAAATTCCCAGAAAACCGCCGAGAAGTGACGAGAGGAACACCTGAAGAAAGGTAGCCTCGAGATCAAGAATGTAGAGCGCCGGAATAGTGAAGATGGCACCCGCAACCACGGCACCTGAAGTGGCACCGACCGACTGGATGATCACATTCTCGCCAAGGGCGTTCTTCCTTTTAAGCAGGGTAGAGAGCCCCACCGCGATTATCGCGATCGGTATGGCCGCCTCGAATACCTGTCCGATCTTAAGACCGAGATAGGCAGCAGCAGCTGAAAAGAGAATTGCCATTACGAGACCCAAAGAGATCGTGTAAACATTCACTTCGGGTACAATGCTAAGGGGCGACATTATCGGTTCGTATTTCTCGCCCGGTTTCAGTTCGGAATAAGCGTTTTTTGGAAGTCCTTTGACCTCACCCGTAGAGTGTCCGCTCATCTATGCTCCGCTATTAGTGTTGGTTAATGTTGTCGTTTATTTGAAAGTAAGTTGGGAGTGCCGAGAAGGCGTTGAAACCTCACTACTCACCACTCGCTACTAACTACCGAAAAAAACAAAAACCGGCCGCCTCAATTTAATGAAACAGCCGGTGGTAAGAAAAGGCGTCCCGCCGGCACAATCAGCGGGACGATAGTAGCACTATAATTTTACCGAGCTGATCACCTTCATGTAATTGGCTCTCTCGTACTGGGAAGGATCGCCCACATTCATGTAGCTCATCGATCCGCGCATATCCTCAACCGAGTTGTACTCATTCGCCTCCATCCAGAACTTCATCTTGGCGATCACATCAGAGATGTGGTTCGGACCGAATTTCAGGATGCTCGACATCATCTGGGTAACCTTGGCGCCAACCATGATCATCTTGATGACATCTTTTTCAGAGTAGATACCTGATGTGGCGGCGAGATCACAGTCGAGCCTGCCGTAAAGGATGCCGATCCAGCGGAGGGGTAGCCTCATTGCCATAGGTGTACTCAGAAGGACATTTGGCACCACTTCAAGGTTCTCGAGGTCGATATCAGGCTGGTAGAACCTGTTGAAGAGAACGAGACCGTCAGCGCCTGCTTTATCAAGCTGATCGGCCATCCACGCGGTTGAACTGAAATAAGGACTCAGTTTTACTGCGAGAGGTATTTTGATGTTTCTTTTAACTTCTTTTACGATATCGATGTAGAGTTGTTCGATCTCCCTGCCGTCGGTGTTGAAGTCGGTGGCAAGTTTATAGATATTGAGCTCGAGGGCGTCAGCACCGGCTTCTTCCATGTTATGAGCATATTTCACCCAACCGCCGAGAGTTGAACCGTTGAGGCTGGCGATCACCGGGATATCAGTTGCTTCTTTGGCTTTTCTGATAAGCTCGAGGTATTCATCCGGTCCGGCTTTATACTCGATATGATCGGGGAAGTAGCTTGTGGCTTCCGCGTAACTCTCGTTATGAGCGGTGGTATAGTGGAAGTTAGCGAGAGATTCTTTTTCGATCTGCTCTTCAAAGAGAGAGTAAAGAACCACGGCTGCAGCACCGGCATCTTCAAGGGCCTTGATCGAGGATATCTCCTGCGAAATGGGGCCGGCCGAAGGCACAACCGGATTTTTAAGTTTCATTCCAAGATATGTTGTTGTCAGATCCATTTTCATTTCCTTAAAATCTGTTTATTGATCCTTGAACCATTAAGAATTAGAGTTAGGCGTGGTGTTAGCCATGTTTTCATACAACTTCCACCTCTTGGAAACATCTTCCTGAGCATCTTCCATCAGTTTGGCTGCTGCCTCGGGGTGTGATTTTGTAAGCATTCTGTACCTGGTTTCAAGGTACGCGTAATCTTTGAATGGTATCTTCAGACCCTTGGAATCGAGGCTGAAAGGATTCTTCCCTTCGGCCGCGAGGTCAGGGTTGTACCTGAAGAGCTGCCAGTGACCTGAATCAACGGCGGCTTTTTGATTTCTGGTGGCTGTGCCCATGTCGATACCGTGAGCTATACAGTGGCTGTACGCAATAATGAGCGATGGACCGTCGTAAGCTTCAGCTTCGATGAAGGCTCTTACCGTGTGCGCGTCGTTCGCGCCCATGGCCACTTTTGCTACATAAACATTACCGTAGCTCATTGCCATCATCGCGAGGTCTTTCTTGGCTGCCGGTTTACCGCCTGCCGCAAACTTTGCAACTGCCGCTCTCGGGGTCGATTTCGACATCTGACCACCGGTGTTGGAGTAAACTTCGGTATCGAGAACGAGAATGTTAACATTCTTGCCCGACGCGATCACATGATCGAGACCGCCGAAACCGATGTCGTATGCCCATCCGTCACCACCCATGATCCATACCGACTTTTTAACGAGATAGTCAGCAAGTGAGGCGAGGTTCTGATAGTCGAACTTTTCATCTTCGTTTGCCGAGGCTTCAATCTCGGTCAGTCTCGCTCTGAGGGCAGTTACTCTTTCCCTCTGCTCGAGAATACCGGTTTCGTCCTTCTGGTCGGCATTGATCAGGTCGAACACCAGTCTTTCACCAATCTTTTCGCCATGTTTCACGAGGAGGTTGGTGGCCTGTTCGTTGAACTGGTCGATCGAGAGTTTGAATCCAAAGCCGAATTCGGCGTTATCTTCGAAGAGGGAGTTCGACCAAGCGGGCCCGCGACCTTCGGCATTTTTTGTCCAGGGGGTTGTAGGCAGGTTACCGCCATAGATCGATGAACAACCTGTCGCGTTGGCTATGATCGCCCTGTCACCGTAAAGCTGACTTACGAGTTTAACATAAGGTGTTTCACCGCAACCGGAGCATGCACCTGAGAACTCGAAGAGGGGTTCCATAAACTGGGAGTCTTTAACCGAGTTAACCTTAAGATCTCTTCTGTCCCACTCCGGGATATTGAGGAAGAAGTCCCAGTTAACTCTTTCGGTTTCCCTGAGAGGAAGTTGTGGAGCCATATTGATGGCTTTGAATCTTACTTCCCTCTTGTTCTTGGCAGGGCAGAACTCGACACAGAGTCCGCACCCGGTACAGTCTTCGACCGCGACCTGAAGTGAATACATCAAACCTTCGCCGTGTTCTTTAGCTTTAAAAGGCATCGATTTGAATGCTGCAGGGGCTTTGTCGAGCTCTTCAGGTTTATAGATCTTTGCTCTGATAGAAGCGTGTGGGCAGATAAGAACGCATTTGTTGCACTGAATACAAACTTCGGGATCCCAAACCGGCACTTCAAGCGCGATGTTTCGTTTTTCGTACTTGGTGGTTCCTGAGGGGAATGTACCATCAGCAGGCATCAGGCTTACAGGGAGGTCGTCACCGAAGCCGGCTATGATCTTGCCCGTTACATTCTTAACAAAGTCCGGTGAGTTAGCGGGAACCGCGTCGCGGATGTTGAATTTGGAAGTGACCGCGTTCGGAACTTCAACTTCAAAAAGGTTGTCGAGGGTTTTATCGACAGAATCGAAGTTCATCTGAACTATCTTCTCACCTTTTGAGCCGTATGTTTTCTGGATCGCTTTTTTGATCATCTCGATCGCCTTGTCCTTTGGAAGGATGGCTGAAATAGCGAAGAAGCATGTCTGCATGATCGAGTTGATCCTGCCGCCCATACCGGTTTCATTCGCTACTTTGTAGGCATCGATGATGTAAAGTTTCATTTTTCTTTCAATCAGATCGCGCTGAACTTTTTCGGGAAGTGTATCCCAAACCTCTTCTTTGGAAGCAGGGGTGTTCAGCAGGAAGGCCGCGCCTTCAACCGCGTCGCGAAGCATGTCGGTGGTCTCGAGGAACACAGTCTGATGGCATGCTACAAAGTTAGCGCGGTTGATAAGGTAGCTCGATTTGATCTTCTTGGGTCCGAACCTCAAGTGTGATGTTGTCATCGAACCTGATTTCTTCGAATCATAAACGAAGTAACCCTGAGCGAAGAAGTCGGTACCTTCACCGATGATCTTGATCGAGTTTTTGTTCGCGCCAACTGTACCGTCGGCACCGAGTCCGTAGAACTTGCCTTTAAATGTATCAGGATCTTCAACCGAGAAGGATGCATCGAAGTCGAGGCTGGTGTTGGTAACATCTTCTTTGATACCGATAGTGAAATGGTTCTTTGGTTTATCTTTTCCGAGTTCATCATAAACCGCTTTGATCATCGCGGGGGTGAATTCCTTCGAAGAAAGACCGTATCTGCCGCCGACGATCTTTGGGAACTCGAACGGCAGGTTACCTTCATTGAAAGATTCAGCAACAGCATTTACTACATCCAAGTAGAGAGGCTCTCCCGACGCTCCCGGCTCTTTTGTCCTGTCGAGCACGCCAATAACCTTAACGGTTTTAGGGAGTGCTTCAATAAAATGTTTGATTGAGAACGGTCTGTAAAGTCTTACTTTAAGAACACCAACCTTGTCTCCTTGCCCATTGAGGTACTCAACGGTTTCTTCAACAGCTTCGGCACCCGAGCCCATAATAATTACAACTTTTTCAGCATCAGGGGCACCAAAATAATCGAATAGGTGATACTGTCTGCCGGTAAGCGCGGCGAACTTGTCCATATGCTTCTGTACAATTTCAGGAGCCGCGATGTAATACGGGTTAACTGTTTCACGACCCTGGAAGTAAACATCAGGATTCTGTGCTGTTCCGCGGATGAATGGATTGTCAGGTGAGAGTCCTCTTTTTCTGTGCTCGAGAACCAACTGCTGGTCGATCATCTGTTTCATATCATCAGCATTAAGCTGTTCAATTTTTGCCACTTCGTGTGAGGTTCTGAAACCGTCGAAGAAGTGAATAAAAGGCACCCTTGCTTCAAGTGTGGCGGCCTGGGCGATAAGAGCAAAGTCCATAACTTCCTGAACCGAGTTCGAGGAAAGTAGAGCCCAGCCGGTTGAGCGGGTTGCCATAACATCACTGTGATCACCGAAGATCGAGAGTGCCGAAGCAGCGATCGAGCGGGCCGAAACATGAAAAACGGTCGAGGTTAACTCACCGGCAATTTTGAACATGTTCGGTATCATCAGTAACAAGCCCTGGGAGGCCGTAAATGTGGTAGTAAGTGATCCTGACTGGAGTGCACCGTGAACACTTCCTGATGCACCGCCTTCACTTTGAAGTTCTGATACAGCGGGTGTGTTTCCCCAAATATTCTTTTTTCCTTCTGCAGACCAGGCATCACACCACTCGGCCATATTGGAGGATGGGGTGATCGGGTATATCGCTATCACTTCATTCGTGTGAAACGCAACATGTGCCGCCGCCTCATTTCCGTCAATAGTTACTTTTTTTCTGTCCATTTTCTTACCATCATATTTATTTCGTGAATAAAGATCACTGATATGATGCAAATATTGTGCCAATTTGATATAAGCCCAAAAATGCGCTTTTTTCTCAAAGATTATCATTTTTGGCAATTCTAATTATTGATATGGGGAAACTTTTTTAAATGTGAGATGTGAAATGTGAAATGTGAAGTCTTTAAATGTGAAATGTGATTCGCCGCGGCGGATCATCACTCACCACGAACAACGGGCAACGGGTAACGCGCAACGACATCTCGCTACTCTCCACTCACTACTCGCTACTGGCAACGCGCAACGAAATCTCGCTACTCGCTACTCGCCACTCACCACTCACAACTAACTACTGGGAACGCGCAACGACATCTCGCTACTCACTACTCGCATCTCACCACTGATCACTATTTTTGTAACCGTAACAAACTAATTTTAACCAATGGCTTTAATTCCGAAGAACCGACCCAGACTTAAAATTCCCATGACGCTGATGGACAAAGTGTCCGAGGCAGCGTCCGCTCTGATCGTTGGTCTCACAACAATTCTTTTTCTGTTTCGTTATCAGGCTATATCTTCTGAAGTGCCGATGCAGTATGATTTCTCCGGAAACGTTTCACGTATGGGTAACAAGAATGAGTTGCTGTTGCTTCTCGGTGTCCTCATTCTGTTGTATGCGGGACTTACAATTCTTCAGCGTTATCCCCACACTTACAATTATCTTGTTGATATCACGGAGGGGAATGCCCCGCGTCAGTATTCTCTTGCGGTCAGGATGATCCGTTGGCTGAAGTTGATGATGGTGGGGCTTTTTTCGCTTCTCCTGCTTCAGTCTGCTTTTCCGGAAGTGATCAGTGAATCGTTGATGTTCGCAGGTGTTATCCTTTTTATTATCGCAACCTTTGTTCAGATGATCGGATATTTTTACCTGCAGGGGAGGAAGTGAACAGGTTTAAAAACAAACAGCCCCTCCACATTTATGAAGGGGCTGAGGACTTGCTTGTTTATTCCGTTACTTCTGTAAAACCATCTTTTTGGTGACTAAATTGTTACCGGATGTAAGGCGGTATAGATAGATGCCGCTGGGCAGGTTGGATGCATCAAACCTGACCGTGTGTCTGCCTGCCTGCAAGTATCCGGAAACCGGTTTTGCAACAATTTCTCCCAGCATGTTATAAACCACCAGTTCAACTTCATTGGCCACACTGAGTGAAAACTCTATCACTGTGGAGGGATTGAACGGGTTAGGATAGTTGTTTGCGAGGTTAAACCTTTCGGGTATTCCGTTTGATCCTGTCTCAAATGCCGATGTCGGTGAGTCATTCCTGAGTAGACCGCCATCAGTTGTGGCCGCAAAAAGTTTCCCGGTGGCTACATTGTAGTTGATCGAAGAAACTTTCACACCCGTAAGCCCGATATTGTTCCAGGTAACGGTTGGAGCGTCTTTCGAAGTGATGCTTGCAAAATATACACCATTGTTCCAGGAACTGACAAAAACATTGTCAGTATTGTCAACGGAGATTGAGTATATATGAGTGGCGCTCAAACCGGAGGTTTGCGGCTGCCATGAATTTCCACCATCACCCGAGAGATAGAGACCGTTTCCATATGTACCGGCAACTATAACCCCATTCGATGTTTTACCAAGTGACCATACATGAGGGTAATTCATTGCAGTGGATGTCCAGTTGCTTCCTCCGTCGGTGGTTTTGTAGATTCCGCCACCGAATGTTCCGGCGTAGATGTTGCCGGAATTGTCTGACAGCAACGCCTGTACAGCCTTAATTACCATACCATTACTTGCATCGTTCCATGTGGCACCGTTATCGGAGGTTCTGTAAACACCCTGACCCCAGAGCCCGGCATATATGAAATTACCACTAACGCTGAGTGCTCTTACATCATACTGCGGAAGTGCAGTTGACGACCAGGATGCCCCATTGTTGGTGGAAATGAAAACTCCTCTTTCAGTCGCTGCAAATAAATTACCGTTAGCCGTCTGTACAAGGCTCCAAATGAAGGCTGCATTCATGCCGTCGTTTATTACAGTGAACGAGGCACCCTGGTCGGTTGATCTTAATATCTTGCCTCCCCAGGTACCTGCCAGCATCGAACCGTCCTGAGCCTGGAGGATGGTCCAGATGAAATAATCCTGGCTGACTGTACCGACAAACTGCCAGTTTCCGACATTTATTGAGCCGCCTCCTCCGGTGTGGGTTCCGCGGACATGAACGGATGCTGTAGCGAAGTCATCCTCCGATACTCCTCCTGTTCCTGGTTCGGAATCTTCATCAAGCTGATCACAGGCAATAACTTCGGCAGCATTCACCATTGTTGTGTCAAGCGGGATATTGCCGATAAAGTTGGCAAGATTGTACTGCGCTCCTCCAGAAAGGGTCTTGCAGATCATCTGGCCGTTTTGCACACCACTTATGAAATTAACATGTGCCTGAGGAGCAAGGATCGATCCGGTTACGTCGATCGACTGGATCGTGATGTTCCGAGCGTTATGAAAATTGAACATGCAGTTGGTGATCGGTGTGCCAGAAACAACCAGGTTGCCGCCCCAGTCGATGCTGTCACCACTCACGTTCACCAGAGCTACAGATCCGTTGGGTACATTAATGTAAACTTCCTGAGTAAGTGTCATCTGCGCGGCACTTACTGAAAAAATGTTCAGAAACGGGTCATTTCCGTTAAGTGTGAGGGTTACACCCGACATATTGGTCGAACCGTTGGTGGTATAACCCGCCAACTGTGTTGAAAGCGCCGAGAGATATGCACCCGCGGCGGCGAAGTCGACCGGTGAGCCCTGTCTTGCGGTTCCGTCAATGATGCCGACCTGCTGTGAGATCGTACCGGTGGAGCCATAAACCACATTTCCCCCGGTCACGTTACCCGAAGCAAATGTGAGGTGTCTTCCAATTACCATCACATCAACCGTGCCACCGGAAGCCGGAAGGAGGTCACCCACGCTGAAGTTTGAGAAGAAACCGTCCCTTCCTACCGCAACCTTGCCCTGAACGTCAGCTGTCGGCTGGTTCATATCCTGTAATGTGAAAACATTAAAACCGGTCGCGGCTCCAAGGTTGAGGGCGTAACTTGATGCCACGTCAACTTTAACCGTGAGATTGAGTGTAGCGCTGCCGCCGTTGGCGACAGTTCCGACGGTCCAGTTACCCGACTGAGGGTCGAAACTTCCCTGTGATGCCTGATGGCTCTGATATGAAAGTCCACCGGGGAGGAAGTCTTTCACAACAACGCCGGTGGCCTGTGTCGGACCTGCATTTGAAAGTGTAAGAGTGAAGGTTACATTTTCACCATTGTTGGGATTCTGATTGCTGACGGTTTTTGTGAGTGAAAGATCAACCCGTTGAGTCCACTCAAACTGATAACTTGCGTTCTTTTCGGCGGTAACCGGGGTTGCAAGAACTATCTTCTGATAAGTGTTTGGGGCTGTCTGATGCACATAGCGTGTGCCTTGCGGTATCGTGATAACCGCGGTGGCAGTCACCGTGATGTTTGTGGCGCCACCCGGATTAAGGGAAATAAGTGGCGATACACCATTGGCATCCGTCGTAACCGTCGTTTGGCTAAGTGAACCCCCTGTGGTTGAGAGGGTGATCTGCCTGTTTGCAACGGGTCTTGCCAGTTCATCGAATACCCTTACCCTGAACTGAGCCGGGGATCCAGCGAAATACTGAGTTGCCGACGGAAGTATGAGAAGGGTCTTCACCGGAACGAATCCGTTCGCGTTCTGATTGGCATCCGCGATTATGGCCAGCGTTCTGTTCTTTAATTCTGTGTTCTGGATCGTGTTCGCGTCCATACCGTCAGCGAAGTGCCAGATGGCAAGCTGGATGGCGGCCGCTTCTTTTTGTACAGTGTTAAGAGCGCCGGTGTATGGATAGGCTTTATATGGATAATAGTTCATCAGAACGTATGTGATCTGGGACGGGGTGGTGTTTGAATCGATATATTGATGAGGTTGCGATGTTGTATAAAAAGCCAGACTGTGGCTGATATCGATACAGTAAAAGTTACTGTTCTGATTGTTTATCGTTCCTCTGAAGGTACCCGCCCAGGCATTGAAAACCCTGCCGGTATTGTAGGGATCATTGAACTTGATGCCGTTGGTACCTTTGTCGATCGCAAGTATCCTCGCGATACTGCTTGAGGCGTCTGAACTCTCAAAGAAAGAGAGGGGCAGACTCCCGGGTTTGTTGGCACCGCCTTCAACACCCAGGGTGTCGATCGAATACAGCGGAAAATTAAGGGCCAGCAGAAAAAGAGCCGGCAAGAAAAACAAAGTCTGTATTTTATTTCGCATTTTGCTTCACCTTTGGATTAATGTAACATAACCGGGATGCAAAAATCGTACCGCTGATTTTCTTTGGAATACTGCCGAAAATCGCATTGGGCGGTCGATTTTTGCGTCTCAGAATGAGAAAGTGTACTAAATCAGATCACTCTTCCAGCGTGCTCTTGTCACCTTCGGGGAGACCAAGGGCACGGGCCTTTAAGAGGCGGCGCATGATCTTGCCAGATCTGGTTTTCGGAAGGGCGTCCATCACGACGATCTTCTCAGGTCTGGCGATCGGTCCTATCTCGTGACCGACATGCTTCTTGAGGTCCTCGGAGAGGTTCTCATCTTCAGCATGTCCGGCTTTTAACACCACATACGCGTGGATAACATTTCCTTTTACATCGTGAGGCAGACCAATAGCGGCTGCTTCAGCAACCGCGTGGTGCGATACAAGCGCTGACTCGATCTCGGCGGTTCCGAGGCGGTAGCCGCTAACCTTGATCACATCATCGAGACGGCCAATAACCCAGATGTAACCATCTTTGTCTTTTCTGGCGGAGTCGCCTGCCTCATACATTGTTGTGTATTTGCTCCAGTATTGCTGTTTGTATCTTTCGGGATCGTGGAGAATTCCGCGCATTATTCCCGGCCAGGGTTTCTTGATAACAAGAATGCCTTCCTCACCCGGCGCGGCTGTATTTCCTTCATGATCGATAACGTCGGCTTCGATACCAAAGAGCGGTTTTGTGGCGCTTCCCGGTTTCAATGGGGTCGTGGGAAGTGGTGCTATCATCATTCCGCCTGTTTCTGTTTGCCACCATGTGTCCATTATCGGACATTTTGATTTGCCGATGACTTCATAATACCACTTCCAAGCTTCGGGATTGATAGGCTCGCCGACACTTCCGAGAATGCGGAGTGACGAAAGATCATGTCTGTTAGGCCATGCGTTGCCGAATCTCATCAGGCCTCTGATAGCAGTCGGCGCGGCATACAGTACGGTAATTCCATACTTTTCGATCATCTTCCACCAGCGGTTAGGGTAAGGGAAGTTCGGGGCACCTTCGTACATGAAACTTGTTGTGCCGTTAATAAGGGGGGCGTAAACGATGTAACTGTGGCCCGTTATCCACCCGGGATCTGCGGCGCACCAGTAGCGGTCTTCATCGTTGATATCAAAAACATATTTGAAAGTGGTGGCGGCATATACCATATACCCGCCGTGGGTGTGGATAACACCTTTGGGCCGACC
>ENA-UPTA01004908-UPTA01004908.1-activated-sludge-metagenome-genome-assembly--contig:-NODE-4908-length-12509-cov-6.624859_pt1 | contig 12509 bp, 10 predicted proteins | sample MGYA00238184_ERZ773361 | MGnify/ENA primary metagenome ERZ773361 (study PRJEB29100, sample SAMN05720205) | activated sludge metagenome | isolation source: anaerobic digester from wastewater...
GTGCGAAACGAGCTGGAACGCCACAACCAGTTGGACGCCATCGGCGGAGCGGAGTATCTGCAGCGCGTCATCGAATCGGTGCCCTCGTCCGCGAGCGTCCAGTACTACGCGGACATCGTCCGCGAGAAGATGCTGCTGCGGGAGACGATCATCGCGGCCACGGAGATCCTGACCGACGCCTACGATGAGAGCGGAGACGCCGCCGAGAAGCTCGATGCGGCCGAGCGACGGATCTTCGCCGTCACGGACAAGCGGATCACCAGTTCCGCCGTCGCTCTGAAGGACCTCGTCACGAAGGCCTACGAGATGATCGAGAAGCGGGAGGGCACCCATGTCACCGGGCTCCCGACCGGCTTCTACGAACTGGACGACAAGACCTGTGGACTGCAGAAAGGCGAGATGGTCATCATCGCCGGCCGGCCCAGCATGGGCAAGACGGCCTTCGCCTTGAACATCGCCGAGCACGTCGGGATCATCGAGAAAATCCCGACGGCGATCTTCTCACTGGAAATGGGCAAGCAGCAGTTGGCCGAGCGGTTCCTGTGCAGCTACAGCGGGGTGGACGCGCAGCTCGTCCGCAAAGGCATGCTGAGCACCGAGCACTACCAGAAGCTCGTGGAGGCGTGCGGCGTCATCTCCGAGGCGCCGATCTACATCGACGACACGTCCGCGTTGACGCCGCTGGAGCTTCGCGCCAAGGCCCGACGACTGCGAAGCGCCTACGGGATTCGCTGTGTCCTCGTGGATTACCTTCAATTGATGCACGTCGGCTCCGGCAAAGTCGAGTCCCGCCAGCAGGAGATCTCGACGATTTCGCGGTACCTCAAGTCGCTGGCCCGCGAGCTGGAAGCGCCCGTGGTCGTGCTGAGCCAGTTGAACCGTTCTCCGGAGGGTCGGGAAGACCACCGCCCGCGCATGAGCGACCTCCGCGAAAGCGGGAGCATCGAGCAAGACGCGGATGTCGTGATGCTCCTGCACCGCGAGGATTACTACCATCGCGGCGATGAATCCTACGAGCCGGACAATACGGCGGAGATCATCATCGCCAAGCAGCGCAACGGTCCCACCGGCACCGTCAAGCTGACCTTCCGGGAAAAGTGCACTCGCTTCGAGAACCTGGCACAGATCGAACAGGAAGCCGTACCGTTCTAAAGATAATGGATGATTGCTAATGAATAAGCAGGACGCGGTTCTCATTCTCCTTGGGCTGTTCGGTATGATAGGACCTGCCAGCGCCGGTGCGGCGGCCGAGAGTGTGGACCCCAATCATCCGTCCTCCGTCGCCGAGGAACCATCGAGGGCGATCATCAAGTCGATCGAGTTCGAGGGCAACAAGAAGTACAAGGATCACGTCCTTCGGCAGCGGCTCGGTTTTCAGCTCGGCGACCGCCTGGACCCGTTCCTGGCCGAGGGCGGCCGGCTGACCATCATGGAGGTCTATCGCAAGATCGGCTATTCCTCCGTGCAGGTCTCGCTGGACCGGGATCGACTCGCCGATGGGAACCTGTTGTACCGGATCGAGGAAGGGCCTCGCGTCCAGATCGGCCATATCGATTTCGTCGGCAACGAGACGTTCAGCACCATGACGCTCCGCCAGGTCATCAAGATCAAGGAGAGGAAGTGGCTGCTCTGGCCGTACCACTTCACTGAAGAGGCGATCGACGACGACGTCGAGCGGCTCCAGACGTTCTACTACGGCCGGGGATTCCTGAACTACCAGATCGAATCCAAGACGGAGCTGTCCGCCGACGGAGAGAAGATGGACGTGACGTTCGTCATCGAGGAGGGCCCCGTCTATCGCGTGGCCCAGATCGTCTTCTCGGGCACCGCTCACTTCACCGAGGAACAATTGCACGAGGATCTCGAGGTGCAGCCGGGCGACGTTTACCTCAAGGCGAAAGCCGACCGGGACGTCCGCGTGATCGAGCAGCGCTATCGAGAGATCGGGTACGTGGACGCCCAAGTCCGCCAGAGCGTGAAGTTCACGCCGGACGTGGAGGACAACCTCGTGAATCTGGCAATCGAGATTCGCGAAGGAGGGCAATTCCGTATCGGACGCATCGACGTCACGGGCAACGAAACGACGAAAGACAAGGTCGCCCGGCGGGTCCTCGATGAGTACAATTTCACGCCCGGCGAACTCTACGACGCCAAGAGGGCCCCGAAGGACGGCAACGGACGGCTCGAGAAGTACGTCGAGCGGGCCATGGGCGCCGGCCCCGGGCAAGTCATGATTCGGCCGGTCGCCCCGGAGGACGGCGACCCCAACCGCAAGGATGTCCGCGTGGACATGGAAGAGGGCATGACGGGGATGATCCGTCCGGGCGTCGGGTTCAGCAGTGACAGCGGCGTGCTGGGCCAGCTCATCTACCAACAACAGAACTTCGACATCACGGACCCGCCGGAGAGCTTCGGCGAGTGGCTGATGCCGTGGAAACCGTTCCGAGGGGGCGGGCAGCGATTCAATATTCGGCTCGAGCCTGGCACCAAGTACAGCCAGTACTCCGTCAATTTTGCGGACCCCTACTGGCGGGATGAACCGATCACGTTCAACACGCAGGGCCAGAGCTGGAAGCGGTTCCGGGAAAGCTACGACGAGAAACGGCTCAAAGGCGCCTTCGGGTTCGAGCAGCGGGTGGACGAGCAATGGCGACGGAGCATCGGCTTCCGAGCGGAGAACGTCGGAGTGGGAGACCTCGATTTCGACGCGCCCCGGGAGATCCGCGACGTCAAAGGGCACAACGAACTGTACGGCGTCCGTTTCGGTCTCGGGTTCAGCGGCGTGGATGACGTATACGACCCGAGCGAGGGCCACAACGTCGGTGTCTTTTACGAACAGGTGACCGGCGACGATGCCTTCGGCATCCTCGAAGGCAGTTACACGCACTACTTCACCCTGCACGAGGACGTGCTCGGTCGGCGGACCATTCTGTCGGGCAAGCTGCTCGCCGGCACAGTCGTCGGCGATGCGCCCCCGTTCGAGAAGTACTACGCGGGCGGCACGAGCCGCTACGGAATTCGCGGATTCGAATACCGCGGGGTGAGCACCCGCGGCCTGCAGACGGGCGTGGACCCGGCCTACGCCCAACGGAAGGACCCGATCGGAAGCGATTGGGTCTTCCTGGCCGGCGCGGAAGTCACGGTCCCGCTGGTCGGCAACAACTTCGGCCTGCTGCTGTTCACCGACAGCGGGACGATCGACACGGGCCGCTACCGTCTGTCGGTCGGCACGGGCATCGAGATCAAAGTGCCGCAGGTCTTCGGGAACATGCCGATCCGGTTCGAGATCGCCTCTCCCCTGCTCCGCGACGACGAGGATGAAACGCAGATCTTCAGCTTCTCGGGCGGCGGGATGTTCTGACCGCCGGCAACGGGCCGCTCTGCAAAAGACACGACGACAACAAAGGCAAGAAAGGGGTATCCTGATGAATGGAAAGATAGCAGTCAGTGGCGTTGTGATGTGTGCATTGGCCGTGCTTGCCGTGTTGGACCACGGGCAAGCGGCGTCGCAGCCGGCGGCCCCGACGGCGAAGATCGGGATCGTCAGCATGCGGGACGTGTTCAAGAACTGCAAGAAGCACATGCAGTACACGGGGCAGGCGATGAATCGCCAGGCCCGCCTCAGGGCCCAACTGGAAGACCTGAAGAAGGAGGTGGACGGCCAGGAAGTCGAGCTCAAGACCTTCAAGCAGGGCACGCCCGACTACATGCAGCAGCTCCAGATCCTGTTCGAGAAGCGGGCGAAGCTCCAGAGCCAGCAGGAACTCGTCAAACAGCAGTCGATGCTGGAAGACAAGAGGTGGCTCGAAGACCTCTATCAGGCGTTCGAGCGGGCCACGCAGGCCATCGCCAAGGAGAAGGGATTGGACCTGGTGCTGGAAAAGACCGAGCCCGAGTTTCCCATCCCCAGCGACGAGTTGATGACCACGCTGTACATGAACAAGGTGCTGTACGCCGGAGGGTGCATGGATCTGACGAGCGAAGTGACCGCTCGCGTCGATGCGGACGAGACGCTCAAACCATGACGGAGACCTTTCCTCACGGGGTGCAGATGACGATCACGATTGTCGAGTTGGCGAAACGGCTCGGGGCCACTGTGGCGGGCGCCCCTGCGACCGCGGACAGACCCATCACGGGCATCAAGCCGATCGAGATGGCCGGGGAGGGCGACGTGACATTCGTCACGGACGCCAAGCACCAGGCGGCAGCCGCCGGATCGCATGCGGCAGCAGTGCTCGTGGCCCAAGCCATCGACGGACTGGAGAAGCCGCAGCTCGTGGTCGCGGATGTCAATGTGGCCCTCATCCAAACCTTGGGGCTGTTCGCCCCCGAATTGAAGCCCGCCCCTGAAGGGGTGGATTCCTCGGCGCGAATCGGGTCCGGCGTTCGCTTGGGGCCCGGGGTCGGCATCGGCCCATTTGTCGTCATATCCGATGATGTGCAGATCGGGGCCAATACCGTCGTTGCCGCCGGCTGCCGGATCGGGCAGAACACGAAGATCGGCTCGGATTGCCGTCTCGACGCCAATGTCGTCGTGCACCACGGCTGTGTTCTGGGCAGCCACGTCGTGATCCAGGCCAACAGCACGATCGGCTGCACCGGTTTCGGCTACGCGTTCATCGACGGGGCCCATCGCCTCATTCCTCACAACGGAGGCGTCATCCTCGAGGATTTCGTGGAGATCGGAGCCAACTGCTGCGTTGACAGGGCGAAATTCGGCAATACGATAGTGGGCGCCGGCACGAAGATCGATAACCTCGTGCAAATCGCGCATAACGTGGTGATCGGCAAGTGTTGCTTGATCGCCGCCCAGGTGGGCGTGGCCGGCAGTTGCCGTCTTGGCGACGGAGTCGTCCTGGCCGGCCAGGTCGGGCTGGCCGACAACATCGAGATCGGTGACGGCGTCATGATCGGCGCCCAGGCCGGGGTGATGAGCAGCGTCGGGCCGGGGGAACGGCTCGCATGGACGCCTGCGCTGAACATCAAAGAAGCGGCAAGGGTGGTCGCCCATATCCTCCGTCTGCCGAAACTCTCGCAAGAGCTCAAGCGCCTGACGGCGAAGGTAGATAGACTTGAAGCTGCAGAAAACGATAAAGGATGAGGTCCAACTCGCAGGCAAGGGCCTCTTCGGAGGCCAGGAGGCCACGGTGACCTTTCGCCCGGGTGCGGAGGATTCGGGCATCGTCTTCGTGCGGACCGACATCACCAGCGCCGTGCGGATCCCGGCGACCGCTCCAAGCATTGCCGAGCGGAGCCGTCGTACGAGCGTCAAGAAAGGCGACGTCAGCATCGAAACCGTCGAGCACTGCTTAGCCGCGGTCCGCGCCCTGGAGATCGACAATATCACCATCGAGGTGAACGGGCCCGAGCTGCCCGCCCCTGACTGCAGCAGCGCCGAATACATCAAGACCCTCAAGTCGGCCGGGATCGTCGAACAGAAGAACCCGCGGAAGGAATTCGTCATCCGCAGGCCGATCAATCTCAGCGCCGCCGACGCGACGATCTACGCCCTGCCTGACTCAGACGGCGAACTGAACATTACCTACGACCTCGACTACAGCAGCCATCCGGCCATCGGCCGACAGGTCTTCAGCTACCGCCTGACACCCGATAGCTTCGAAACAGCCATGGCGCCCGCCCGCACCTTCCTCCTGGAGGCCGAGGCCCGGGAGTTCCAGGCCCGCGGGTTGGGCACGCACATCGGACCCACCGATATCCTGGTGATCGACACGGACGGGCCGATCAAGAACAGCTATCGGTTCCCCAACGAGTGTGTGCGGCACAAGATCGTGGACCTGATCGGGGACCTCATGCTGGTCGGTCGGCCTGTGATCGGGCGGATCGTGGCTTACAAGAGCGGTCACGCGCTCAACCAGCAGCTTGTTCGGAGGCTCTATGACGCGGTCCAGCAGCAGGAACGCGTGGACCGGTTCGGGACCGATGCGATCCTCGACATCCGGCGGATTCAGAAGATTCTGCCTCACCGCTATCCCTTCCTGCTCGTGGACAAGATCATCGAGGTCGAGGGCGACACGCGGATCAAAGGCGTCAAGAACGTGACCTTCAACGAGCAGTTCTTCCAGGGGCACTTTCCCTCGACGCCGATCATGCCGGGCGTACTGATCGTGGAGGCGATGGCCCAGGTCTCGGGCCTGTTGTTCGCCCAGCGACTGGAGCACACCGGCAAGCTCGCCATGCTCCTGAGCATGGATAACGTGAAATTGCGCAGGGCCGTCGTCCCGGGCGACCAGCTCATTCTCATCGCCGAGACGGTGCGCCTGCGACGCAGGACCGCCCATTGCCGATGCCAGGCGATGGTCGGCGATATCGTGGCCGCGGAGGCGGAGATCAAATTCATGCTGGTCGATGATGAGAAAGTCTGACATAGGAAGGCGTGAAGCGTGAAGTACGAGGCGTGAGGCGTCTGGTTGCATGCCGCTTCACCTGTCCCGCTTCACGAGGTCCGCCTGACGGAAAGGCAGGAACCACTGACATGGCGATAATCCATCCCACGGCGGTCGTGGAAAAGAACGTGCAATTGGCCGATGACGTGGTCATCGGGCCGCACTGCGTGGTCGGCAGCGGCGTGTCGATCGGCGCCGGGACGATCCTCGACGCCAGGGTGGTCATTACCGGCAATACGAAGATCGGCCGGGAAAATCACCTCTATCCGAATTCCCTCATCGGCTGCAGCCCCCAGATCCTCGGGCTGGGTGTGGACGCCGAGGTGGGCGGACTCGTGATTGGGGACCGCAACTCGATTCGTGAGAATGTTACGATCCATGTGAGCAAGCACCCCGGCGCCGCGACCCGGATCGGGAATGACAACCTGCTGATGGTCAACTCGCACATCGGTCACGACGCCGTTCTCGAAGACAAGATCGTCCTGAGCAATCTGGTCCAGATCGGGGGCCACGTGAAGATCGAGATGGGCGCGTGGTTCAGCGGGCTGGCGGCCTCGCACCAGTTCGTCACGATCGGGCGCTGGTCCTACGTCGCAGGTCTGGCGGGCCTGAGCCACGACGTCCCGCCGTTCCTCATTGTCAGCGGTCACTATCCGCCGCGGATCCGTGGAGTCAACAAACGAGGGATGAACCGAGCCGGCCTGACCGAGGAGCAGCAGGACCGGATCTACGAGGCCTACAAGCAGCTCTATCGCCAAGGCAGCACGCTGCTGAACAACGCCAAGGAACTGGCCGCGCAGGACGGGCTCGACGAGAACGTGCGAGCCATGATCGATGCGATCTTCAAGAGCAGCGAACACCGGTTCGGCCGATATCGGGAGACGCTCCGAACCGAATGATGAAAGACCTCGACCGTCACGTTGTCGGCCGCAGGAGTGCGATTTCCCGGATTCAGGGCTCAATGCAAGACCAAAAGATTCGAACCGCAGTCGTCGGCGCGGGCAAGATGGGCGCGATCCACGCCAAAGTGTACAGCCAGTTGCCCGACAGTGAACTCGTCGCCGTGGTGGATGCAGACAAGGCAAAGGCCTCGCAGCTCGCCGAGAAACACGGCTGCGCCGCCTATACGGATTGCGCCGAGGTGTTCGACAAGGTGGATGCCGTCACCATCGCCACGCCGACGACGACCCATCTGAGGCTGGCGAAACTGTTCCTTCGCCACAAGATCCCCGTGCTCGTGGAGAAGCCGCTGGCGTCAAGCGTCCGGGAAGGCCGCAAGATCGTCTCGCTGGCCCACAAGTACGACACGGTCGTGGCCGTGGGCCATTCGGAGCGGTGCAACCCGGTCGCCCAGGCCATGAAACGCCTGGAAATCGAGCCGAAGTTCATCGAAGCCCATCGCGTGAGCCCCTACCCCTTCCGCTCGACCGACGTGGGCGTCGTGCTCGATATCATGATCCACGATATCGACATCATCCTGTCCTTGGCCAGGAGCAAGATCAAGCGAGTGGACGCCGTCGGTGTCACAGTCATCGAGGGCGGCGAGGACATCTGCAGCGCGCGGATCGTCTTCGACAACGGGTGCATCGCCAATATCACCGCCTCCCGCCTGGCGCTCAAGACGGAGCGGCGGGTTCGCGTGTTCAGCCGGCAAGCCTATCTCAGCGTCGATTACCTCAAGAGGAGCGGAATCCTCATCAAGACCGACCCGAACAAGAACGTCATCGGCATGATCAAGGAGTGGCGTCAGCGCGGCGACTTCAATCCCACAACCGTGAACTGGCCCGACCTGCTGCACATCGAACAGCTTCAGATCGACGACAAGGAGCCGATTCGCCTCGAACAGGAGGCATTTCTGCGGGCCATCAAGGACCGATCTTTCGCCCCGGAAGTCAGTGCCGAGGAGGGCCTGGCTGCACTCCGCTGCGCCCAGAAGATCCTCCGCGCCGTCAAGAAGCACAAGTGGGAGTGAGCCATTGATGATGGTCAATCCAGCGGATTTTTGGGCTTGGGTGAGGAGGCGTTCCGCCGGGCCTTTCGGATCAGGTCGTACACCCAGTCCTCGAAGTACAGCGGATAGAGGTTCATCTTCTCGCTGGCCCACTGGACGCCCCGGCGGGTCAGAAGGTCCTTGAGCTGTTCCTCTTGTCCCGGAAACAGCGCGGCGATGCGTTTCTTGTATATGTGCCGGAGCATTCGCTGGCGCTTCTTGCGGGTCTCCTCGTCCTTGTCCACGGCACGGAAGAACTGGCGGATCGTGTCGATCTTCATGCCGTCTTTCTTGAAGAAGGGCGCCAGTCTCTTGGGAATCGCGTCGGCGATGATGAAGTCGTCATCGATGGTCTGCAACTGCGCCTCATTGGGCTCGTAGTGCAGGAAGGGGTCGTAGAAGAAGACCGCCGGGTGAAAGTCCACGCGATGCTCCGCCAGGAACGGCACGAACAGGTCTACGAATGCGCCGTCGCGGAACAGGTTCAGAGGCCCGTCGCTGATGCAGATGCTGTAGCAGAGCTTGTTGAAATCCCTGCGGTTGTAGCCGACGATCGCATTGAAGGCCCGACGGAGCTTCGGCAATGTGGCCCGCCGGACGTCGAAGATGATGAGTCGGGAGGAGATGGTTTCCAGCCCGCTGCGCTCCATCTCTTCCACGGCGTCGCGGACGGTCGCCCCGTGTGGCCAGATCACCGTGCAGCGCCTCAGTCGTTTGTCCATCCCGATCCTCGCGCGCACATCCGTGGCCAGCACCGGATCGAGGGTCAGAAGGTGGATGCGATCGCGCCTCGTGGGATGGCTCAGGATATCCTGCTTCGTATCGGTGATGGTATATTTGTCTTCGTACACGATCTTCCGCCTTTTGCGAGCCGGTCGCAAACACTCGTCATAGCTCCATACGTCGGGCCGGGGGCTCTGTTCGCATGGCCGCCGCAGCAGCCGGGCCGGCTGGAGCGGTCGATGCACTCCGGCGCCAGGCCGTCATGTCTGATTCTCCTGGTCGATGGCCCTGAGCCGTTCCTTGCGGGCCTGGACCCGCAGCCGGGCGTGCTCATAGCGTTGCTTCTCGTCAAGGCTCCGCGGCAACAACGGCGGGACGGGTACCGGTCTTTTCTCCTCGTCGAGCGCTACAATCGTCAGATGGGCCGTCGTCGCGAGCACCTGTCGAGCGGTGCAGGGATCTTCGCGAATGACCTGGACACCGACCTCCATCGAGGACCGGCTCACGTAGTTGACCGCCGCCTTGAGGATGACGTGGTCGCCGATGCGGATGGGTTGGCGAAAGACCAGGGAATCGATCCCGGCCGTTACGACCTCCCGGCCGCAGTGGCGCTGGGCGGCCATGGCCGCCGTCATGTCGATCCAGCCGACGATGGCCCCGCCGAAAGCGGTCCCCTGCGGGTTGGCCTGCGTCGGCATCACGAGATAGCGGGTTTCGACCGCGCTTTCGCCGGGCGTCTTGCCTTCAGAGTTCTGCATGGCGACATAATGTCGCGATCCCGCACGCCAAGTCAACAGCCTGCCGCTGGAAATCCACCGGCGGCCTGATCGGTGGGAAGGTCTTTGACCGTTCGGTTTTGTCGTATATCAGCACCATGCTCGACTACGTGTTATGATGGAAATGGCCATTTCATCTATCTGGTAAGCTGATGCTGGAAGACGAACTGCTGAAATTGAGGTTTCTATGCGGCAGCTCCAATGCCCTGGCGCGGATTTACCGGAAGTACGCGGATCAGCTTCTCGCGCTGGCAGGCGCTCTTCTGAGCGATGCGAATGAGGCGGAGGACGTTCTGCACGATGTCTTCCTGAAGCTCGCTCGATCCAATGGCACGTTCCGGCTGACCGGGAACTTGAAGAGCTATCTGGCGACCTGTGTTGCCAACCGCGCCCGGGACCTCCGGCGGCAACGCAAGCCAGGCAGGACACAGACCGACGGGCTCTGGGCAGACCGCGTCATTGTCGCCGAGCCATTCGAGGTCCTCGTGAGCGCCGAAGACGCCCGGGGAGCAGCGCGGGTCCTTACCGAGTTGCCCTACGAGCAGCGCGAAGCGGTGCTGCTCCATGTGACGGCGGGATTGAAGTTCCGCGAGATCGCCACAATGCAGGGCGTGTCCCTGCGTACAGCGCAGGGCCGATACCGATACGCCATGGACAAACTGCGCTCGGTGCTGGTTGAAAGAGATGATTCATGAGTAGCCGAGACTACATCGAGAAATGCGTCAAGAGCCTGCGTCTTTCCAGGGACGCAGACATGCACAGCCGCATTCTGGAAGATGTTCTGCACGTGCACGCCGAGACCAGAGTCGTTCGGTCGGCGCACCGCTATGCGGCAGTAAGGAGATTCATCATGACAAGCTGGACACTCAAGATAGGCGGCCTTGGCGCGATTTTTGTCGTCGCGGTTGTCCTCTTCGCACAGTTCGGAGGGGGCACAACCGCGCTGGCCGAGGTTCTCGAACATATCCAACAGGACAACTACAGCTTCACTCTGACCATCCGTTCCGGGCAAGCCCGCAGCGTACTGCGGGGTCGGGTGTACTCAGGTGGGCGGGTGCGTTTCGACGCCGGAGCAGGGGATTCAAGCACCGTCGTGGATCTTCAGTCCCGCAGACGCTTGCTCCTGTCTCACCGGTCGAAGACAGCTCGATACGTCGAGGGAACCGAGGAACTGACCCACACGGGTTCGGACAGACTTCTGCTGTTGTGCTCGCAACCCATGGAGAGCCTCTGGCATCTGTGCGACGGCACGGAGGACGATCTGGGCCAGGAGACGATAGCCGGGGTGAAGGCCCAGGGCTTCCTCGCCGTGCACGAGGATGAGTACTTTCGCAATGAGATCACGCTATGGGCGGCGTCGCGTTCAGGATGGCCCGTCCGGGTGGAGATCGCCTCGACGGCCCTCAAGCCCCCGAAGGATCGGCTGGACTTCATCCTGGAGGACTTCGTGATGGAGAGCAAGCTGGATGAGAGACTGTTCAGTCTGGAGCCTCCGTCCGGTTACGTGCTGTCCGGACAGGCAGGTCCGCCGGAGAATCCCTCCGAAGAAGAGAACCCCGACGAGGCCGGGAAGATCGCCGAGGCCTTCCGGCTCTGGGCACAGGAGCGGAACGACGAAGCCCTCGACTCGCTCTTGAGCGTCGATTGGGACAGGCCGATGGTCTTCGCCGACGAGCCGTACCTCTTCAGCCTGACGGAGCAGGCGGTCGCGTCGCTTCAGCCGACAGACCGCGACCGGCTGGTAGCGGTGATCTTGAATGAGTGCAATCAGCTTCGCAAGATCTGCTTTGCCCTGGTGGACCGAGCCAAGGAGGCCCAATCGGCCCAGGACTATGCGAACGCGGAAACCTGCCTCACAACCGCCCTGCACCTCGGCGAACTGGCGAACCGCAATCCTGGGGCCATGCTCATCCCACAAATGACGGGAATCGCGGCCCGGAAGTTGAGCCTTGTGCAGTTGAAATCGCTCTACGAGGAGATGAACGCCACGGAGAAGCTTGTGGACACCGAGCTGAAGACTCAGCAGGTGGACGCCGAGCACCAGGCTCTCGCCCAGAAGGCCCGCGAGTTGGGGAACACCCCCGGACCTACCCAATGACCTGGCGGCTCGCCTGTTGAGCCCGCCACGATGACATCATGTCACGATCCCAGACGCCAAGTCCATCTGGCGCCTGGGATTGTTTTGGGGTCAAAACGTGCGTTTCCCCGCCGAGCAAGACGAGCTTGATTGCGGGGACCGCGTCGGCTAAGATTGTACCCAGGACCCTCAAGTGAAGAAACCGCAACCTCACAACGACAGGAGGACAGCAGCATGCAACGACGAGACTTCCTCAAAACCGCCGCAATGGCAGGGGCCGGATGGTCCATTGTACCCGGCAGCGTGCTTGCCGGCGCCGGCGCGCCCAGCAACAAGCTCAACATCGCCTTGATCGGGACCTGGGGCCGTGGCGAGGCCCATTTCAAAGATCTGGAGGGCGAGAACGTGGTCGCCCTGTGCGACGTCAACGAGGAGCACCTGGAGTTCGGCGCCAAGCGATTCCCCAACGCCAAGAAATACGTCGACTGGCGCAAGTGCCTCGACCAGAAAGACCTCGACGCGGTCGTCTGCTGCACGGC
>ENA-UPTA01004910-UPTA01004910.1-activated-sludge-metagenome-genome-assembly--contig:-NODE-4910-length-12507-cov-5.562641_pt1 | contig 12507 bp, 12 predicted proteins | sample MGYA00238184_ERZ773361 | MGnify/ENA primary metagenome ERZ773361 (study PRJEB29100, sample SAMN05720205) | activated sludge metagenome | isolation source: anaerobic digester from wastewater...
TGGGAATCAGGTGGCCTGCCCCGGGAACGAGTCGGTGTTCGCCCTGCGGAAACAGCCCCGCCGCTTTTTTCAAATCCAACATTTTCCGGCTTTCACTGTTTTCTCCTTCCAGAATCAGGACTGGACAGGAAATTCCGGGCAGCAGGGGCCAGGGATTCTCTGCCGCGCCGCCCATAAAAATCGCCGCCTCGCCCCGGGGAGAACAGGCCAGTTGAAGGCTGCCGTCCGTGTCCACAGTCATGCCGTATTGCAGATACAAATCAAGCATTTCCCGATCCCAGTTGCGAAAAAGGGGCTTGGATTGAAGATACCTTTCCGCCTCCGCCGGTGTTGGCCAGCGATTCTTCCGCCGGATAGACTGCCGGGCCAGGGGATGTTCTTCGAGCGGCAGCGGTTTGTCATACCGGCTTTCCGGCAGGAGGATGGGTTCGATCAGAATCATCTTTTCCGCCAGGCCGGGGGAGAGGCCGTGAGCGAGCACACAGACACCGCCTCCCATGGAATGGCCAACCAGATAAGGCTTATCAATGTTCAGGTTCCGGCAGAGCCCGACAAGGTCTCCGGCCAGGATGTTCCATCCCAGGCCGCCCCGGTAAGGGTCGGTATCACGATGATCGCAGAAGAAGGGTGCAATGATGCGGAATCTGCTGGAGAGTTCCCGGGCGATCGGGTGCCACAGCCAGGGATTGAAGCCGGTTGCATGCAGCATGATCAGTGTTGGACCGTCTCCGCCATAAAGCAGATACTGTAGGCTTGTTGTTCCGATCTGCGTTTCCAGGACGTGGGGCTTATGCATGGCATGTTCTCCCTGATTGACGTTTTGCGGATTATACTGCAAGGGGATGGTTCGTCTAACATTTTTTTGCGGTGCGGCTTTTCTGTGCACTGATCTTTCCTCCTGACAAACCGGTTGTATTTTCCATCCTTGAAAGCTATGGTCACTTTCATATAAAGATGCATTTTTTAGGCAGCACGTCAATCTGCGCCAAGGTGTTTCGCTTGCAAGTGTAGATATTCTCTTCGATTATATGATTGCCGATCGCATCAAAAAACATTATCCCTTCGGGCCCAGGGAATCAAAAACGAGAAACGGATGATTTCATGCAAGATCGATTCAACAGGTCCTTTCTGCAAGCGCTTTTGGTACACTGGAATCTTGAGTTGATGCATGTTCGTCCGGATGACAGGATCGATGGCAGTCCGGAGCGAACCCTGAGCCGCGTGGTGATTGCCGATGTCCGGGAACGGATGTTCGTCCTGGAGGAAATCGCACCGGCCGAGAGCGGGCGTAAACAGCAAATCGCATTGATCCTTGAATACTTGTCCCGGCAGGGTTTGCAAAAAGTGCATCCCTGGCTGGCGGATCGGCAGGGAAAGATCGTGACCGAATATAGCGGCCGCTGCTGGCAGCTGCGCCCTTATATTCCGGGAAGCTCTTTACCCCGTTCCGAATACCTGGGTGAAGCCTGGCGGGGGATAGCCCTGGCGGATTTTTTGATTGACCTGCGGATTGCTGCGTCGAACGCAGGACACTCTTTTGCGGGTGCACCCTTTTCAGTTGTCGATTTCATCCACACCTTGATCGACAAGCTGGCTGCATATCATCCTGAAATTTTAAGTCGAATCAAGCCTGCTCTGGGGTATCTTGCAGATGAATTCTTCGGCGTTCACGATAACCTTCCCCTGGCTTTCTGTCATGGTGATTATCATCCCTTGAACGTCATCTGGTCGGAAGCGGCGATTTTGTCCGTCATTGACTGGGAGTTCTGCGGAGTCAAAACGGAAGCCTATGATCTGGCCCTGCTGCTTGGTTGTCTCGGTATGGAAGATCCCCTGATGCTGAATGGTCCCCTCATCCGGTCGCTGCTGCAACGCATAATCGAGAGAAACCTCTACGATGAGCGCTCTTTGAAATGCCTGCCGGAACTGGTCATGGCTCTCCGCTTTGCCTGGCTGTCGGAATGGCTGCGGAAAAACGACATGGAAATGGTTTGCCTCGAACTGGATTATCTGTCGTTGCTTTTCCATAACCAATCAGCGATCAAATCGGCATGGCGATGTTTTTAACTGCCGTCAAATATTCTCATTTGAGCCTCGCAACAACAGGGGGGGCTCATTTCCACCCATAGAGATTCGGAAGGATCTTTCGGAACATTGCTTTTTTATGACGGCATGTTGCGTCATTTTGCCTGCAGGGTTCCCACAGGAAAAATGTTTTTGATTCACACCATTCATTTCTTGAAACGATGCGGACATTTTGGTAACTTACCGGCAATTTCGCTCGGTCTTGCCTACGATCGTGGCAAAGGTCGGGTATCGAAACGATAACTAAGGGATGATAATCATGGAATTGAGTCGTTCTAACTGCGGCGAATTGGAGCTTGCGGATGTCGGGCGCAATGTGTGTCTCTGCGGCTGGGTGGATGCACTGCGGGATCACGGGGAGGTGTTGTTTATTCATTTAAGGGATAGAAGCGGCATCGTCCAGGTCTTGTTCAGTCCGGAGCAGACAGCCGCCGATTCCTATGCTCGGGCAGGATCTCTCAAAGGTGAATCCTGCATCACCGTGACCGGGAATGTTGTCGCAAGAATCGCGGGGACGGAAAATCCAAACCTGGAAACAGGCCTGATCGAAGTGGCGGCCCATGAGCTGACGGTCCTCAGCCAGGCGGACATTCTGCCGTTTCCGGTTTCGGAAAAGGCCATGATTGCGGGGCAGCCAAAAACCGCTGGGAATGTGACGGAAGATTTGCGTCTCCAGTATCGTTACCTGGACCTTCGACGGCCGTCCATGCAGGCAAATCTGATCAAAAGGCATCGGATCAACAAGTGTGTCCGCGATTTTCTCGATGAACGCGGCTTCATCGAGGTGGAAACGCCGATTCTGACAAAAAGCACCCCTGAAGGGGCACGGGACTATCTGGTGCCGAGCCGGGTGCATCCCAAGAACTTCTACGCCCTGCCCCAGTCGCCCCAGCTTTTCAAACAGCTCCTGATGGTCAGCGGGTTAGAGCGGTATTTCCAGATTGCCCGCTGCTTCCGGGACGAGGACCTGCGCCCGAATCGTCAGCCGGAATTCACTCAGCTCGATCTCGAGGCCTCGTTCATCGACGAGGAATTCCTCTACGGGTTGATCGAGGAACTGATCGTTCGCATGTTTGCCCTGGGCGGCATTGCCCTGCCGAGGCCCTTCCCGCGGATGGCTTACCGTGACGCCATGGATACCATGGGTTCGGATAAGCCCGATACGCGTTTCCGTCTGCGCTTTATCGAAGCGACGGATATTTTTCAGAAGACCTCCTACGGCATCTTTCGACAGATCATCGACCGGGGCGGTTGCATCAAAGGGATCAATATTCCACAAAGTTCGGAACAATTGAGCAAGAACGTGCTCCAGAACGAATACGCCAAGGAAATCGTCCCCGGTTTCGGCGCCAAGGGCATGACCTGGATGCGGGTACAGGGGGAGAAGCTGGAATCGAATATCGTTCAGTTTTTCAGTTCTGCGGAGCAGGGGGCGATACGGGAGCGATTCGAGGCCGCTGACGGGGATGTGATCATCATGATTGCCGATGCATCCTATGATATCGTCACGTCCGCCCTCGGAGAACTGAGACTCCATCTTGCCCGGCGGCTCAATCTGATTCCGGAGGGCGCCTTCAGTCCCCTGTGGGTCACGGATTTCCCCCTGTTCCTGCCGACCGAGGAGGGAATCACGTCCAATCATCATCCCTTTACCGCTCCTGACCGGACCGACTTTGATCCTTTCAACCGGGAGGAACTGCTGAGTCTGAATTCGCGAGCCTACGACCTGGTCATGAACGGGGAGGAACTTGGCGGCGGCAGTATCCGCATCCACGACCGGGATGTTCAGTTCAAAATCTTCCGTGCCCTGGGGCTGACCGAGCGCCAGGTACAGGACAAGTTCGGGTTCTTCCTGAGGGCTCTGGATTTCGGTGCGCCGCCTCACGGAGGCCTCGCGCTGGGTATGGACCGGGTGATTTCCATGATCCTGAGCGCCGCCTCGATTCGGGAGGTCATCGCTTTTCCAAAAAACCGCAGCGCTTACTGCCCGCTGACGGAGGCGCCGTCCGAAGTCGCCGAGGAGCAACTGGCGGAACTCAGTCTGCTGAATCTGGGTTCCCGGCAGGAACTGCCCGGAGCCGGTGAAAACAGCGATCTCCTGGACAACCTGTCCTGGGTGTCCCGGATCGCTGTCAGCGATCAGGAGCGGCCCATAATTGCCGCCACCCTGAAGGAAGCGGAAAAAATGGCGGAAAGTGTTGCCGCGCAGAGCGGGGAAGACGTGCCCCTGTTTTCCGTCCTGCCGATCAAGAATCAAATGAGAAAAGAGGCTCTGGCGAAAAACTCTCACCTTGCCGAGACGGGACAAATGCTGAAAAACGCGCCCGCCGTGAAGGGAGCGTTTTTTAAGGTCGCCAGTATTCTGGAATAAGAGGAGTCGAACTGTGTCTAATCATTTTATCTACCTGGACCCGTCACCCCAGGCAACGGGAGACGGTCCCCTGACGGGAAAGCGGATCGCTGTCCAATCCAACGTTGCCGTTCAGGGTTGGCCCACCGCGGCCGGTTCCCTGGCTCTGGAAAACTACACGGCCCTGGAAGACGCCACCGCGGTTGCACGCATCCGGGCGCAGGGCGGAGTCATTGTCGGGAGCAGCCGGATCAGCGAACTTGGGTTCGGTCTCCGGGACGACGCCGGAGAGGCCGTTTTAAGGGACGAAGGCACGGATGCCGTGCTCTTGACGGATTTTCTGGGCGAAGCCCGTGTGACTGCTGCCGATGTCTGTATGTTCGGTTACAAACCGACCTACGGCCTTGTTTCCCGCTTCGGCCTGATCGGCCTGATCCCGTCCATGGAAACCTATGGTGTTGCATCCGCTTCACTTCGAACCATCTCCGCGGTCATGGAAAGCATTGCCGGTCCCGATGCGCGAGATTTCTCCATGTCGGATCGGGAAAAGCCGGAGTTTGCTTCACGAACAATAAGTGCCAGACCGACCGTCAAAGCGGGCTTTCCGGCAGAAGTGATGACCATGCTGACCGACGAGGAACAACGGGCATATCGTGAGGGACTCCGAATGCTTTCCGAACGGGGAATCCCCGTTGAAGAGGTGTCCATGCCTGAATTCACGTTGTTTTCACTCGTTCACGGCGTGATGGGTTCGGTTGAAGCGTCTTCCAGCGCCGGGAAATATGACGGGGTCCGTTACGGCCACCGCGCCCAGGGAGCCAAAAACTGGAACGAGATGTACCTGAAATCTCGGGGCGAAGCGTTCGGTACGCTGGTGAAATCCTACCTCTTCCAGGGGGCGTATTTTCAGTTCGAAAACTACGACATCTTTGAGAAAGCGGGGCGCATCCGGGCCCGTCTGGTCAAATCCGTGAATGATCTGCTGGATGCGGTTGATGTTCTGGTTCTGCCGACGAAGCGGAAGCCCTTCGAGGCCAGGTGGGCGGAAACGCTGCACGATGTCTATAACGCCTTTTCCCTGACGCTTCCCGCCAACGTCACAGGGCTCCCTGTCTTACAGGTGCCCGGATTCATAGTGGACGGGGGAGAGGATCTCGGGATGCAATGGATCGGTCCGGCCTTCGGAGATGCCCGTCTGCTTGACCTGGCTAACCATTTTTTTGAACATAACGAGGCAAATGCATGATGGATTACGAAGCCGTTATCGGACTGGAAATACATGTGGAGTTGAACTGCCCTACGAAGATGTTCTGTGATTGCCCCAATCGGCCGGGTGATGAGCCGAACAAGAATACCTGTCCCATTTGCCTGTGGCTGCCCGGCGCGATTCCACGATTCGGCTACGAAGCGCTGGATAAGGCCGCCTTGGCCTGCCTGGCCCTGAACTGCGAAATACAGGAGAAAAGCGCCTTCGATCAGAAGGTGTACTATTATCCCGACCTGCCGAAGGGATTCCAGTTGTCCCAGGCGCATTATCCGCTGGCGAGAAACGGATGGCTGAATATCATCGGAGAAGACGGACAGGCCAAACGGTTGCGGATCCATCACATTCATATGGAAGAAGATGTGGCGAAGCTCGTTCATGAAATGGAGGGAAAAAACCCGATCAGCCTCGTCGATTTCAACCGGGCGGGAGCGCCCCTGATCGAAATCGTAACGGAACCGGACATGCGCAGTCCCCATGATGCCATGGAATTCGTCCGTCTCCTCCGGACGCAGATTCGCTATGCCGGCAGTTCCGAATGCAGTCTTGAAGCGGGAACCATGCGGGTGGATGCAAACATCTCCATCCGGCCCCGGGGAACGGATCAGATGAACACGAAGGTGGAAGTCAAGAACATGAACTCCATCCGCCATGTGGGCGATGCCATTGCCTATGAGATTGAACGCCAGCAGGAAAGCCTGGCGGCTGGGGAACCCATTGTTCTGCACACACGTCTCTGGGACCCGGTCAAGAAGGTGACCATCGCCATGCGGGGCAAGTTTGCCGGTCCCTGTGTCCCCGATCCTTCGGTGCCGCCGATTGTGATCTCCCGGGAATGGCTGGCGGATAAGATCGCCCGCCTTCCGGAGATGCCGACGGTGAAGGCGGAGCGTTTCAACAGGCAGTTCGGTCTGTCCGAAGAGGAGGCATTTCAACTGTGCGGCGAAAAAGAAACGGCGGATTATTTCGAGCAGGTTATGGCCTTTCCGGTGCCCGCGCGTATGGTGAACCACTGGCTGACGACACAGCTCCTGCCGGCGTTGAAGGAACGGGAAGAGACGCTCCCGGCGTCCCGGGTGACCCCGTCGCGTTTTGCCGAACTCCTGACGCTGATCGATCGTAACGAGGTGAACGCCAATTCGGCGAAGACGGTGCTCGTGCGCCTGTTTGAAACCGATTTGCCGGTTCGGACCGTGATTGAACAGGGCGGTTTTTCGCAGGTGTCGGACGCCTCCGAGCTGGAGGGAATCATTGCCGGCGTACTGGAGAAGCACGCAGCCGCTGTGGCGGATTATCGGGGTGGAAACGCCAAGACACTGGGCTTCCTTATCGGCCAGGCGATGCAGGCTTCAGGCGGCAAGGCCAATCCGAAAATGGTGCGGGAGCTCCTCATCAAGACGCTGACCCCTTAAGCAGCACAAATAAAAAGTATTCTTCTGTCTTTTCCTCTCAAAATGCTGTTTCCTCATGGCTTTTGTCCGGGTGATACGATAAAATTCAGGACAAACCGGCACGGACGGGGACCGTGCCGGTTTGTCGAAGTCAGGATTCACTGAGCAATTAATCCAAGCAAGGAGACTGATGATGAAATATCTGCTGCACGTCATGATTTTCTGTCTGCTGTTGGCACTGTCGGGTTGCGGTGCGGTTTATGTGAAGTCGCCCATCGGCGACGCTCCGCTTGTTCTGAATGCTTCCGAGTGGGAAGGAGAATGGTACAGCGGCGACAACGCTGTTATCTCCGTCAAGGTCATTGACAGGGATCAGGGCGTTCTCCAGCTGTCGGCCGTTGATTACGACGTGGAAAACCGGCCGAAGCTGGTTTCCGAAACGGTCCATATCCGCAAATGGCGAGATCACCTTTTTGCCTCCGTGCCGACCCGGTGTGATGACGACATGCCGGCGTTTTTCTGGGCACGCCTGGAGAGGGTTGCCGAACGGGTGATTTTCTGGATGCCGGATCGCCGGAAGATTAAAGTCCTGGTGGAGACGGGAAAATTACCGGGCATGATCGAGAAGGACGAGGATGTCGTTTTGGGCGAGCTCAAAGATGGCCATTACCAGATCCTGACCTCGGAAAAGGAGGGGATTCTCTATCAGTGGAATGACCCGGGTGTGCTGGTAAGAATCCTGCCCTGCAGGTTGAAATGATGTCACATTTGGGGGGGACCGCGCATTGGCTGTGCGGTCCTTACCGACTTTCCGCAGACTCCGACACGGCAAACCAGGCCATGCAGTCGAAAGGCAGCTTATCCGTCGCCTTGACGCCATGCCGCTTCAATTGATCATAGAAAGGCAGCTTCGACGCCCGGACCACCAGCACCTTTTCCGCGCAGGAGAAATAGACGCTTCTATGGAAACGGGTGAAGAGGGCTTTCAGTTCCGGGTAGATCATGGCCCGGTTGGCCAGATCCTTCACAAAACCGTTGTTATCGCCGTTTCTGGCCCTTCCCCGGTTTTTATCCCAACCCGGGGATTGGTATGCCGCCAGGGCCATCCGGAAAGACAACTCGTGCGGCCCGGTTGCGTTGTCCGGTTCAAGCCTGCCCCAGAACAAGGTACGCAATGACCCGGCGTGGGGATCGCGGCTGAAGAATTCCGCGGCGACCTGAATCCATAGTGGTTGCTGCTCTGCCAGGGGCCTGGCGCAAGCAGACCAGTGTTTGACGACACCGATCTCGCTGTTGCGCGCGCTCCACTCAATCGTGCAGTCTCCGCCGGAAATGCGGTAGATCGTGGCGTTCCATTCCGTATTTTTGTCGATGACAACCGGGCTTCTGTTTTCTGTGCTGTCCGGAAAGGTGCTGTTTGTCCCGGCATTTCCGGTCCGTGCGCAGATCAGACCCATAAGAACCAGGCAACCGGTGAGCATCAGGGAAAGGATCCGGTGTGCTGTTCGTGGGTGTGATGTTCTTGGGGAAGCAATCATTTTTATCCTCAGGAGCCGTCTTCTTCGGATTGATCCTCTGCGAAAATTCTTGATGTTTATCGTTCGCAAAATGCGATAATATATGGAAAATTTATCAAAGCAAACCAAATTATCCATGTCTTCGGTCATGTTTTAAGGGAGGGCCTATGAGCGCCAAGATATTCTTGATTATACTGGCTGGAGTCATGGCCCTGTTAATTTCAAGCGCCATTCTGGTCAATGTTCTGGAATCCAGCGGCAAATTGAGCCGTGAAACCATCGGTTCCGGCGGTGTGTCGGCCATACAAATCTACTTTTTCTCTTTGTTCCTCGTCATCTGTTTTACGGTCGTACCGCTTTTCATCAAGCTGTTTCTTTATATGCAGATCAAAATCGGTCATGGCGAGCTGGCCCCGATAAAATGGCTTCAGGTCAATGAAACGGCCGTCATTTACGGACTCTGGGTCATTATGCTGATCGGTTTTTGCATTGCCCTGCAGGGAGCGATCAAGGACGGCCTTTTTAAGTGATGCAAGGAAAATAACCAATGAGCGTCCAATGTGCTGTCTGTAGCAGACCTTTCTCCGATGAGGACTTGGCTGCATCCATATCCGGCAGTATCATGGGGGACGAGCATACGGATACCTATTATCTGTGTCCGGTCTGTCAGGTTTATACCGTACTCAACTACTGGGATGACTTTACAGGCACCGAGTCGACGGAGCTTTCCGGTCCCATGGCGCGTGAACGGGGTGACAAGCTTGTCGCGCTGATCAGGCAGTGTGCGGAACCCTGGGATAAGAAGTGCCGCTGTGAAGCGCACAAAGTCTATTTCAACGACACCCTGGATTGAGACGTCAGGCCTGGTTTTCAACCAGCGGTCATTTTTGGCATGAGGTATAAGGAAAGAGAGATATGGGCAGCTCTCATTATTGGACAAGCCTCTGGGGATTGTTGCTGTTCATCTTTATGGGGTTGTTCTGCCTGATGGCGGTCGGCGCGGTCATCGGTTTTTTCTCGGATCGTTTGGGTGTCCTGCCGCTGTGGCATTCTCCCCTTTGGCTTCGCTATAAAACGCTGATCATTGTCTTTGGCGTGATTATTGGGCTGGTGGCGCTTGTCGCCTTGATCCGGTATCAGGGGCTCCGTGAAGAACAACGTGCCCGGGAATATGCGGAAAAGCAGGGCTGGGGCTTTTCGCGGGAGGTGCCGCAGGAGATCGGCGCCGCAGTAAAAAACATCGTCAACGATCTGGACATTGATTTGCATTATACCCGGACCGTTGAGACGGCAAGCCGTCACATCTGGCTCTTCGACTGCTCTTACAGAAATAAAGAGGCTTCCGCTCGCAAATCCTATACTTACGGTATCGCCTGTCTGATTCGGTCGCATCGGTTTCAATCGGTTGAAGCACCTGTAACCATTGAATTTCGGGACTGGACGGAAATCATGAGTTCCGATAAAGTGGACATGGGGAAATCGCCGTTTGGCGAAAAATTTCTGGTTCTGTCCCGGGATGCGGAAACGGCACGCCGGGTCGTGAATGAATCGATTCAGTCGGTGATGCTTCAGTATCTTGCCGATGAGGACGGCGGCAGGGTAAGTGTCACACTGGGCAACAGGGGCGCTGTGTTATTGGCCGGTCGTGTTACCGAACAGGAGCAACTGCCGGAACTGATAGAACTGGCCCGCAGAATCGAAGAAGCGGCACGCTGAAGAAAAAGCAGGGAGGAAAATGACTGATATCAACCAAGATGGCTCGACCGTCTGCAACGGTGGTAATAGCCGCAACACAGGCCTGGAACCAGCCCGGCTGTTTCTGGTCGATGTCGCGGTAAGTCCGGAAAGTGCAGCAGCAGTAGCCGAGTACATCGCATTGCGCGGGAAAATGAATGTTATCCGGAATGCAGGGACTGACGTGGCGGTGGATTCAGGTGATGATCGCGATCGAATGGAACGCTACCTGGCGGCGGGAATCGAAAAGGCAACCTGTGCTTTGGTCCTGGTTTCACCGGTGTTGCAGGAGCCCTGGTGGTTGGCGCGTCTTGCGCAACGGGGTCAGTCTGCCGGTATTGCGCTTGCTTTGCTGACCCTCAAGGGCGCCTCAGGTCTGTCGGCAGGGTATGAAGCATTTGAAATGCTCCGCGGTATTAAGTCATTAAATGAATATATCTTCCGGTTGTCGCCGGATGTGGACCGGATCATTTTCAACAATCCGGAATACGGTGGGTTGATGGCCCATACGGCGCCCAATCACCCGCTCGATGCGTTTCTGGACTGGCAGCATTAGTGGATTTTAATGACAGTTGTTACCACGCGGATTTTGTTCGGGATGTATAAATGACCGGGATCATATCATTATTGATCATGATGATATTTTATCTTGCACCGGCGGTTTCTCCGGCGGCAGAGGTGTATATCTGGACCGACAAGGACGGTGTCACCCATATTGAGGATCAGGCCCCTCAAGTGTCTCCCCGGGACAAGATCAAGGTGGAAAAACACACCTTCGAGAAGGAAGTCTCCGTGCCGTTAGTGGTGAGTCCCGAGGCCGAAACCCTGCCTGCCGGTTCAACTCCCGGGAGCGTTGAGGACGCCGCGAAGCAGGAACTGGAACAAAAAGCGAAAGAGAAGGAACTTCAGCGGCAGCAGGCGATTGAAAAAGCCCGTCAGGAATACGAAGAAGCCAAGGCTCAGGAGAATCGTTATATTCGTAGAATGAAGAACGCGGACAACGCTAAAGCCCGCCATTACTGGAAAGACAAACTGGAAAGTATTGATGAAAAACGGCGGCAGTTGGAAGAACTGGAAAGTGGGAAATAATCTGCCCGAGATCGGGAAAGAATCTTTGTTCCCGGTCTGTAAATCGTTGACAACAACAGGCGTGCGAAATTTTTAATCAGGGGGTAAAGGGAAACCCTGGCAAAGAAACAGCCACAGTTATCTTGATGATGAAAGGAGGAATAAAATGAGGAAAAAGATCCGAGATTTCAGAGTATTCGTTATTCCGGCCCTGGTTTTGGGCGTCCTGCTGGTCTGGTGCGCCTCGTGCCTTGCCGATATCAACACGGCAACATTGACCATAACCCCCTCACCCTGCAAACGGGGAGATGTCCTCCATTTTACGGGATCGGTGTTTTACAGCCCCACTGCACATATTGCCCCCGGTACGACCTGCTACGGTGGTGTCTCCCTGGACAATTCAACCCATCCTGAACTAAGCGTATGGAATTCAGCGAAGCAGGTTTTCAAGTATCCGGCCCCGGGGGAAAAAACGGCCATCAATTTTACAAGCACGTACACGGTGCCTCAGGATTTCAAGGGATCAGACATTTGTTTTTATGTCACGGAAGGGAAATCGACACCTCGGCGTATCAGCAATAAATTCTGCATCATCGTCAAACCGACGCTGAAGCCTCTTTTTAGGGAGAAAATCAAGGTGACGCCGTCGCCGCAATAGCCGTTCGGTGTATTTCCAGTGAGAAACACATTGGTTCACGAAAGAGCTGCTTGAAGACAAAAAAGGATGTCCTTGTAAAAAAGTCAAAGATTCCCTCCCCCTGGACGGGGGAGGGTTAGGGTGGGGGTGAAAGCGTCCTTCCGGGCACCGACCCGGAATCCATTTCCAGTAGATAAGGCCCTGCAAATGGGTCCCGGATCAAGTCCAGGACGACAAATGACTACAAAGAAGTATCAGAATCTTATTTTCCACCCTCCCGCCAGGAGAGGGGAATCCAATTTTTCTACGGGCTCGCCAATGATGACCGATTTCCTTTTCGCTTTATAACCCCACGGAAAAAGATCACGTCTATTAACGGCAGGTCGGATTGGCGTTTCGTCAACCCTTTTCGGCGCTGACCATCAGATCCCCGATCATTTTGCTGAACCGGGAGGGATTTG
>ENA-UPTA01004911-UPTA01004911.1-activated-sludge-metagenome-genome-assembly--contig:-NODE-4911-length-12506-cov-7.986828_pt1 | contig 12506 bp, 11 predicted proteins | sample MGYA00238184_ERZ773361 | MGnify/ENA primary metagenome ERZ773361 (study PRJEB29100, sample SAMN05720205) | activated sludge metagenome | isolation source: anaerobic digester from wastewater...
TATGGAGTATCTTGATTCTGGTGTAATATACAAATATAGCATTTCAGATCAGTTACCCAATGTAGCACCTATGGAAACCGCTGAACTTGAGTATAACCCTATACTTGGTGCAAGAGCATGTCACAATTGTGCACATGAAAAAATATGGAATGGACATCTCATATGCCTTCATAGAGGTAATTTAACTGATGGAATTTGTCTAGACTGGACGGAACCAGAATCTAAACCACAAAGAATTAGAAGAACCAGGAGAACTAATGTATATAACAGAGGCTGATCAAAAAGATATGCGTGCGTTGATAGAGAAATTTTATATCGAGAGTGCAGCCGGTAAAACAATAGCCGCAGAACGTACTATATCTAAATTATTCACAGGATATATTGATACAATAATAACTGGAATAATTTTTTCGCCGGCGCATTCATTTTGGCGTTTTGCGGAACCAGACGATTTAATTCAGGAAGCTCGAGCGGCAATATATCTTTCTATTATTCGTAAACAATATATTTCAGGAAAAGGAACATTATTTAATTTCATTTATACTGTAATAGTTAATACTCTTAAAAATTTCAGTACCAAAAGCAATAGACACTTCAATCGCAAATCTGAAACAGATATAACAAAATTATATAATAATGGTTCATTAATATATGTTCAAAATATGGACGGTGGAATGGTTATTGAAGACATTATAGGGATGTTGTTACTGTACTTTGAAGACAAACCTAAGTTTCAAGGTCTTACATTACTACTGGCGAGATATATAGATGTATCCGGTGGTACACGTTTTGTAAAAAAACACTTCGTACAATATGCTAAAGGAAATAATTATTCACCGGCCATGGTCAATACATTTTTTAGTTATTTAAAACGCTTTGGTGCAAAAAAACAAATAAAAGAACTTCTTGTGCTATGCGAAACTGATAAATCAATAAAGGGAGACAGAATATGACTCAAAAAAGTACAGATGAGTTAATAGGTTTATTGCGTGAAGCATTAGTCATATGCCGTGAAGACCGCAAGATAGCAAAAGACAATTATAATTCATTAAGATCACAATTGGATGATATACTTGCACGTGATATGGAATCATCAGAAGATGGCAAGATTGAACAAGAAGTAAATCGTGCTTTAAAACTTGTGTTTGATAGTGGCAATAGAATGGAATCAGTTATAACCACTATAACCAAAATATTAGTAACACAGTTAACAAACGAATCCCGCGAAAAGGTTGCACAAAGTGTATTCGGAGGCGGTGGTCCTGGTTTGAACGGCAGAAAAATAATAGATCAACCTGTTGATCTTAAAGGATTACTGACTGAGGACTAATTCAAATTAGTCCTTCCAAGTCGCAACAATATGAGCAACATCCAAGTCAGCTAATGAACATCCGTTTGCTTCTGCAATAGCAAGTAATTCTGCTGTTTCATCATCAATAGTATAGCCTGCATCCTGCCAATATTTTTTTACTTTGTTTTCAAGAACAGCATTCTCAACATTAATTTCTTCTACTACATCTCCAAACATTAATCTATGCGTTACCATTCTATCGGTTGCTGCAAATCCCACATTATTAAGAAAACAATATTGCGTGAGTGCCATTACTAAGTCGTCATGGCCAGCAAGTGCTTCAAGTCTTCCTGCTTTAGTATATCCAAAGCCTCTAAGTTCATTCAATAGGCGTACACTCATTATTTTAATTTCACTTTTGACTATCATAGTCTGCATGATGGCAAGCGCATTAGCGCGATTTGTAACGCTCATAGGAAATCCTGGCGTAAGTTCCTTTTTGTTTTTTCTATGCCAATACAATCCAGGATACATTGTAGTAGTTGCAAAATATTCTGTTACTGGACCACCAAGACCAGTTGATTCTATGGATAACTTTGCGTCATTCCAATGTTGACAAATTAATTCTATAACTCTTTTTAATCGTTCGGTGTCTATCTTTCCGCGGTATTCAGCTACCTGCGAATTGTCTTCTGGGTCCATAACTAATATTGTTGAAAAGTCGTTTGCGCGGCCGGTAGCCACGTCACAATTATGCGTTGGAATATAATTACAACAATAAGTATGATCCTCTGTTTCAAAATTATACACTTCTCCAGTATATGAACTTTTAATATTCTCACTAACTTTTAAATAAATATATTTATTGTCTTCTGATAAATAACAACAGCCTATAGACTTTCGTATTTTGGGAGTAGGCATAATTTTAATTGGAATATTTAACAAATTCATAAGCTTAATATTTTCATAAGTTTCAATATTTAAATAATAAGTTTCTTTTTGATTTACTGTTCTTCCTAAGATTGTTGCTTTTGAATTCGCCTTTCGTAACAGTTTTAAGTTTGATACAATTCCTAATGAAAATATAATATCTTGTACATCTTGTAATAATTTTAAACTGACTGATACAAAAGATGATCTAAAGTACTTTTTCTTTACATCTGCATTGAAATTATTTATTATTGAACCGTCGCCCAATAAATATCCTTTTATTAGTTGAATTTTATATTTTCGTGGAATAAACTTGATCCATTCTGGAATTTGTTTATTGGCTGCTCCCTCACCAAAATTATCAGTTAAAAAGCTAGCTAGTTGTCTAGTGCTTAAATGAATTGCTAACGAATTTTCAGTTGGCTTTTTAGTTGCGCAAATTTTTCTATTGTATTTATTAAATAGATTCGAAATTTTTTCAACTAAATATAATTCTGAAGTTAAATTATGAGAAGTTGTAATTTTACAATCATATTTTATTGCCTTTCCAGTTTTTGCGATATGTCCCTCGGCAATCCACAATCCAATATACCACCATGCATCTTCGTCTAATATAAAATTTGAATCTATATTAAAATCGTATCTTTTCGATTGATACTGTTCAAATTTTTTTATCATAGTTTCTTCTGAGATTTTTTCTATATTATAAATGTTAGGATAACACAGCCAATCTCCTTTTTTTAATTCTTGTACTGGATAAAATTTAAAATCATGCTTCCATGTGCGAGGATTATAACTAAGTTTTCCAGGTCTTATAATTTTACTTTTAGATGCAAGTATAGGATGTTCTTCTGTAAAGGTTGTTGTATTGTATATATTTTCAACTTGTAATGTATATATTGGTTTATCTTTTACTTTATGCTTAATTTTCTTTATGATTTTCGTTTCGTTTCCATCTTTAGAATATAGCATATCTGTTGTAGCTTCTACACTCTCAATATTTTTTAATCCATTGTTTGTTAAAACTTTTTCTCCTGTTGGTAAACAAACAGCAACATATTGTTTCCCAGGTACAGGATCTCTCCATACCCACAATCCCTTAACATATCCATATCTATCATCAAAATCATCGTTCATCTCGAGCATTTTGGAAAAATCTTTGTAATAACCCTCTTCATCTATATCTTCAGAATATAAAAAGTCTGTACGTATTGGAGACTGCGGATCTATCTTTTCAAGAATATATCCTGGAATCAGAGAATTTTCCATATCATAAACTTCTTGACCAAGTATTTCTATTTTGTATATCCTGTCACCAAGAGACTCGCGCATTGTAGCGTGCCATTCTGGATCTTGATATTGTGGTATATCAGAAGTGTCAACATCTATTAAGTGGAATTTGGATTCCGTAGGATTGTCCTGAGCATAATGAAATAATCTAAGATATTCATTATCTACTGGATTCTGAGGTAATGTAGATATAACAAATAATTGTGATGGCAGAGTCTTATTTGTGAATGGAGTTAGTAGACCCGCAGAGAGCGCTGGAAGTGCAGAAGCTAAAAGTGCTTTTTGTTGATCCATAGCCCCGAATTCATCTATTATTAATAGTGATATAGAACCACCACGACCTGCATCAGAAGATCTTGGAACTGCTGTTACTTTACTTCCATTATGCGAAAATGATAATGTAGTCTTTGCAAATTCATCGGTCGGCTGCTTCAGCCATATCGGAAGATGGTCATATGTAAATTTTACTCTACGTAGTAAATCTGTAGATTCCCGCTGTGTTAATGAAACTATGACAATATTCTGTGCTTCAAAGAATAATGCACGATATAATGCATAACAAGCTGTCAATGTTGAAAATCCCGTCTGTCTGGTTTTCTTAGAAATAATTTGTTTTTTACTGATAAAATCCCGGCATGCGTTTTTTTGCCACTTATACATGTCTTCATGAAGCGCTACAGAACCGCGCGATGGATGCGAAACTTTGACGTAATTTAAACAGAAATATAAGAATCCCGTTCCATTTTCTACGTCTCTTAAAGCTTTCAGCTCTTCTTTTATTTCTTCAATTGTTAATTGCGATTTATCATTCATGCTGTTCCTCATATGTATTATATTGCCTCTATGACTAAAAAATGCCGCGCTTTTTACGGTCGGAACAACAATATAATATATGGGAATGATATAGGTCTCGGGAGAAAAAGCATGGCTGAAAATTACAAAGATGGTGTACTTAATGAACTGAACAAGCGCGAAGATTTTTCGCAATATAGAGACTTGTTCGGCAGTCCCATACAACAAGAGACAACAGGGAGCGATGGAGCTAGGGCAGAAATAGATTTACTGCTTAAGAAAATAGACAGAAAACTCAAACGTTATTCACAATCCGATACAGAACTAATAGGTAGACCAGACTATAGTATAAGTCCAAGAGAGCTTATCCCAATATCTTTATTCGGTGATGATGATGGACTAAATGCTCTTGGCGGCGCATCAACTCGCAGAATGATGCAAGATCTCGAAAAGATAGAACAAGAGAAAACATTCAGAATCAACAGATATAAAAGACTTCAAAAAACATTAGAAGCGCCAGAAGCAGAAGGTATCTTAATGGTATATGCTGATGAAACTACCACAGAAGATATAAACGGTGAGATACTGCATGTTTTACACCCAGATAAAAGAGTAAAAGAAACTGTTATTGAATTATTTAATCGATGCAATTTATATGATCGAGCATGGTCTATAGTATATAATATGTGTGGTTTTGGTGATGAATTTTATGATGTAATTCCTGCGCTGTCAGCAGATAGAATAGCTAAGATAGAATGGATACCTCGTGATAGAATAGAACGTGTTGAAGAGAATAATGTACTTATTGGTTTTCGTGCAGTTGATACAGCAACAGCAGAGGCGTCTGATCCCACAACTGTATATTCAACATATAAATACATAAATACTGATAACCAAGAAGATGAAGCATATAATTCAAAAAAATTAATACATCCATTTAGAATACTGCATTTTAAAATACCTTCAGAAAAATATCAACCATATGGTAAATCAGTTCTTGATGCAATTGTTTCACCAATAGAACAACTTAATATGATGATAAAAGCACTACTTATAGCCAGGGTTACTAGAGCTCCTGAACGTAGAATATTTAATATAGATGTTGGTAATCTTCAGGGTGAACCCGCTATAAAATATGCATATGATGCAGTTAACTTTTTAAAGAAAAAGAAACAACTCGATCAAGTTCGTGGCGCAAGTACACCAGATATGGTACGTGATTCATTCGGTGCTACTGAAGACATAGTAATACCAAAACGTGCTGGAACAGAGGGCAATTCAATTGATACTCTTCCAGCAGCCAATGGACTTGATCAAATTGCAGATATAGAATTTCTTAACAATAGGATATTCCCATCTACTGGTGTACCAAAAGAATATCTATATGATACACAATTCCAGTTTGCAAATACAGCACTTAGTTCTAAATCTGTTATTTTTGCAAAACGAGTTCGTAGAGTCCAAAGATTTTTTTTAGCACAGCTATATAAATTGACTGCTATAGAACTTAAGCTTCGTGGTTTCTCTAATGAACAAATAGATGATGTAACGTTGATGATGAACAATCCATCAAATATAGATGATAAAGAAAGAAACGAAGTCGATACAGCACTTTGGACACTAATATCATCAATAAAAAATGTCAATACGGATGGAATATTTTATCCAGACTATTTAATATATCGCAATTATCTTCAGATGGATGATGAAGAAATAGTTGAATTGCTCAAGCTTGCGCAACTTCAGGCAGCAGGAGAAAATATATTTAAGTTTCTACCGGAAGAAGAAAGACCGGAGGGAGCTAAAGACCTTGGAGGTACAACTCCAGGAGAAGTTAGTGATAATATAACTATGGGTGGTGGAATGGGCGAAGCGCAACCAGGAATGGAAGCAGAAAATTCCGAAGAAGGTGCCTCGCCGGCTGTACCGCAAGAAGTAGAACAAGCACTTGGAAAAGCTCCTGAAAACGCATCAATAACTCCAGATACTAATTTAAAAACACAGTATACTGAAGCTTTTGATAGAAAAATGGCACTAATGCGCAAATTTCAAGAAGAACAAACTGCAGTATTAACTAGTATGGCTGCAGCAGAAACAGAACGATTATATGTTCGCCGAACGACTGGACGTAGCATAAATGTTTCATATCTTGAGGAATCTGGTGAATTAGATGGTCTTGAAATATTGATCAACATGAAAAATAAAAAGGAAGAGACTTTTTTGGAAAGTGAAGAATAAAAAGACTATCATTTTTGAATAAAATCGCAATATATATATTGTAACAACATTTCTAAGGAGACATTATACTGATGAACGCCATAAAAAAAATAAATGCAATTAAGGGAACCCTTAGCGAACTTGGTGGAGAATTTGTATCATTTATAGATGATAAAAACGTAATAATTAAGAATTATATCGACAATTCCATATGGCAGATACCATTCAACGAAAGTGACAATGGATTTGTTTTTGATGGTACTTCAGCAAAAAAACTGCAAGCAGGCAAAAAACCTATTGACCCCATTAAACAGCACACAGAAAAACTTCGTAAAGGTATATCTGCTTTATTTACTGATGCTTCATATGATGAAACTATAGGTAATCTTAAATCAGTAATACGTTCTCTTCCGTATATCGAAGAGACAGACGTAAAAATCGCCAAAGAAGGTGAAAAATGCAGTGAGAAGTTAGCTGATGGTAAACCTTGTCAAGGGACAATCAATGCTACAACAAATAAGTGTTCTAATCCCAATTGTCCAAGCAATTCTAAGAATCAACCTGTTATTAAAAAAAATGAAGTTAACGCTGTGGACCAAGGCAACCAGAAAATGGAAGAAATGTTTTCTGAATATTCTGCTGCAACATTTTTATTTAAAGAATCTGGTGAGATCAATGGACTGGCAGCAATTGCTCCAATATCTCCATTGGATAGAATGGATCTTGTGACTGAGACTGATAATATACTCAGAAAAATAAAACTTTATGCTGATATTAAAAAAGTATTTTCTGAAACTGTTTCAGAAAAAACTGCAGACGCAATAATGAAAGCACTTGACTGGAGTGAAAGTCTTGACACTGGACTGGCTAAAGCACTTACGATAGTTAAGACACGTGATGATTCGATCAATATACTGGATGCACGTAAAGCATTCAAAGATGCAGTGGTTAAAGTATATGGTGAAGAAGCCGATATGAGCAAAGCAGCATGCTGGACTTATAACCTGACAACTCCTAATGCAAAAGATGATGATAAGAAAGCGCCATTTTTGAAGTTTAGAACAGGTGCATATACGTATGAAGCGCTGAAAATCATGAGTCAGGAGCTTGATCGAGCACTCGGATCAATAAATCTTATTCCTGAAGATCTTGATTTCCTTGGCAATTACAGAATGATTATCGAATATATGCTGCAGTCAAAACAAATAAATGACCATGTGTTGACTGCAATGGTTGAGGAATTCAATAAAAGATTTATTAAGACTGATGATGATTATCAGAATAGTCCACTCGGCTGGAGAAACAGAAATGAGCAGTTTCAAGGATGGATTAAGGGATTTGCAACACAAGTGACAAATAATTTAGCAAAACCAGCAGAGGCATAATGAAATATACCGATGACCAAATCAGACGGGCATTAGGTCCGCATAAAGAACAAATTAGTGAAAGCGAAGTATTTAAGCATGATGATCCATATACAAGCTTTAGAAGAAAGATTAAATCAATTATCGAAATTTGTTCGGGGAAAAGCTGCTAGTAGTTCACATAATCACTGGCAAGATATATAAGAGGCAATTAAAATGACACAGACAATATATATTTCGGAAGCATATGTCAGCGATAGATTCAATTTTACTGAGGAACTTATTGGTGAAGATGCTCACGGACCAATTAAATCGTTAGTAATTGAAGGTGAATATCAGCGGGCAGAAGCGCCTAATAGAAATAAAAGAATATATTCAGAAACTCTTTTACTCCGTGAAACTAAAAAACTTCAGGAATTTATAAGAGAGCGTAATGGAATTCCGATGGGAATGGATCATCCATTACCCGGTGACTCAGAACAAGCTATGACACTTATTCAGCGAATTGGAATGAATGAGTCATGCGCTCTATGCACTAATCTTGAAATGAGTAATAAAATTGTATATGGTAAAGCTAGGGTACTTGAAGGCGATCACGGTTCCGGCGATAAATTAGCAGCTATGGTTCGTGCTGGTTTCAAACCAGGAGTAAGTTCACGCGGTATTGGTGGACAAGCGACATATCAAAAAGAAGGATTTGTTTATGTTCCTGAAGATTATCAGATGATTACGTATGACATAGTTTCTCAACCTTCAACATATAATGCGATTTTGGCACAACGATTTAATGAAGAGTTACAATATCTTGAAAATCTTGCTAAACATACGAAAACTATATGGGAAGTATTAACAGACATAAAAGCTAAATACTCATGTTAGAGTTCATGCTAAAAATAATAACCACCCTATTAGACATGATAGAATCAATAGGGATAAATAAAAAAGAGGAGATTTGCTGATGGCAATAGAAAGGAAGGAAGATAAATTTGTAAAAATGCTTAGGTCATATAGCGAGGCTATTGTCGATGAAGTTAATACTGATGAATTTTGGCCGGATGCTGATAAATCTGATGAACAATATAACCAAGAACTGGAAACACGCGAGCACGACGAAGCATACATTAGAGCAGAAAAATTCATGGACCATTTATATAATGAGTTAGGAGATATTGTTGAAGATATGGTAAAAGACTTTATATCCATGAATAAACTTAATAGTTCAGCGCTTGATAAGGTACTTGAGTTCCGGAACTATGGATGGAATGATACAGATCCGGTTAAATACGGGCTAGCTGAATTTGTATATAGAACACTTCGGCGATGAAGCAGATATACTTATGGAAGAACTCATGCCGCATTGTGAAGCAATAGTTGGAGTTTTAAATGGCTTTTCACCCGAAGCAATAAATGCATTAAATGATCGTTTGCATGAATCATATATTAATGCGGCAGGCGGGGAAGCTCCTGACGAAACAATAAAATCAGAAGATCAAGCAATGAAAATCATGCAAGCAATATTACATAAACTTGCAGAATAATAATTTACAGAAAAAAAATGCAATATTTAAGTGCATTTTCGTAATATAGTTTTGTATAGAAACGGAGGAACAATGAAAATTCCAGAAATACTCAGCAAAGTTAACCTCGACGAGGAACAAATAAAAGCGCTCGACACATTCTTCAAAGAGTGGACTGAAGAAATAAAAACTGCAGAAAGAAAAAAAGCAGTTACTGAGGGATATGTAAAGACAAAAGATGCTGAAAAGGCATTTAATCTGTTTAAGAAAGATGCTGAAAAAGCATTTGATCTGTTTAAGAAAGATGCTGAAAAAGCATTTGATCTATTTAATGAAGATGCTGAAAAAGCATTTGATCTCGCTAAGACAGAGTGGCATGAAGAGTTCAATCAGATACTTGAAGACAAGCAGACGCAATATACTGAAAGCTTTGCAAGAGCAATGCAAGATGTATACGAGGAAATTGAATCACGTGTAAGGAATGATTTTCAAACATCAGAAGAATACAGGGCATTTCAAGCGGTTAAGAAAGCTGTGCTTCCTGTAATACTCACTGAGGATCAAAAAGAGATGCTCGACAAAATTAATGATATGGAACGCAAAGAAGCAATGCTTGCTGAAAACGAAAAAGAACTCAATAAGCAAAATGCGATCAGCACATTACTTGCTGACTTCCCATCAGAATATGTTGAAACAGTAAAAAAATTCGTATCAAAAGCAGTAAACGAAGAAGAAGTTTATTCTAGATTTAATGAAATTGTTGAACTCATCGATAAGGGTGCAGTTAATAAAAATGGCAAACCTGCAGTTACAATAGAATCAGTTGAGCCTGCAGCAAAAGCAGTATTCAAACGTAAGATACAGCAATCCAAACGGGCCGCAGAAAAGCCGCAAAAAGCATCTGCTAAGCCAGTTTTCGAGTCTACTACTGGAGCAGAAAAGAAACCAGTAAAGGAAGAGTTAAAGAAAAATAAATTGGGCCTCACGCAATTCGAGGATACAATTATTAACTTGGCATTTCCTAGGCAGACAATATAACTAAACAAAATAACCGGAGGATATAAGCTAATGTATTATAACGAAGCTTATGAAGCAAGAAAACAGGAAGAGGACAAACTTTTCAAAAAATGGGAAGAAGCTCTTAATATAGACGGCGGAGTTAAAGACGAGCATATGGCCCGTACGACAGCTATCTGTCTTGAGAACTATATGTCTTATCTCCATGGCAACCCTCATCTCGTAGCTGAGGACCAAATACAGACAAACGCATTCACAGGCGTAAACCTCGCACTGCTTGGACTTATTGCACGTGTTATCCCAACTCTCGTTGGTGCAGAACTCGTAGGAATCCAGGCACTTCCAACTCCTAAGTCACCTATCTTTACAATGAGATGGTACTATGGAAACAACAAAGGTCAGACCCGCAAAGGCGATGAGCTTTGGAAATCTCCTATAGATTATTCAAGATTCCCAGTTGGTCTTGACCAGAATTATTCTTCACAAATAGTTCTCGAAGATGTTCCTACTGGAGTGGATCCATATACTCTTGAGTTTGCTGAAGTTTCTGATAATCTTAGAGGAACAAGACCATTCTTATTTGCGGGTTCTATGTACATTGGTGCATATAATGCAGCAACAGGTGAGTATGTAGCTGAAGGCTATGCTCCTGGTGCATATATGGGCACAATTAATACAGCATTCCAAGTAACACGTGAGGTAGAAGCTGGACTTGGTGCAGCACTTATTACTGGTGCAGCATTAACATTTGTTAATACTGGGACGGGTGGAGCTAACTCAATTACTGTAACAGGTACAAGAGCAGCATCAGCAACAGTCGGCGGAAGTTCTGTTGACCTTATCTGGCATTTGAAATACGAGTACAAAGGAGAAGCTGATCCTAACGTTCCTGAACTCAACTTTGAAATCACAGATGAAACCGTAGAAGTTATGAGACGTCAGCTCCGTGGAAAATATACTATGGATGCAGCTTATGACCTGCAGAAACTGCATGGCCTCGATGTTGATGCTGAACTCACAAACATGATGAAAGTAGAACTTCAGGCTGAGATAAACAGGGAGATAGTAGCTGACCTTAGGGCAATGGCTGCAATCGTAAAAGTCCTTGATTATAACACAGTTGGTAATGCTTCAACAGGTATCAGCATCCGTGGTAACTATGACGACTCTCACAAGGTTCTTCTTGACGCTATCAACATGATGAGTGCGGAAGTATTTAACATCGGTCGTCTCGGAAAAGCAAACTTCGTACTTGGTAACCCAACTACACTTGCATTCCTTGATCGTGTACCTGGATTTGTAGGTGCTGGTGTTAACTATAACGGTAAAGAACTTGCTTTTGCTGGTTCACTCGGCGGAAAAATGAAGTTCTACATCGATCCTAACTATCCTAAAGATGAACTTCTTATAGGTTACAAAGGACCTGGTGCTCTTGATACTGGATATATTCACGCTCCTTATCTTCCTATCATAGCAACACCTACTATGATTAACCAGGAAACTGGCGATCCATCGAAAATCTTCTATACAAGGTATGGCAAGACTTATAATATGTTCGGACCTACAGGACCTAGTAACAAGATCCTCATGGGCGAGTACCAATATAGTCGTCTTGTTCTTAAAAACTGGCCTGCAGCACTTCAGTTCTAAGCAACACAACAGTCGTTAGACTGTAAGGTATAAATAGAAAGACCACCTAACTAGGTGGTCTTTTTTTGTCTATACATATTTGTAAGTATATCCTCGTGTTTGCTTTTGCCTACCATTACAAATTTCTATAATGCTATTGTAGCTCCTATTATCGTGTTCAGCTGCGTCTTGAGGAGTATCAAATACTTGTTGAGTAATTAAATTTATAACCGTTCTATTTTTTGGATGAGGCTTTCCGATATGAGCTTGCCTCTTTTTTTCTATAGATTCTTTAGTTTGTTTTATACCTTTTAATGTGTTAGATGTTTTCCGTCTTTGTTCATCTGATATGATTCTATTCGCAGCCGATAAACTCATTTTATTTTTAGTTTCTTTAGTCAATTTAGTGCCTAAGCGAATAGGTCCTCCATCGCCTCCAGAAGTATTATTATATCCATA
>ENA-UPTA01004916-UPTA01004916.1-activated-sludge-metagenome-genome-assembly--contig:-NODE-4916-length-12496-cov-4.186319_pt1 | contig 12496 bp, 14 predicted proteins | sample MGYA00238184_ERZ773361 | MGnify/ENA primary metagenome ERZ773361 (study PRJEB29100, sample SAMN05720205) | activated sludge metagenome | isolation source: anaerobic digester from wastewater...
TGTTGCCAGTTTCTCTGCGCTTGCGCGAACGGTATCGCAGACTGCGATCAGGTGCGTTTCATGAACACAGAGCGCGGCCCGTGCATGAAAGGCCCCGATATTTCCTGTGCCGATAATGGCGGTGCGGATCTGTCGATACTCCAATCCTTCCTCATCCATGATCCTGCAGAACGATTTCACCGCCTGGGCGAACAATTCCGGCCCGGAGAACCCCGACGAGCGTCCAGCTTCAGCCAGATGCGGCTCCATCGTAACAAATCCACTGTATCCGTCTTCCTTCAAGGCACGGACGAACTCGGCGATCTGCCCGTCGCCTTCTCCTGCCAGGGTCATTTCTTTCGTGCCCAACCGGCAGTCTTTGATATGAACATGCGCGATATGCCGACGCACCAGCGGAAGGCATTCATCCACCGGATGTTGTCCTGCGCAGACGAAATTCGCGGGATCGAACGCCATCTTGAAATGGGGGGAATCAATCGTATCCAGAAGATCCGCGCAATAAGCGGCTTTCTCTCCATAGAGATCCGCCTCGTTTTCCAGCATCATCATGATCCCTTCGGCCTCTGCGATCTCCACCATGGCTCGGAGCCGATCCAAGACATCCTGGCGGTATTTCTTGGGATCGTCCCCCTTCGGCAGGTAAAACGAGAACATGCGAATATTGGGTGTCCCAAAGTACTTAGCCCGTTCCACGGCAATGCGAAACCGGGCGATTTCCTTCTCGGCGGGATCCGTGATGGGGACCTTGCCGATGGGCGATCCGATTGCCGATATCCCGACTCCGTATTGTCGCAGAGCGGCACGGGCACGCTCCTGCTGCTCCGCGCTCAAATCGAGTATTCCTGTTCCCCAGAGGCCACGCGGCTCGATGAAGTTGACCTTCATTTCGACCAGGTGGCGCAATTGTCCTTCAAAATCGGATGTGATTTCATCGCCAAAGCCGCTTAACCGAATCATTCTGACCTCCGCTATGTTTGGTTGTGATCTGTTTTATATTTCCAAAATCTCTCTCACGATTATGACGGATGATTCGCCGTTGCACGAGCCACCGTCAGAACTGCGACGAATTGCGCTCCGCTGTCCTTCAGGACTCGCGCCACCTCCGAGACGGTGTTTCCCGTTGTGAGGACATCATCCACCTCCAGGAATCGGTGTCCCTGAACCTTCGACGTATCGACGATCTCAAATGCTCCGGCGACATTGGCGTGCCGGTCGATTCCGGTCATCTGGCTTTGCGGTTCCGTGGGGCGAACGCGACGCACGATGTTTTCCTCCATCTCGAACCCGGCTTCTTTTTGGAGGTGCAGCAACATTTCGGCAGCCTGGTTGAACTCACGCTCTCGCAGTCGAGATGGATGCAGCGGGACCGGAACGACGGCGTCGAAACGCTCTCCCGCATAGTATCTCCGGTATCCCCAGAACAGGAGTTGCGACAACGGCTTTGCCAGGCAGCGCCGACCGTCGAATTTGTACGCATGGGTGATGCGCCTCATGATTTCGCAATAGTGCACAACGGAACGGCATTGGTCGAAAGCCGGTTGGGGTACGGGGCAGTTGTCGCAGAACGCAGGTCCCCGGATCTCCGCGGTCGGATGCCCGCAGGTCCGGCAAAAGGGGCCACGCAAATAGATCAGACGATGAAAGCATTCGGAGCAGATCCAGTCGGATTCTTCCGAGACATCGGAGCCGCAGCCCGGACAGACCGGCGGATAGAACAGGTCCAATACCGCACGACTGATCGAGGCAATACTGTGTCCCACCATTCCGGTCAGCTGGTCTCCTCTTCTGGAATGCGCGAGGCGGCAATTCGGATCGCGGGGCCTGGTCCTTCGATGGAAACCATGGAAAGCGGATTGATTCGTCTTCCGTTCTGGTGAATCTCCAAATGCAGATGCGGTCCCGTTGTTCGTCCTGTGCTCCCGACATTTCCAATCCGGTCGCCGCCGGTAATTTCTTGTCCCACGCCCACCGAGACTCTTTCGAGATGGGCGTAGCGGGTGAGCCAGCCGTTCCCATGGTCGATATCGACGCAGTTTCCATATCCGCCCCGCTGACCTGCAAAGGCTACCACTCCGGCGCCGGTCGCAGAGACCGGCGTCCCCGCCGGTGCGGCGATATCCAGTCCGTAATGGAAATGCGGCACATGGTCCAGCGGGTGAATCCGCATCCCGAATCCCGATGTGATTTCTCCCGACACTGGCGTTAGAAATGCGGTCTCAGGTTCGGGGACGCTGTCGGACACGGCCACCGGTTCCGGTTGCGGCTGACCGTGGAGGATGGACAGATCAAGCCGTTGCCCGGCATAGATCAGGTCCGGGTTTGCCAATCCGTTCGCGTGTGCCACACTCTCCACCCAGTGATAGAGGTCCTGGGTGTTGTGCGGCATATTCCGTTTTTTCAGGGCGCGGTTTACGATCTCGGAGAGGGTATCTCCTTCGCGGACCTGTACAATGTGGGAGCCGGAAGGTTCCGATTTCCCGGTTCCCGTCTCGGCAAGGACATTCTTGAAGGAGGTCGGTTGTTCCGCCGGATATGTGAGGCGCTGCGATTCGGATTTCAGGGATTCCCGCCGTCCGGTGGGCGATACTTGGGGGGGCACGTCAGTCATGGGACACGCTCCTCTTTAGACGGCGAACCGAAAATTGATCACGTCGCCGTCCTGCACCACGTAGTCTTTTCCTTCCAGCCGGTATTTTCCGGCTTTCTTGCACGCTTCAATAGACCCTTCCCGGATCAGATCATTGTATGTCACAACCTCGGCGCGGATAAATCCACGCTCGATATCCGTGTGGATCTTTCCGGCGGCCTGGGGAGCTTTCGCGCCGATGGGGATAGTCCACGCGCGGGACTCATCTTCACCGGTCGTCAGGAACGATTGCTGCCGCAGCGCACAGTAACAGGCGGAAATCACCGCCGATTTGCCGGAGCCTTCCAGACCGCAGGCCTCGAAATAATCCTGCCATTCCTCTTCGGGCAGTTCGTGCACTTCCGTCTCCAGCTGGGCGTTCATCACGACCAGTTCCATACCCTTTGACGCGGTCTCGGCGCGAAGACGTTCCAGCGATGCCTGTTCCCGGTCGTGCGTCAGGTCTCCCACATTCGCGAGGACCAGCATTTCCCGCGCCGTGAGCAGCCCATACGCATGGACATAGTCTGCCATTTCCTCTTCGGTCGGTTCTACATCCATGATGGGCCGGCTGTCCTCCAGGGCGGCCATGAAACGGCGAAGAGAGGCCTCTTCTTTCTCGTAAACCTTGCGATTTTGGGCGTCCTTGGTTTTCATGAGTTCCGCCTTCGGAAGGCGGTTCTCGATGAGCGTCATATCCGCCAGGATCAGCTCGGTCAGCAGGATCTCCAAATCGCGCACCGGATCGATAGCGCCCTCCGTGTGAGGCACGGTCTCCGACTCGAACACACGGACGACAAGCAGAAGCGCCTCCATGTCCCGCAGTTGACCGAGGAACTGGTTGGAGAATCCCTTCTCTTTGCCTGCCCCTTTGGTCAGTCCGGCGACATCGGTCAGCTCGATGGTGGAATAGGTGGTTTTCTTCGATTTCGAGATTTTGGTGAGCGGTTCGAGACGCGGATCGGGGACAAAGCAGACCCCGCGATTCGCGTCTTTTTTCCCGCCCATGGCGGTATCCGCCGTCGATCCGGTCAGTGCGTTGAAAACGGTCGTCTTCCCGCTCAAAGGAAGCCCAATAATTCCGACTTGCATAGGTACATACCCTCAATCTTCATTCCGATATCTCAATTTGATACATCATAGCAGGATTAAGGGGGAATGGTAGATGGATGGAAGATCCCAATTCATTGAAGACAGGTCCAAGAATCCGCCGGGACCTGTATAATGGAAGGTCGAACGCAACCGCGAAAAGGGAACGCAAATGACACCAGATCCGAACGTGAAGAGCGGGAAAGAGAATCCGGAAGAACTCGGAATCACGAAGATCACCGTCGAGGGATTCAAATCCATCGCGAAGAAACAGTCCATTGAAATCCGCCCGCTCACCATTCTTGCCGGGGCAAACAGTTCCGGCAAATCCAGCATCATGCAGCCGCTTTTGCTTCTCAAGCAAACTGTAGAATGCCCTTATGATCCGGGACCGCTGAAGTTGGATGGGCCGAATGTGTTTTTTACTTTACCGGAGCAGTTTCTATCAAAGTCTGAGGGAGATTGCTTCGCAAACAGATTTGTTATCGGAATTGATTTTCCCAATGATATGCTATTCAGGGAGGTCTTTGGCCGAAAAACAGGCTCCAGAGACTTTGAACTTCTCGAACTCACAGAGAATCGGAACACAGTGCGGCCGGATATGACTTGGGACGAATTCTCTCCACTAATTCCGAATGGATATAGGCGCTTATGCTCCCCGCCAAGCGATCCTGATTGGCGACCTGATCGTGAACGGTGTTTCCTGCGTGCGAGATTACCGAATAAGAGAGATGGAATGCTCTCGGCTGGCTTGGATTTGGGATTTGGATTTATTTTCGGATTCCAGATTACGCGTTTGATTCATGTCCCAGCGTTGCGTGACAATCCCAGGACATACGAAAGAACGGCCGCAGGTCCAAGTTTCCCTGGAGTTTTTAGTCATTACACAGCGAGCGTCATTTTGGATTGGAAGGCAAAAAATGACGGCCGCTTGCATGATCTTGGCAACAATCTGGAAAAACTAGGTTTGACGTGGAAAGTCGATGCTGTCGAGAAAGATGCCACCTCAATCGAGATTCGCGTCGGGCGACTGAAACATGCAGCTGAAGAAGAAAACGACTTAGTCAGCATTGCGGACGTTGGATTCGGAGTCTCTCAGGTTTTGCCGGTTCTCGTGGCTCTCCTTGTGGCAAGACCCGGGCAATTGGTTTATCTGGAACAGCCTGAAATCCATCTGCACCCACGCGCACAGGAGGCTTTGGCGGAAATCCTGGCGGATGCGGCAAATCGCGGTGTGCGTGTTGTTGCAGAAACCCACAGCGCCATGCTGTTACTGGCCATTCAATCCCTGGTTGCAGAGGGGAAGATAGAAACCGATAAGGTCATACTGCATTGGTTCGAGCGCAACGAAGAAGATGGAACGACGAAGATCCATCGCGGGGATTTGAATGAAGCAGGTGCTTATGGGAAGAAATGGCCTGTAGATTTCGGGAAGGTGGAATTGGAATTGCAGAGCCGCTATCTGAATGCGGCGGAGCCTCATCTGTGGGGAAAATCGACCAAATGACGGAAACCGAATCGAGGCGGATTGTGATTGATGCTTCTGTTGCTGGCTCGGCTGGGGGAGAAGATGCAATACATCCAACCTCAATAAACTGCACGAATTTCTTGAACGTCTTCTACCTGGATACCGATTTCAATATGGTAATGACTTTGGAAATCGGAGGGGAGTGGATAAGAAACTGGTCTAATTTTGCATACACGTTTCTCGTAAACATGTTATCCGAGGATCGTATCTATTCACCGGAGGAAGACGATCTACTGGAAATCAGGAAACTCAAGTCCAAGATGGACCCAATTTCTCTTCGAAAGAAACTCCGTGAGGAACTGGAAAAGGACTTCATCTTGATAGAAGCCGCCTTGGCAACGGACAAGTCGGTAGTTTCTCTTGATAAAATCCGAAAGAGATTTGTCAAAATTTGCCATGAAGAGGAATTGGAGGATCTCAAGGATATCGTCTGGCTGAATCCTGATAAAAACGCCGATGATGCGTTATCGTGGCTGAAAGACGGTGCGAATCCGGTTGAGAAATATAAGCTCGGTTTTGTGGATCAGCGGGGAGGGTAAGGCAGAATCTTACGTCGGGCAGGTCACAGACCTGCCCCTACGGTTCAATGATATTTGAACTGGCCCGCGCCGACCGTCTCGCAATCCACGCCGCCAGACCTGCAATCAGCAGCCCCGCCGGAAGGCCGCACAGGGAGAACAGACCGCCGGGAATTAAAACCTCTCGACATAAGATCAACTTCGAACCGTAAATCAGCATAAATCCAGCAACGGCCAGAACCGGCCCCAGGACTGTCCCCAATCCCGCACAAACTCCATCCGCACCGATGCTCGAATATCCCGTGCGATAGGCGCGGAACACTTTCACCGCCGCCAGAACCAGCAGCATCGCCCCCCAGGTCCATTTCTCTCGCTCGTGTACCGCAAACATCCCGCTCTCATCCAGCCATTCCTCATGCCCCAGGAAGGGAGAAAGTCGCGGATAGCCGATCTCTCTCAACGAATGACGAATCGAGGCGGTCGCTCCCCAATAGGCAAACACCATGGCGATGAGCAGGACCAGCGCACCATCCGAAAGAGTCTTTTTATACCATGCAGTCGCGTTCATGATGTTGTGTTCTGATCTTCCTGATCGAACCGGAAGGAGAGCAAGAGGGCATCCTCGACCGGTTTGATGTAGTACTTGGGGCGACGCCCGACAATCTCGAAATTCAGTTTTCGATAGAGATCCAGGGCCGCCGTGTTGGATTCGCGTACTTCCAGGTGAACCACGGCGACCGCTGCCTTCTTTCCTTCCTGCAAGCAAGCCTGGAGCAGCGCCCGCGCGATCCCCTGGCGGCGAAATGCGGGATCAGTTGCCAGGTTCATAATATGGACCTCATCGGCCACGATATAAAAGCTGACATACCCGACAACCCGGTTCCCCGGCAAGGAAGCCGCCACAAGGAATCGAACCGGGCCGCCAAGGATTTCCTCCTCAATGGATTTCCTCGACCAGGGACAGGAAAACGAGGTTGTTTCGATCTCCACGATCCGGTCGAGATCCTCAAATCGTGCCGAACGAATATGCACACTGGACATAGTGGATTCATCATTAAGCGTGTCACCGTGTCAGGCAAGGGAAGAATCCGCCTTCGGAAGTAAGAGCTACCGTTGTCATGTCGGGCGATTGACCACAGGCTGGAAGCCTATGCCACCCCTCTCCACACTTGGAGAGGGGGAGGGGGTGAGGCAGATCCTTCTCAAAAAAAACCGTCCGGTCAACTGTTCAACCCTGGGATTTCTATGCTAGGATTCCGCTGCACAAATGTGCCATAACCGAATCGGGGAGGTCTGCGACCGCTCATGTATGTCAAGATTCTTTCGAGTGCCACCCTGGGGATCGACGCCTATATCATGGAAGTGGAGTTCGATATCGCCGGAGGATTGCCGTCCTTTGTGATTGTGGGATTGCCGGATGCCAGTATCCGGGAAAGCCGCGACCGGGTCCATTCCGCGATTGAAAAGGCGGGGATGTCGTTTCCCATGAGACGAATCACGATCAATCTCGCACCCGCCGACATTCAGAAGGAAGGTTCTGCGCTGGACCTTCCCATTGCGATAGGGCTGCTCTGCGGCTCCGGCGCGATTCCCGTGGATCGCGTCAAGGATGCCCTTTTCCTGGGGGAATTGGCCCTGGACGGCGCTGTTCGTTCCGTTTCGGGTGTTCTTCCGATTGCCCTGAAAGCCAAGGAGAAGAAGATATCCGCGCTTTATGTGCCGAAGGACGTGGCGAAGGAAGCGGCGGTTGTGGACAGCGGTCCGACCGTATATCCCGTAGGCACACTTCTTGAACTTATTCGGCATTTGAATGATGACGGGGCCATTCAACCGGAAAAGGTTGACGTGAAATCCCTGTTCAACCGGCAGTCGGAATATGACGTCGATTTCGCCGAGGTGAAGGGGCAGGAGCACGCGAAACGGGCCATGGAGATTTCCGCGGCAGGAGGGCACAACGTGGTGATGATTGGCCCACCCGGTTCCGGCAAGACCATGCTCGCCAAACGATTGCCGACCATCCTGCCTGCTCTCTCGCTTGAGGAGGCGCTGGAGACCACGAAAATCCATAGCATTGCCGGGCAGTTGGGGAATCAACCACTCATCGGAACCCGCCCGGTCCGTTCGCCGCATCATTCGATCTCGGACGCGGGATTGATCGGCGGGGGCCGTCATCCCAGGCCGGGAGAGGTAAGCCTGGCGCATAACGGCGTTCTGTTTCTGGACGAGTTGCCGGAGTTTTCGCGCGCCGTTCTGGAGAATTTGCGACAGCCGTTGGAGGATGGAGTTGTCACAATCAGCCGCGCTGCCGCCACGTTGACTTTCCCGGCGAATTTCATGCTGATCGCCGCGTCCAATCCCTGCCCGTGTGGTTATTTCGGCGACAGCAACAAGGCCTGCCGGTGCACACCGATGCAAGTTCAGAATTATATGTCCAAACTGTCGGGGCCGTTGATGGACCGGATCGACATTCATATCGAAGTTCCAAGCGTGAAACTGGACGATCTGCACCTTCCACCGAGTGGGGAGCCTTCCAAGGCCGTCCGCGAGCGCGTGCAGAGAGCACGCGAGATTCAGCAGGCGCGTTTCGCCGGAACCGGGCTTCACTCGAATGCCGATATGACCTCACGATCCATGCGGGAGCATTGCCCCATGACCCCGGAAGCGCGGGATGTGCTGAGAGAGGGGATCGAACGACTGGGACTCTCCGCCCGGGCTTATGACCGCATTATCAAGGTCGCGAGAACCATCGCCGACCTGGATGGGTCCGATATCCTGCGCCCTACCGATATTGCGGAAGCACTCCAGTACCGCACCCTGGACCGGAAGTTGTGGATGAAGTGAGAAGATATTTCTCTGGGTGAGGGTTGCGCTATAATGTATGGGGCGACGAATGAGAAACCAGGCGAATCGGAGTGTGACAGTGCATAGTCTGCTGAAAGCCCACCGAGATGAGATTCTGCGCATTGCCTCCGAACATGGGGCCTGCAACGTACGTGTATTCGGTTCCATGGCGCGAGATGAAGCGGATGATCAGAGCGACATTGACTTCTTAATTCAAGTCGGTCCTAAAACCTCACCTTGGTTTCCTGCCGGACTGATTCTCGATTTGGAGCAGCTTTTAGGTAAGAAGGTGGATGTGGTGACCGAGGACAGCGTGTACTGGCTTCTGCGTCAGAGAATTGTGAGGGAGGCTGTTCCGCTGTGAAGAAGGACCCACGTATCTATGTTGTGCAGATTCTTGAATCTGCACAAATGATCCTGAATTACACTATTGACGGCAAAGAATTCTTTCTTGCACAAAAAGTCGTCCAACATGCTGTGCTATGGAATTTCGAGGTGATGGGGGAAGCAGCGAAGCGAGTGCCGGATGAATATCGACAGAGATATCCGGAAATCCCTTGGCGTATGATGGCAGCGTTTCGTGATGTCTTGATTCACAATTATGAGGGGATTGACCTGATCCACGTATGGGAGATTATCGAGACAGAGATTCCACGGTTGTGTGAGAATATCCGTGAAATCCTTCCGCCGTTGGACAGGTTGGAAGCGGATCTAACCAATCTTACCCAACCGGATTGACGGCCGGAACCGGCTCCGTTTTCAGCCAGGTGATCCGATTGCGTGCCTGACTGCGGTAATTGGAGTCGCTCGGGATTTCCTCATACAGGGCAAGAGCCTCCTGGGGCTGGTTCAGGTCTTCCTTACACTGGGCCAACAGGAACGTGATCTGATCGCGCATTTCGGGACTATCCACCTCAGACCGCAGCGATTCCAGTTCCGTCACCGCTGTCTGTGTATCCCCTTGCGATCGGTGGATCTGGACCAGGGCCAGACGGATGGAATACCGGGTTGGAAGATCCTCCACCATCTGCAGGGCGGTCTGATAGTCAGCAAAAGCCCCGTCGTAGTCTTTCTGCTTGTGGCGGGCAAATCCGCGAAGCACATACGCGGCGGAAACACAATCCTGGCCGCTGAACCGCTCAATCAACTCCGTCAGTGTGGTTTGCGCGCTGCCGTAATCGCCCCGGTCGATCAACGTCGCTGCGGTGGAATAGGTCTCCTGCGCTGCTTCGAAATCGGTCGCTCCCTTCCATCGCCATAGAAGCGTCACACCGACCAGGAGGCACACACCAACCACGGTCCAGAACGTAATCCGACCGTATTTCTCCAAATAATCTCGAACGGAATCGCGGATTTCCTGAAGAAATACCGCCACTTCATCCTCTTTGAGTCTCTTTTTCAGTTCTTTTTGGTGAATTCTCTGTTCCGGCATGGCTCTGTTTCCCAGTGAAATTTTAGAATCTCATGATACCGTCATGGTCACGTCTGTCGAGAGCGGTCCGGTGTCGCTACCTTTCCCGTACGTCTTCCGTTAAACTGAGTGCATGTCGGACATTCCGGTGCAAAGCAAAATGAACAAAATGAGACAGTCTTCTCGATTGATTGCCCTGGTGTTGCTGATTGGATTCCTGTTTGCCGGATGCGCCTCGATGAAGAAGGCGAGGACAGCGGGTCTGGGGGTATACCCTCATGATCCATGGTATTCCGACCTGGTTCCGTTTTCCGAGGATGAATTGACTGACTGGGCCGTATTCGATCTGGGATATCCAACTATGCCCGATTTCAATGAAACGACGGAGAATCCCGCCTACGATTTATATATTCTGTTTCGATAGCCAACCGGGTGGTTAAAACAGGACGTGGGAACTGAATTCTTGCTGGAAGATGTTTGTTCCCGGCGCGTGGGCCGGGAGGTCTTACGGGGAGTATCTCTGGATCTTCGCAACGAGGAAGTGGTCTCGATTCTGGGGCCGTCCGGCGCAGGCAAATCAAGCCTGCTGCGATTGCTCAACGGTCTGGACGAACCATCTCAAGGTCATATTTCTTACCAGGGCCAAGACGTAAGCAGCATTCCGATTCGCGATCTGCGCCGCGAGGTGGGAATGGTGTTTCAACTGCCCTATTTGTTTGACGGAAGTGTGCGGGAGAACATCCTGTTCGGACCGACGATCTGGCGGAGAAGTGTCGACGCCGAAGGATTACTCAAGAAAGTCGGGCTTCCGGTGGACTTGATCGACCGCCCGGCGCATCAGCTGTCGGTCGGCCAGCAGAAACGGGTGTCCATGGCGCGCAGCCTGGCTGTCGAACCACACGTCCTTTTGCTCGATGAACCGACCGCGAATCTGGATGCCACGGCAGCCGGACGAATCCTGGATCTGATTCTGTCGTTGCGGGATGAGCTGGGAGTGGCGCTGTTAATGGTCTCTCACGTCATTCACGATACCGAGATCCTGGGTGGTATGGCCGCCGTGCTCCACGAAGGAAGGTTGGTCGAATTCGGGCCTGCCGAACGTGTCTTGAAAGAGCCTTCCAGTGAGATCACCCGGCGATTCCTGGATGGCGATCTGGACAGCAGAGAGGAGGAGTGAGCCGCCATGTCGCTACCGTTTGTAGACCTCGGTCTCGATCAGATCGCCATCGCGTTCGGATTTGTGGTTGTGACCATTGGGATGTCGTGGTTGTTCGGATTCGGATTGGAGCGCCAGTTTACGGTGGCCTCCATCCGTGTTTTTATTCAGTTGCTGGTGTTGGGGTATGTATTGAAATACATTTTTGCCCTGGAGAGTCATTGGGCATTGCTGTTCCTGGTGGAGTGCATGGTCCTTCTTGCGGCGGTGGAGGCGGCCCGACGCCAGGAAGAGCGCAGTACCGGATTGGTGATCAGCCTGTTGATTTCGCTGAACGTTGCGGTGACTCTCGTGCTGTTGTTTCTGTTTGGTGGCGTATTCCAGGGAGATCCACTTCATTTGCCCCACTATTTCATCCCTCTTGCGGGAATGGTGATCGGGAATGCGGCCAACGGTGCGGCCCTGGCGGTTCATCGCCTGGCGGCGGACATTCGGAGCCACCGTGGGGAGATTGAGGCGGCACTGGCGTTGGGGGCCTCTCCGCAGCGGGCCATCCAGCCCTATGTCCGTGCTACGGTTCGGACAGCCCTGATTCCCAGCATCAACACCATGATGCTGACTGGCCTGGTGCAAATTCCGGGGATTATGGGCGGTATGCTGATGGCAGGCGGCGCGCCAATGGCCGCCGCGCGTTACCAGATGGTCATCATGTACATGCTTCCCTGCGGAGTCATGGGCGCATGTCTGCTGACTGCGTTTCTCTTTTCGCGGTCCTATTTCTCCAATCGGGAACAGCTCCGGGAAATGTGAGCATTTCTTAAAGAGGCTTTTTTTCTCCTTTCTTATTGATATTGCCTGCCCTCCGGTTTTTCCGGTTCGATCTGGGGCCGTACGTCTTTGTGCGCGGTTTGCAGGATCTTTCCCAGATTCTCCGCAATATCCGGTTTCTTATCGGCGAGGTTGGCCTGCTCGGCAGGATCAATCGAGAGATCATAGAGTTCAAAATCCGTCTCCTTACCCTCTTTATCGTATTTCTGCAGGGCCTTCCAGTTTCCCATCCGCAAAGCCCGACATCCATCCGTTTCCCAATACAGGTACTCATGCTCCGACTGACTCTTGCCGGTTCTGTTTTGTCCCAACAACGAGGGCAGGATCGAGAGTCCGTCGATACTCTTCGGAGACTCGGTACCGGCGAGATCCGCAAGCGTCGGTAAAATGTCCGGGAAATAGCAGACGTGGTTGCAGGTGGAATCCCGCTGAATCTTGCCCGGCCATTGCACGATCATGGGAACTCGGATTCCTCCCTCGTAAAGCTGTGTCTTCAATC
>ENA-UPTA01004919-UPTA01004919.1-activated-sludge-metagenome-genome-assembly--contig:-NODE-4919-length-12492-cov-8.275468_pt1 | contig 12492 bp, 16 predicted proteins | sample MGYA00238184_ERZ773361 | MGnify/ENA primary metagenome ERZ773361 (study PRJEB29100, sample SAMN05720205) | activated sludge metagenome | isolation source: anaerobic digester from wastewater...
CCGATTCTGCGCGAAATCATGGATTGCCTGTCGGCTTCCAGCCGCGTAACCGATATCTGGGTGATGAAGTCCTCGCAGGTCGGCGTCACCGAGGCCACCGTCAACTTCCTTGGCTACACCTTCGACCACGCACCCGCTCCGGTGATGGTACTCATGCCGACACTTGACGCCCGCGACGCATGGAAAGCTCAGAAGCTGAACCCGCTGCTGCTGGAGACGCCGGTTATCCGTGACTTGCTTGGCGGCCAGCGTTCGCGTGATTCTGCTAACTCCAAAGACATGATCGACTTCCCAGGCGGCGTCTTGTTTTTGTCCGGAGGCAACTCGCCCAACAGCTACGCACAGCGCTCCGTCCGCTACCTCATCATGGACGACCTTGACCGCTTTCCCGGAGAGGTTGGCGAGGAAGGCGACCCGGTATCACTTGCGAAAGGCCGCACCAAGTCATTCGCCCGACCGAAGCGGCTCTATATCAGCACTCCGACCGTGAAAGACGAAAGCCTGATCGAGCGCGGCTATCTGGAGTCGGACCAGCGGCGCTATTTCGTTCCGTGCCCGCGATGCGGAGAAACACAGGCACTTGAATGGGGCGGCAGCGACGCAGCTCACGGCATCAAATGGCGCGGTGAAGGCGAAAACCTCGAAGCCTATTATGTGTGCATCGCCTGCAATGGCGAAATCTACGAACACAACAAGCCGGCGATGCTTTCAGCGGGCCGTTGGATATCCGGAAACCCGGAGCGCAGCACGCGGGGCTATCACATCAGCGCCCTCTATGCCCCAATTGGCCTCGGTCCATCATGGTCTGATCTAGTCAAGGAGTGGCTGACCGCAGTCAAATCAACATCAACGCTGCGGACATTCGTCAATACCCACCTTGGCGAAGTCTGGGAAGAACGTGGCGATCAGATAGACGCTACCGGCCTGATAACCAGGCTCGAAGAATACGACGAAAAGCCAAAAGCGCTTGCCCGCACCGCAGGCGTCGACGTACAGAAGGACCGGATTGAGGTCACCGTGGTCGATTGGGGAGACGGCGAAGAGGCGTGGACCATGGATCACATCATCATTCCCGGCGACACGGCACAGCCTGACGTGTGGATGCAACTCGACGGAGAATTGCGGTTCTGGGCGCCGGAAGTTGTCGCAATAGACAGCGGCTACAACACCAGCATGGTTTACGCCTTCTGCGAGCCGCGCCGATGGGCCGTAGCAGTCAAGGGGCGGGCCGGGCCGAACGTGCCGATTGTTGAAAATGAGAAAGCCCGTCGCCAGCGCCTGCGCGGACAGATCAAGCGGGGATTGACGGTGCATCTAATCGGCGACGATCAGGCAAAGGCGCTGATCTACAGCCGCCTGAAGATCATCACGCCCGGACCGGCGTATATACACTTCCCGAGCGATGCCAGCTTTGATGACGAATACTTCGCACAGCTCACCGCAGAAAAGCTGGTGACGAAGATGCGTGGCACCCGCCCCTACGCCGAGTGGGTGCAGACGCGCCCACGCAACGAAGCCTTGGACTGTTGGAAATACGCTCTGGCAGCCCTACGCCTGTCAGGAATCAACCTCGAATTGCGGGCTGCTGCAACTGTTTCAGAATCCGCGAGCGGCAAGAATTCGCCATCCGTACCGACAAACCTGCTCGCGTCCCGTGCGGCAGAACTCAATGAAAGGATTCGCGCCCGTGCAAGAAGATGACTTTATCGTGTCCGTTATCGACACTGTTTCGGAACACGTGACAATCCCCAAGCCCAAGCGCGCCGATATCGACAGATCACTGCGCCTGAATTGGGGTGGCATGCCAGTGTACATTGCCGTGCGCTCGCCGATGTTGCGAAAAGAAATCCGGGAGGCCGTTGGAACATACGAGGAAATCGCCAAGCGTTTCAGCGTCAACAAAACGACTGTCTGGCGAATCCGTAAAGGTCGATAGTTGCAATTCTTCGTGTATTTGCAATCGCCACATTTGCCACAATCACGACGGGCAGTACCTGGCGCATCGGAATAACGGGAAACAATGGCATATACCACGACACAGCTCGCGGCGATTGAGGCTGCAATCGCGACGGGTGAATTAACCGTCGAAATAGATAACCGGCGCGTCACCTATCGCTCTATCAGCGATTTGCTAAAGGCCAAGCGCGAAATAGAAGCCGGCTTGATTGCCGCTGCGACGATCGCGACGCCGGTCACACAGAGCTATGTTCAGCGGGTGCGGAATTGAACGCACTCGACAAACTGATCACCCTGTTCAGCCCGGAAGCCGGGTTGAAACGCCAGGTTGCCCGTGCTGCGATACAGCGCGCCGGCGCCCGTGCTGCGGACTCGCTGAACCTTCGAGCCTACGAAGGCGCGAAGACTGGCCGACGCACCGGAGGCTGGATCACCGGAGCCACGAGCGCGGATGCCGAAGTCGCTAGCAGCGCTGTCAAGCTGCGGGATCGCACCCGCTCACTGTGCCGGGACAACCCATACGCCAGCCGCGCCCGTGATGTGTACGTCGCGAATGTGGTTGGCACGGGAATCACCGTCAAGGCTGGCAGCGCGAAGGAAGCATTCGAGCAGTGGACCACAGAATGCGACGCCGATGGCATGCTGGACTTCTACGGCCTACAGGCCCTCGTTATGCGCTGCGTTTTCGAGTCTGGCGAATGCCTGATTCGCTACCGGGAACGCCGGCCAGAAGATGGGCTACTTGTCCCGCTGCAATTGCAGGTGCTTGAGCCGGACTATCTCGACGCCACCAAGACGGGAGCCGTCAACGGCGGCGGCTGGTTGATATCTGGGATTGAATACAACGCCATCGGCCAGCGCGTTGCCTATCACCTCCACAACCAGCACCCTGGCGACGTGGCGAACAGATCGAAGCCGCTGGAATCGAAACGGATCCCGGCCGATCAGGTATTGCATATCTTCGAGCGGTTGCGCCCCGGACAGTCTCGCGGCGTGCCGCGAATGTCCAGCATCCTGCTCAAGATGCGGGACCTTGACGACTACGAAGAGGCCGAGCTAGTCCGCAAGGGAATCGAGTCTTGTTTCTCGGCGATTGTCACCACCGAAGACAATGGCGTCAGCCTCTCCGAAGGCACAACTGATATCAACGGGAACAGGATCGAAACGCTTGGGGCTGGGCTAATCCAGTATCTCAAGCCAGGGCAGGATATCCGCTTCGGTGCGCCGGCCAATGGCGGCGATTACGGCGCATATACCAAGACGCAGCTACGGGCGATTGCTTCGGGCATCGGGATCACTTACGAGCAAATGACTGGCGATCTGTCGGACGTGAATTACTCCTCAATTCGCGCCGGCCTCGTTGAATTTTACAAGACGGTCGACATGCTCCAGTGGCATGTGCTGGTCCCGATGATGTTGGCGCCGATCTGGAAACGCTGGGCAGAGACTGCATTCGCCGTCAAGGCTATCCGCACCCCTGCGCCGGCCATGGCCAAGTGGACTCCCCCGCGTCGGCAGTGGGTTGACCCGCTCAAAGACGTCAACGCGGCGCGTGCGGAAATTTCTGCTGGCATCACCAGCATTTCCGAAACCATCCGCGCTAGGGGCGAAGATCCTGACAAAATCTTCGCCGAGATTGCCGACGAGCGGAAACATCTTGAAACGCTCGGGATAACAGTCGACGTCATCGCCGTGCCGCCAGTCTCACCCGTTGATACTGCCGCCGCCAGCGCCGACACGCAGGCCAACGGCAAAGCGCTTGCCGAGATTGAACACCAGCGTGAAATCGCCGAAATCATGCAACGCCATCAAGAGCAGAACTCGGCGCGGCTCGAAGCTGGCGTATCGGCAATTGCTGCGGCGGTGCGTGAGCAACCATCCCACGTCATCAATGTTGCTGCCCCGATTGTCAATGTCGCACCGGCAGATGTTCGCGTCGACAACATCATCCCGGAGCAGCCCGCCCCGGTTGTCAATGTCGCCGCGCCTGCGGTACGAGTCGATAACCACGCCCCGGCCAATCCTGCTCCGGTCGTCAATGTCGCACAGCCGAATATCACCGTCGAAAATACCGTGATGCCGGCATCTGTCGAATTGACGCTCCCGGCACGCAAGACGGAAACAACCATCATTCGCGACAAGGCAGGAAACATTGCCCACGCCACCCAGATCGAAGAAGACGCCTAAAAAGGAAACCCAATGGCCGCAACAGTACAGCTAGTCGAAAAAAACGGAGCCGGTGGAACACAGACGGACAAGACGAGCGGGAATATCAGATTCAAGAATGCCGACAACAGCACCGTCGACACCAGCAACCCGATGGTGAAACCAGGCGCCGGCTTCGACTACTCGTTCGAGAAGTGGCTGCGAATGAACGTGTCTGGCGGCACCTACACAGAGATCACCAACGTCAAGGTCTATATGGACGGCGCGAATGGGCTTGGAACTGGCGTTACACTCTATGCCAAAGCAGTCACCGCCTATGCCACGCCGGCAGAAGCCACCGCGACGGCGGGCTATGCCGACGCATTCACGTACACCAGCGGATCCCCGCTTACCCTCGGTGCCGGCCCCTACACCGGCACCGGCGAAAAAGCTGATCACTGCGTCATGATGCTGACGGTAGGGACGACCGCATCTGGTGGAATCACGCCAAGCGAAACGTTGACGCTTTCTTGGGATGAAATATGACATTGGCATGAATAAAGTCCATGAAATCACCACCGACGCGGAAGGAAATCACGTCGGCACAGATGGCGATATCACCGTGTCGCTTGTCGGTGGCAGGATGTTCAAGCGCCGCGCCATCAAAGGCGTCGGCACGGAAGGCGCGCAGGAAGTCTGCTGGCTTGTCTGTGAACTCGACGGCGTGCGCGTCTATCAGTCCGGGCGCCATGTAATCGTCACCCGTGCTGACATCAATCCCTAGCGGCAATGAATGACACCGGGCGAGTAGATCTCTTTCGCGTAACCACGTTGCTCGACACGGTCCTGCAAGAGGTGAGTACGCTGCTTGAGAATGAGCGGGAGTATGTGAGGCGTATACCGGAGGACGTTGACGAGCTTGAGGTAACTGTCCGGATCATGAAACGCCCAATGTACGAGCTTGCTCATGGCCGCGTACTGCTGGTCGAAGCCATCGACCGATTCCGCTCAGCAGCCACCAAGGTGTAAAAATGAATGCCGATACGCGCACGCATGAATTGTTGGATTGTCGCCATGTGGTTGTGGCTGGCAGCGGGGGGGCATCCATACTCGTGGGTTCGTCGCTCTCACGCGTTCCGGGGGTTGATTCCGCACTTCGGGTACTCCGAGCGAACAGGCTTTCGCTATTACCGCAGCATCGAATACCGCCCCCCGAAAAACAGACTGTGGACAGAGGAAGATCTTGGGATCGTGTTCTCCGGCGAGTTCGTCGTTACCCACTATCGGCTAATCGCGGTGCGGCGATGGGAGACCAAAGAGCAGGCGCTGGCAGATCACTATTTCGGAAAACATCATGAGCATATCCGCTAACTTTTTCACGCAGATGCATGAACTGTGGTGGATTGTCTTGCTCGCCGTGTGCATCGCCGCCGCCGTGGCCATACTCTTCGGGATCGCCATGGAGCGGATGCGGCATAAGGACCCAGAGCCGCCGTATCGACTGGAATTTGACGAATTTTACTTTGACGACAGGAAACCAAAATGACACCAGAACAATACGCCATCCTCAACGATCTTGCTGCCGCCGACCCAGTTGCGCAAGCCTATGTGACAGACGCCGGAGCCGACGATCAGGCCCTGGCGGACTGGCTGAATGCTGCGACGACCAAGTATATCTGGCGGACGTACACGCCCGGCGATGATGTGTACGATGCGATCACGTGGGCCAACCTGACTCCGGCAGACGCACCGAACGGAACTGCGCTCTGGACCAATCGTGCATTGATGTGTCAGGCCAAGCAGATCAACTTGCAGATCATGCTGCAAGGCAAGGAGCGCGTCGCTACGTCGAAACCAAATATCAGGAACAGCCTGTCAGACGCCCTGCTCAACGTCCCAAGCGCGGCGGGTGGTGAAAAGCAAGGCGCTGGATGGGCGGCAGTCAAGGCGGCTATATCCCGCATCGGCACCCGTGCCGAGATGGCGCTGGCCACTGGAGCAGGGACACAGGCATCCCCGTCGACACCGGCGTGGGAAGGCATGTTCACGGCGTCTGAAGCCTCGGCTGTGCGGGTGTCGTAATGGCCGCCTCTCGCGTCGAAACACAGATCACGTGGAGCGCGGCCAACTCGGTCACCGTGTCCAGTGCGACCGTTGTCTGGTCTGATGCTTTCACATTCCATATAGACGACTGGGAGGCTGAGGTACAGGTCAACGCAGACAACGCCGGAACTCCGTCGTCAGGCGACGTATGCGACGTTTATATTGCCTATACGACTGGCGATATCCTCGGCGATTCCGGCAGCGATTACACGTCGGTGGAGCATTCCGAATTCGCCACCCGGCTCGATACCTTCACAGCCAACACGCCCGGCGAAGACCCGGCTAACCGCAGCTTCCCGGTTCGCACCGCGCCGCTTGGCTTCAAAGTCGGTGTGTCATGCCCGCAGGCAGCATTGCGCAATATCGTCGTGCGGGCGCGCATCGTTACGCATCGCGGGCCGTAGATGTACCGCAAGAAGTCCGTGCCGTGGACTAGTCAGCCGGGGGTTTTCACCGGATTTTCTGCGCCATGGAATAGAGGACTGAAGTTCGCGTTTGAGGCGTCGCTTGGCAAGCGCGATCTGGTGACGAATTACGCCTCTGGACCAGTCTCTGGAGTCTCTTTTAGCGGCGGCGTAAAAGGAGTTCAGGCGAATTTTTCCGGGTCGCAGGCTGACAAGTCATGCACCTTCGGCGTGCACCATGGTATGGACGGAGCCACCGAAGCGACTTGGGATGTGCTTGTGTATTTCTCAGGTGCGAATCCAACCGGTATCATCTGCGGACAGTGGGACGGGTACACGCAGGAGTGGCTGCTTCAGGCATCTTCGGGGTCCCTGATCTGGGTTCCTGCGGATAATAGTTTATCGGCCAGAACGAGATTCGATCTATCGGGTGCATTTCCGACGGCGGGTTGGTATCGCATCATCTGTTCGTGGTGGAGCACATCAAGCAAGCTGCTTCTGATCAACGGCGTCAACAAGACCGCATCGATTTCGGTGTATTCGACAGGCGCAGCAAACATCGGCACTAACAACACGGTCGATGAATTGCAGATCGGCATGGCCTCCGGCAATAGTGCGCTGAACGGGGCCGTCGTCTTTGCCAGAGCGTGGAATGTCAAGAAAACTCTCGCGGAATTGCGGGATTTGCACAATGTTCCGTGGCGGATATTCAAGCCCCTTCCGGGATATTTCCCGGTTGCGGCAGCCGGATCAACTCCAAAGACGGCGACAGCAAACATTGCCGCCGCGATCCAGGCACCGCGCTCGGCTAATGCCGGCGTTGCCGCCGCGATCCGGGTGTCGAACACCTCGACGGCCTCGCTATCCGCAGCGATTGCCCAGCGGAACACAGCAACCGCATCTGTCTCGGCGGTTATCAAAGCGGGAATCACGGCAACCGCGTCTGTCAATGCGGCGATTCAGGCACCGCGAAGCGCTACCGCATCCCTGTCCGCAGCAGTCAGGGCAGGACAAAGCGCAACAGCCAGCCTGTCGGCAGCCGTTCGGCTTGCAGCAGCCGCAACAGCATCGCTGTCGGCAGCAGTCCGTGCTGGACAAACTGCAACAGCCAGTATATCCGGCGCGGTACAAGTTTCAGCAACCGCAACAGCTAGTCTATCCGCGAGTATCACCGCACCGGGCGCGTTATCGATTACAGCCAGCCTGTCGGCTGCTGTCCGCCAAGCGAATGCCGCTACCGCGTCCATTGATTCTGCAATCCGTGCGGCCCGCACTGCCAGCGCTTCAATCGACTCGGCAATCACAGCGCAACGCACCGCCAGCGCCTCGGCCAGTGCTGCCGTGTCCGTTGCCTTCTCGGTTTCGGCCAGCCTGGATTCTGCTGTTCAGCGGGTGGCAATCGCAAGTGCGTCGCTCAGTGCTTATGTGCAAGCCGACACGACGATTACGCAAGCCGAGGTCGACATGTTGGCAGATATCTGGCGTCGCCTTGGCTTGGATATCGCCAATCCACTGGTGCAAGGTACGACCACTCTGACATTCGGCCCGACGATCACACTGTCAGGATCTGGCACGATTACCAGCACCCGCACCGGCGCACCGGCATCCGGCCCCGCTGCTGGTGTCATGCTCCTCGATGTCTGGCAGCGGCTCGGGCTTGATCCTGCGAACCCGATGACTGCCAGCGATACGGCTATCAACGCGGGGGCCGTCAGTCAGACTGTCAGCGAGTCTGCCGGAACGGTAACGGTGCAGCGTGCTTGATCCACGTGCCATCGCTACGCTCGGAATTGGCTACGGTGCCGATCTGCTGGCGCGCATCGGGCTATGGCCGTCGACGTCCGTCATCATGCCTCCCCTCAAATATCGGAGCGGGACCGGATTCTCAACAGCAAAGCCTCCACAAATCCGGCCAGTCGAAGACGATGAGGCGTTTTTGTTGTCTGTGCTGCTGTAAAAAACTGCAATTTTCCGTGTATTTGCAATTGCAGCCTCGGTGATGATGGCGCCATTATTGGCAGCCGGGTTTCAGCATGGACAAATCCCGTATCGAGGGAATGCTTTATCGCACATCGGACGCCCCAACCGTGCGCGAAGGGGCAGACGGAAACACCGTCTTGGCGCTTTCGTTCTCGTCCGAAACTCCGTACACAAGATCCTCCTGGTTTGACGAACCCTGGGTGGAGATTCTCGGGCATAAATCGTCCGAGGTCGATCTATCACGACTGAATGCTGGCGCTCCGGTGCTGGCAAATCATGATCGCGGCGCTACCGCATCCACTTCGCCAATGGCGTCAATCGGCGTCGTCGACAAGGCATGGATCGAGGACGGCGTTGGGCGCGCAGAAATCCGCCTCTCGCGCCGTCCGGAAATCGCCGGGCTTCTGCAGGACATCGCCGATGGCATCGTGCGCAATGTCTCGGTTGGCTATCAGATCAACGAGCGCACCTTGCTCAGATCACACTCGGACGCGCCGGACGAGTACCGGGTAACTTCATGGACACCGATGGAAATTTCCCTTGTCGACCTGCCGGCCGACGCCACGATTGGAATCGGCAGAAGCCAGAATTTTGAAGTTGTACAACTGCCGGACTCCGGCGACACCCAAAGAAAGGAGTCCACTATGGACAATAAAGAGCAGGACCAACTCAACCTCGACGTTATTCGTCGGGAAGCAACCGCCGCTGAACGTGCCCGCGTCACTGAAATCAACGAGGCTGTTCGCGGCCTGCGTCTTGATCAATCATTCGCAGATGAGCTGATTGCCAAGGACACGTCAGCCGACGAAGCGCGCCGCCTGGCAATCGCCAAGGCTGCCGAGCGCAGCAATGACACGATCAAGCCGCCAATGGGCCACATCGAAACGCTTGTCGACGAGGTTGAAACCCGTCGGGCCGGCGTTGAAGAGGCTCTCCTTCATCGCTACAACCCCGCACAACACAAGCTGTCGGACAACGGAAAGCGCTTCTCTGGCCTGTCGCTGATCGAAATCGGCCGCGAACTGCTCACTCAACGCGGCGTCGATATTCGCGGAATGAGCCGGGATCAGATCGCTACCCGAGCCATGCTGACGACTGGCGATTTTCCGTACATCCTCGCCAACGTCGCCAACAAGACGTTGCGCCAGGCGTATGAAGCGGCCCCGCAGACGTTCAAGCCGTTCACCCGGATGGTGACTGCGCCTGACTTCAAGACCATCGCCCGCACCGCTCTCGGCGATTCTCCGACTCTTGAGAAGGTCAACGAGCATGGCGAATACAAGTATGGCTCCGTCTCGGAAGCTCGCGAAACCTACGCCATCGCGTCATACGGCAAGATCGTTGCACTGACTCGCCAGACGCTGATCAATGACGATCTCTCGGCATTCACCCGTTTGCCGGAAATGTTCGGCCGCGCCGCTGCGGATCTGGAATCGGACACCGTTTGGGGCATCATCACCGCCAACGCCGCACTGGCCGACAGCATCGCCCTATTCCACGCCAGCCACGGTAATCTGCCAACCGGCGCCGCCATCTCCGTCGCACAGCTTGGTGTTTGCCGCGCCGCGATGCGGGTTCAGACTGGCCTTGACGGCCGCAAAATCAACGTCACCCCGCGCTATCTGCTGGTGCCGGCTGCTCTGGAAACCATCGCCCAGCAATTCACCAGCCAGGCTTACGCCGCTTCCGCCTCGTCCTCGATCAACCCATTTGCCGGTGCCCTTCAAGTGCTTGCCGAGCCGCGTCTCGACACTGCCAGCACCACGGCATGGTATATGGCCGCCGATCCTGCACAGATCGACACTATCGAGTATGCCTACCTAGAGGGCAACCAAGGCGTCTACCTCGAAACCAAGGACGGCTGGGAAATCGACGGCGTTGAATTCAAGGCCCGCCTCGACTTCGGCGCCAAGGCTATCGACTTCCGTGGCCTGGTCAAGGGTAACTAAGACTGATCTCTGGGCGCCCATAAGCGCCCGGATAACCCGAAAGGAAAGAAACAATGAAGACGTACAAGCAAGAAGGTGAAGTCCTTACCCTTACCCCCGGCGCTGCCGTCGCATCCGGCATCGGCTATCTGTTCGGTGCCGGCCTATTCGGCGTCGCCACGCAAGACGTGGCCATCAGCACTCCCGGAGAATTCGTCGTTGAGGGCGTTGTCGAAATCGGCAAAACCTCTGCGCTGGCCATCTCCGTCGGGGACCGGCTGTTCTGGGATTCGACGAACAAGGTTGTCAACAAGACGACCACGGCCCAACAGGTTGTTGGCGTCGCGGTGTCGGCTGCAAGCAACCCGTCGCCAACCGTGCTGATGAAGATTGGCCAGTATCTGCCGGTTGCTACCTGATCCACTGTAGCGAATGGTCGACTTTGCCGCTCACACCGGGAATATCATCGGCCGCCTTGGGCGGCCGGTCATCATTACGCCGAGCGGCCAAGCTCTGCGCGTTGTGACAGGGGTATTTGTACAGTCTCCAGCGCTTGCATTTGATTTGGTGGCCGGCGTGTCGCCGATGCTGCGCCTGACAGCGCAAGACGCGGCGGGAGTTGTCAACGGAGACCCGGTACTGGTCGGCAGTACCAGCTACACCGTTACCCGTGCGCAGGCCGATAGCGAGGCCGGCGATGTACTGCTTTCTCTGGATACTGTCTGATGGCAACGCATGTTGCCGACCGTATCCTGGCTGCCCTGAAGTCGCAGCTTGCCTTGACGATGGGCGCATCAGGAGTGCACCTCGTCCCGCTGCACATGATAGACGCGGGAACCCTTCCCGTTGTCATCATTGACCAGGTGCGAGATACGGTTACAGAGTCGACCGGAGTATTTCCAGTCTATCAGACACACAGGCTTGAGATGACCGTCCGCATTTGCATCATGGCGACGGAATCAACGTTCGACGCGGCACTTGGAACCTTACACGAGGCCGTGTCGAAGGCACTTACCGGAACAGCATCCGCCATAACGCTTGGAAATATCCTGACGCGTGGACTGCGTATCGACGGCGAGGAACTGTTCGCCGACGCCGAATCACTCCAGAAGCCTGTTGGCGGATGGGCCATCGCAGTGAGTTGCATTTACAACACCCGCTCAGATCAACCGGGCAATTTTGAGAAGGAATTAACACCATGAGCTTTATCGGAACCGGCAAAATCAAAATTGCCCAATATTCGTCCGGCGCTACCTTCGGGGCGCGCAAATTCCGCGATGTCGGAAACGCTTCTATCTTCGAGTATTCATTCTCGGAAGAGAAAAAGGAACTCAAGAATTTCCAAGACCCCTCCGGCGGCCTTGCCGCATCGGTGTCGAAGATAGACAAGGTTGAGGGCAAGATCGACTTTCGCAAGATTTCCGCCGCTAACCTTGCGCTCGCGCTGTGGGGTTCAACCAGCACGCTGAACACGACGGCGATCACCGGCGAATCGCACGTTATCAACGCCAGCGCCTTCATCCCGACTTCACGGCTCATCAATACCTCTGTCGCCCCCGTCGTCAAGAAGGGCGCCACTGTCCTGACCGGCTCCGGAACCGATTACACGGTCTCGGTGGGCGGCATCACGATTGCCGATACCATCGTTGCTGCCGGCGTGGTTGATGGCGACACGATCACCATCGACTACACGCCAAAGGCGTCGACTGACGTGCAGGCGCTGATCTCGGCGGCCCCTGATATCTCGCTGTTCTTCGAGGGAACCAATCTGGTCGACTCCAAGGCGGCATTGGCTCGGGTCTACAAGGCCAAGCTCGGCGTGGCGTCCAATATCAGCATGATCGGCGAAGACTTCGCCACCCTGTCTGTGACCTTCACGATAACGAAGGACGAGACGGTATCTTCTGCCGGCGGAACTCTCAGCCAGTTCCTCAAGCTTGAGCTTGAGTCCTGAGCATGCGTGTTGTTCGTGACAT
>ENA-UPTA01004922-UPTA01004922.1-activated-sludge-metagenome-genome-assembly--contig:-NODE-4922-length-12483-cov-6.722321_pt1 | contig 12483 bp, 10 predicted proteins | sample MGYA00238184_ERZ773361 | MGnify/ENA primary metagenome ERZ773361 (study PRJEB29100, sample SAMN05720205) | activated sludge metagenome | isolation source: anaerobic digester from wastewater...
TCGTAGCTGACCCCGCCGGGCCGGATCATATTGCGGCCAAAACGGTTTCCGCAACTCAAGGCGGTCATGTTCAAACAATCCCACCGGAGCCGGCCGCAGTAGGAAGATGTCGGTAAATAGCCAACATCGCCCGCCATCGCGCCCAGGTCGCCCGTATGATTCGCCAACCGCTCCAGTTCAAGCATGACGGCCCGAATCATGGCGGCCCTTAAAGGCACTTCGCATCCCGAAAGCCCTTCGATGGCCTGGCAATACGCCAGAGCATGTCCCACCGTGGTGTCTCCGGCCGCTGTTTCCATATAATGGATGGTCCGTTGATCAGGCCCGCCGATCAAGGCTTTCTCAATGCCGCGATGCTGATAACCCAGGGAAATCTCCAAATGAAACACCTGCTCCCCGTGGCATTGAAACCGGAAATGCCCCGGCTCAATGATCCCCGCGTGCACGGGCCCCACAGCGACTTCATGAATTTCCTCTCCGTGAATTTTCAAAAAATCCATCTCGGAAGGCACACGCTCCGCCGTTTCGTACCGTCCTCCCTCCCCCTGCTTCCACGTCGCATGAAACCGGATTGGCTTAAGCCACGGATGTCCTTCAGGCCGGAGCCCCCACTGCTCAAAAAGCTCCCGCTCAAACCAATGGACCTGCGGGATGGGAACCGTCAAAGAGGCATAAGAATCTTTAACAGACGTGATAAACGGTTTTAAATATCCGTCCTTATCATACGCCAATATCATCACAAGGGTGATTGTTCTGCTGTCTTGCGGGTACCCGAAAAACGAAGCGACTCTCGCGCCATTCTGAATTTCCTCAATCACACGACGGCGGAAATCCTCAAACGGCAACAGAGGGACATCCGTCACGGACTGAGCCCGGCCGTTATATATTTTCAAAAAATAATCCGGCATCAGAATCCTCCCAATTCCCGGGCTACCCCTTCCAAGACGAGCCGCAGCCAAGACGGGAAATAAACACCCAACACCATCACTAGAATAAAAAATAACGCCGGGACGCCTGTCCGCCCCCCCAGGGCTCGATGGCCGTCGTCATCCCGGCTGCCTTTTTGGCCGGAAACGCCCAGGGTCATCATCATGAATATCCGGGCCATGCCGATAAAAATAATCGCGAGCATAGCCAGGAAGATGCTGGCAGCCCCGTACCGGCCCTGCGATAAAATTTCTTTTAAAATAATAAATTTACCTAAAAAAATCCCGGACGGCGGCGTCCCTGTAATTAATAAAAAACCGGCCATCCACAGGACCCCTGACCAACGCGTTTTCCCGGACAGGATCCCCTGGATTTCAGATATCTTCTTTGTTCCAAAATGCGATAATATATTTCCGGCGACAAAAAACAATCCCGCCTTCGTCAAAGAGTGGCCCAGCATATTAACCAGCGCGCCAAAAACAGCATTGTGCCCCAGGCCCACCCGTAGCGTTATGATCCCCATATGTTCCACGCTCGAATAGGCTAGCATCCTCTTATAATCCTTTTGTCCCAAAATAAAAACAGCCGCAAAAACAAGAGACACAAGTCCAAAAACAACGAAAATATCCTGGCAATAAGACTGAATCCCTGCCGCCACGCACACCTGATATCCGCGCAGGATGCCCAAAAACGCGCAATTCAGGAGAGCGCCGGAAAGGAGCGCGGAAATGACCGAGGGCGCTTCACTATGCGCGTCAGGAAGCCATGTGTGAAAAGGCGCCAAGCCCATTTTTGTCCCGTAGCCGACAAACAGAAGAAGAAACGCCGCTTTCAACCACGGGATATGAATAGCTCCGGCGTTTACGATCATCAGTCTCAAAATCATTTCCCCCTGGTGGTTGTAGGCCACGGCCAGGAAGAAAACACCCAGCAGGGCCACGGCTATTCCGACCGAGCAGATTAAAAGATATTTCCAGGTCGCTTCCAGGGACCGTTTGGTCCGGTGAAAATATATCAAAGGAGCGCTGGCCAGCGTCGTCGCCTCAATCCCGACCCATAAAACCGCCAGATGCTGGCTGGCGATAACAACGGTCATTGTCGAAAGGAATAATAAAAAACATCCGCTAAAAACCGCTTCATGAGAAAAAAACCGGCGTTTTCCCTTCTCTTCCCCGGAGGATCGGCTTTCCGCGGCTAAATACTGGATTCCATAGAGAGCCGCGCCAAAAAACAACAGGCTGGTTATGAGCAAAAACACCAGCCCCGTGCTGTCAAAAACAAACCATCCCTCCCCCTGCGGCCCGCCCCATGTTCCCCACGCCGCACACGCCAGGGCCAGGTGAAGACTGGAACAAAGAATGATCAGAACCCGGCGCAGGAAATCATTCCGGATTAAGAAAGAAATCAGCCCTAAACATAAAGGAATGGTGATCAACAACAAGGTTATCATAGTCAGCATGCCTATTTTGAAATAACAATATCTTTCAGTTCCGTTAATTTTTGCGTATCAATATGGTCGAATTGCCGGCTGATATGGAAAATCGTAATCCCCATAACAAACACAGCTACAAAAATATCCAGCAGAATGGCCAACTCGACCAGCAAAGATTGCCCCCCTAAAAAAACGGCACCGAAAAGATAGATGCCGTTTTCCAGAATCAGGTACCCGATCACCTGACTAATCGCCTTCATCCGGCTAATAATTAAAAAGACCCCGGTAAAAAACGTGGCGAAAGATACCGGCGCGGCCAGAGTGGACACAAGCGGGCCAGTATGCAGCAACCGCCGGCTGAGCCAAAAGCCCATCGCGAACATAACAACGCCCATCAACAGCGAAAAAGGATATCCGCCGATCGGTTCAACCTCTTTCCGGATACCGGCTTCCTGCAACGCGCGGAACAGCAGCCAGGGGAACACGATCCCTTTGAGAATAACGCTGAAAAAAGACGCAATTATGGGGCCGGACGCTGCGTGATGAAGTTCAATCACAACCGGCAAAACGCCTACCAGGACCCCCTGAACAGCGGCGATCTGTATGCAGCTTCGGATACGGCTTGACGAAAGCATCATCAGGTTCAACAGCAGAACCGCCACAATCATAAAATCAACCCATGTGTTCATCTAAACCCTCACGGTCAGGATTAAAGCCACGGCGGATAATGCCAAGGCAATGATTAAAAAATGCGGCACTTTTAACAACCGCAAACGCGCCAGGGTTGATTCCACAACCCCGACGATAACCGCAAGCAAGACCATCGTCAGGACAAAAAGAACGCTGTCTATCATCCACCCGCGGGAAAAAGTCCCCAAAAACATCCCGGCCAGCAATGTTCCTAAAAGCCAAAATTTTATAGCGGCCGCGTAAAGAATATACGCCAAATCAACCCCGCCATGATCCAGAACCATAACCTCGTGAATCATGGTCAACTCCAGATGCGTGTTCGGATCGTCAACCGGGATCCGGCAATTTTCCGCCAAAAAAATAATAAAGAGCGCTCCCAGGACTAAAAAAACCACCGGCCCGTACACAGACCAGGAATTCATAACCTCAGGGGAAAATATGCCGGAAAACGATAACCGCCCCGTAACACGCGCTAAAGCCGCAAGGCTTAAAAACAACGCCGGCTCCGCAAACAGGGCAAACTGGACCTCCCGGCTGGCGCCCATGCCTTCAAAACTCGAGCCTGTATCCAGGGCTGCGAGAACAGTAAAAAAACGCGCGAGCCCTAACAAATAAATAAACAAAATGATATCGCCGTCAAATTGAATCAACGATGGGTGTCCGGCAAAAGGGACCAAGCATGCGGCCGCTATCAGAGCGCTGAGACTGACCATAGGCCCCGCGATGAACACCCCTGTTGTTGTCCTGCTATAAACAGCCCCCTTTTGCAGCAATTTAAAAATATCATAATACGGTTGCAGAAGCGGGCTTCCGTGACGCCCGGCGAAAAAAGCTTTTGTCCGGTTAATCACCCCGAAAAGGAATGGCGCAAACGCCAGGACGATGGTCAATTGAATTATCTTGATCGGCATTTCTATAATTTCCAGACAAAAAGCGCCACAAGAGTGAATAAAATATATAAAATGTAACTCTGCAATTTCCCGTGTTGCACCCAGGTCAATCTCTCCGTCAAACGATGAATCAATCTCAGCATAGGGCGGAAAAGCGTTTCACTAAACAGGTCAGCCGTTTCCGTTTTAAAAGAGGAATGGTCCGGGAAATATGCGGTTATTTTCACGGCATGTTTCTGTGTTCTTAAAATGCCTTTAAAAAAATCTACAATCGGCTGGGCAAACGATGAGGCCGTATATTGCATACGGGGGGCAGGACAGGCGTACCCGCAATCCCAGGTCAAAGAGCGCGCTGTCACGCGCTTTCTTAAAAGTCCGTGACGCAGCAGCACGCTTAAAAAAAAGAGGATAAAAAGAAATAAGGCCATAACGAGAATAGAAATTAATGGCGGAAGCGCAACCCCAAGGGATTGTTGTATCGAACCAAGCGGCGTACCCGTCATATCTGCGATAACCCGGGCAAACATCCCGAGGTACCAAGGAGCAGTTAACCCCATAACAAGACAAACCGCGGCCAGGACCGCCATGGACGTCCGCATGAAAACCCCGGGTTCACCGGCGTGCTGGGCATATGCGCTTCTGGGTTCGCCAAGAAAAATAATCCCGAAGGCTTTCGTAAAACAGGCGGCCGCCAGGCCTCCGATTAAAGCCAGCGATAGCATGGTTCCCAAGGCGATAAAAACCAGCAGTGTGGATCCGAATACATTTTTAAAGGAGACGAAATAAATTAAAAACTCGCTTATAAAACCATTAAAAGGCGGCAGGCCACAAATCGCAGCCGCGCCGGCAAGAAAACAAAAACCGGTGAGAGGCATCTTCTTCAGCAAACCTCCCAGGACATCCATGTCCCGTGTGGCGGTTTCCTGATAAACAGCACCTGCCCCCAGGAAAAGGAGCCCTTTAAAAAAGGCGTGATTGACGACATGCAATAAAGCCCCCGTAAATCCCAGAACCATCAAAAGAAAATTATTAAGGCTCAGCCCCAGCACCCCCAAACCGATGCCCATCGTTATAATGCCGACATTTTCGATGCTTGAATAGGCGAGAAGCCGCTTAATATCGTGCTGCGCCAGAGCAAACAAAACCCCCAGAATCCCGGAAATACTTCCGAGAGCGATCAACAGGTAGCCCCACCAGGCGCAGGGCGCCCCTAAAAAAGTTAAAATACGCAAAAGGCCGTAAAGCCCTGTTTTGATCATAACCCCGGACATAAGCGCGGACACATGGCTCGGCGCGGCCGGGTGGGCTTCGGGCAACCAAATGTGCATGGGCATAAAACCGGATTTTGTCCCAAATCCGATCAAGGCACAAAGGAAAATGACAGAAGGCGCGGTTCCGGATACGGCTCCCGGCCACCGGCTAAAATCAAACGAACCGCTATCCTTCCCTAGTAAAATAAACATCGCCAATAAAAAAAGCGTCCCGATATGCGTCGCGATCAGATACACCAGCCCGGCCCGGGGCACCCCCTTCTTTTCCCCTTCAAATAACACCAGGAAAAAAGAACTGACAGACATCATTTCCCAGGCCGTCAAGAAAAGGACAGCATTGCGGGCCGTCACAACAAGAACCATGCTGGCAACGAGGATATTATAAAAAAACCACGCGGCCCCGATATTTTTCTGGCCATAGTAATGCCTTAAATATTCCGATCCATACAAAGCGGATAATGCGGACAAAAAAAAGATGGGGAATAAAAAGACCGCGCCCAAAGCATCAACTTCAAGGGAGAAAGAACCGTAAGGCACCGTCCAGGGGAAGAGGAACACGGCAGCGCCGGGATTATTGTGAAGAAAACAAAAAGCGCCCAACCCCACAAGGCAGGCGATAACCGCTCCCCCCGCGCCGATGGTATTGGCCAATTTGGCTGACCGACTTAAGCCAAGGGAAACAACTCCGCTTATCATCAACAGCCCCAGGGAAAACAATATGATATTCATCATTTTTTCTCTTTAAATTAAATCCATATCCTTCAACTCGTTCGCTTTCGTTCACTCGCTTCAGGATCAATTCGCATTTCTAATTTACACTCCCTTCGGTCGTGTAAACTAAATGCTCATTGAATAAATTTTGCTCTTATTCCTTTATGGACTCTTCAACCCGCGTAATTTCTTTCAGGATAACTTCCCTGGACTTTTGATGCACAATCGTATCGAGGACTTTCGCGTCTTTTAAAACATAGGCGATGCGCGAAAGCATTTTAAGGTGGCTCCTGACCGTCGGGCTGATTAAGGTCACCAGGCAATTCACCTGTTTTCCGTCTATAGCGCCATAATCAACCGGCTCTTCCAGGAAACAAACGGCAACGATCGCGTGAGAGATGTGCGTGACGACAGGATAACGCGCGTGCGGGATAGCGATTCCATTACCGAGGCCGGTGGAGCCCAATTCCTCCCGGACAAGCATGGCTTCCAAAAGGCTCTCTTTTTTTACATCTTCCGGCAAATTGAGAAGCTCCAAAACAGCCTTCAGCAAAGTCTTTTTGTCATGGCCTTCAATGCGATAATAAATTCCGCCTTTTTTAACGGCTTCCGTTAATGACACCGGCTTAACATCCTTCTCATCTGCCTGATGAAGGATGGCTTGAGAAACATTGATTTTATGAGCTGTGGCCCAATCCAATATCTCGATTCGGTTAAACCGGTACTGATCGTGAATCCGGTAGAAAGGGATGGTTTGTTGTTTAATCCAACGGTAAATGGTCCTTTCCGTCACGTTCAACAGTTGCGATAAATCCTTAACACTCAGCTGCATTTTCTCTCCACAAATTTTAAATGATTTTGAAAGCCCGGCTATTTCGATTAAAGCGTCATAATAGGACATGGGCGCCTATTTGTCAATAGATATCATATAGATATGACTTTATGTTACAAAAAGTATTGAGGCCCATCAGGGGGATAAAAACAAAAACCCTTTGTAAAGTATTTCATTAAAAACCTTTACAAAGGGTTTCCGGGCCTTATAAACGCTTCCTTGGAAACTATTTCTAAATTTTTGCCCTTCCCTTCCGCGGATTACGGAAGGATTACAATCTATTTTTTTAATTCAATCTTCTGCATCGCCGCCTCTCTGGCTTCCTTCGCCGTTTTCAGGGCGACATTTTTTTCTTCCGTAGCCGTTCGCATCGCCGCAGCCCGCTCTTCACCGCTCAATTTCTTGGCGGCGGCGACGGCTTCCTTAAATTTTTCCATAGCGGCCTGTTTCTCCGTTTTATACGCGTCCCTCACAGTCGCCATTTCCGTTTTCGCATTCTCTTTTGTCTGATTCCAAGTTGCCTGAGAGGCCTCATGACGCCTCTCCCCCGATTGATGAGTTTCCCCCGCCTTGACTCGCAATTCTTTCTTTTGTTTTTCCCGTGGCGGCTTTGCCGCATCAACAGCCGGGGACAGCAGCCCTATCGCAAGCAGAGTAACAGCAGCCATTTTTATCACTCTTTTCATTCACCGCTCCTTTCATGAAAACAACATCCCTGACTCTCCCCTATGTCAATAAAAAAGGTCCTCTGTCCAGCCGCCGTTTTTTCACCGCGAGTTTAAAAACCTCTCCCAGACAAAAATGATAAATTTCCCTAAGAGCCAAATGCCTGATATTACAAAAAGGAAAGCGAGGATTATTTTTAGGAAAAAACCAAAAACCATAATCAAAGGATAAAGCAGTATCCCGACCCCCGCCAAAATACTCACAGCCATCAGAAAAACCAGGCCGACGGCAAAAGCTTTCATAGGTCTCCACTCCTGTTCTCTATAGGTTCATGCCAATAATATCTTCCCCCCCCGGAGTCCTGCGGGTCTCGGCTGTCACGGAATCCAGGATGCTCATGCCCCTCCACCCCGTATTGTACTGCATCCACCGTTGAAAGCAACAGATATAATCCTCCCTTCCTTTAAGAAAGCCGGCATGTTTATCATGAAGATGCTTGACAGAACGCAAAGCGTGGAATATAGTTTGTAAAACTAATAATAAGCTTGATAAACTATATGACACGGGGGACCAGGTGGCTCAATTATCAACCGCTGAGTTCGCGGACCAGCTGTTAAAAATCATTCCGGACATTACGCGGGAATTCCTGCGGCACCAAATCCAGGAAATATCCAAAGGGGTGCTGACCGTCCCCCAGTTCCTGATCATGGAGCATCTTATCCATCACGGGGAATCCCGCATGAAAGATCTGGCGACTTTCATGAATGTCACCATGGCCACCATGACAGGGATTGTCGACCGGCTTGTCCGTGATGGGTGTGCCCAACGCCTCCTGGATCCCAGCGACAGGCGGAGTGTCAAAGTCGCTTTGACGCCCAAGGGTCTCCATCTCACAAAAAAAGTTCAAAAAGCCCGGCGTGAAGTTATCACAGATATTTTCGATAAAATTTCGCCCCCTGACCGCCGGGAATATTTACGGATCCTCAACAATATCCATCAGGTATTAAAAAACAGGAAGAAAACATAATATGCGTAAATTATTTTTAGGGGCTGTCTTCGTTTTGATTTTCCCTCTTCCGGTCCTGGCGGAAGAAATTTCCTTAACTTTAAAAGAGTCCCTTGACCTGGCCCTTCGGGAAAACCGGAGCATTCTGCTGAAAGCCCAGGAAATCAAAAAAGCGAAAGAAAAAATCAGGGAAGCCCAGGGCGGCTTCTTCCCTTCCGTCACGGCTTCGGCCACAGAATCGCAGACCTGGGGATATTTCGACAAAAATGCAACTCAAACAGCGGCCCAGGCGGGCGTCAAACAGTATTTATATACCGGAGGGCAAACTTTAAATACTTATCAAAAAAATCAGGCCGAATTTCAGGCGGCCGAGGCGTCCCTTGAAAAAACCAAAGCCGACATCATCCTCGAAGTCAAGAAAGCCTTCTATGCCTTGCTTTTAGCCAATGAATTTGTTCAACTCAATCAAAAGATCCTGGACAACACACAGGAGCACCTGAATTACTCGGGCGTGCTTTATCAAAACGGACGAACCGATGAACTCGCCTTATTACAAATCCAGGAAGCGTTCAGTTCGGTCGAAGAGGCTTATCAGGAATCCATCCACCAGACCGAAGAACTGCAGTCCCTGTTACGCAGCCTGCTATTTATCGATGAAGAAACCCGCATCAAACCCGATGACGCCTTTCTTTATGACCCCGAAATGCTGGCCTATGAAGAAGGCGTCCTTCGGGCGATGGAACAGCGCCCCGAGATCCGGGAGTTTGACGCGTTAGAAAAATCCGACGAACAGGCCATTGAAATTGCCAAGACGGGCAACCGGCCGACGCTGTACGCCTCGTGGGATTATTATGCGCGTTCGCACATGTCTGGGACAACCTCCAAAAATTGGAATGACCACAGCGTGATCGGCGTGACAATGACCTGGCCGGTTTTTGACGGCTGGGCGACGAAAGCAAAGGTTGAGGAAGCGATTATCGACCTGAAACAGACACAGTTATCCCGGGAGCAATTCCTAAAAGACCTGGCCGCTGAACTCAAGGGAACCTATTTAGAACTTAAAAACGCCATCAACCAGATAAAAACAGCCCAGGCCAACATGGCTTACTACGAAAACTATCTGACCACCACGGAAGAAAAATATGCCAAAGGGTTAGTCAGCGCCCTGGATCTTGATGACGCCCGGGTTGGCCAGCAAGTCGCAGCCTTCAACAGAAGTCAGGCGATTTACAACTTTATCATAGCCGACAGCAAATTCAAAAAAGCCACAGGAGGAGAACAATGAGTTCCCGTTTAAAATACCCCGTGATCATACTGGCCGTCGTTCTGCTCTTCCCGATGGGGAAAGCCCTGCTGAAGAAATCCGACCCCTCCGGGGGATCGCAGGACCCCAGCATCCCTGTCCGGGTCCAGAAGGTTCACGTGGGGGATATTCAGAAAGCACTGGAATACGTGGGCAACGTGAAGGCGCAGGCGGAAGTGATGATTTATCCTAAAGTCAGCGGAAAAGTCATCGAAAAGATTAAAGAAGAAGGCGCTGAAGTCAACCCGGGAGATGTTATCGCCTACATCGACCGCGATGAAATCGGTCTGAAATTCGAAAAAGCCCCGGTGGAAAGCCCGATTAAGGGTGTGATCGGCCGTGTTTTTGTAGATATCGGGTCGCATGTCACCTCTCCGGTCGCCGGGACATCTCAGACAGCCGTCGCCATGGTGATCGACATGGACACCATGATAATAGATCTGGATATACCCGAAATCTATCTGCCCAAGGTTTCTTTGGGCCAGCAGGCTGCCGTCAGTTTTGACGCCTATCCGGGAGAGAAGTTCACGGGGACGGTCAAAAAAGTCAGCCCTGTTTTAAACCTCCTGAACCGGGCCGCCCCGGTTGAAATCCAAATTGATAACAAAGATCACCGGCTGAAATCAGGGATGTTCGCCCGGGTCATCCTCCCTCTCGAAAAACACGAACGGGTTCCCATTCTGATCAAAGAAGCGGTGATCGGGCAAGAACCCGAAGCTCATGTTTATGTGATAGAAAACGGGAAAGCGTTCTCGAGGAAGGTTACCCTGGGGATACGGGAAGCCGAAAAGGTTGAAGTGACAACCGGGGTCAAAGAGGGTGAGCTGGTCGTGGTGATGGGGCAACAGCGGTTGTATGATGATGCGCCCGTACGCGTGGAAATCGATGAAGCCGAAGGAGACGGCCGATGAACCTTCCGGAATTTGGAGTCAAAAGGCCCGTCACGAATCTGATGATCTTCTCGTCCATTATTGTCCTGGCCCTTTATAGTCTAACCCGCCTGGGGATCGATAACATGCCCAAGATTGAACCTCCGGTCATTAGCGTTATCTGCTCTTACCCGGGGGCCAGCCCGGAAGACGTTGAAGCCAAAGTAACGGAGCCGCTGGAGAACCAATTGGCAACCACGCCGGGGCTGGAAAAAATCACCTCGAAATCCTCAGACGGCCTGTCCGTCATATCCCTGAAGTTTGACTGGGCAACGGACCTGGACGCGGCCTCCAACGATATCCGGGACAGGATTGAGCTGGCTAAACGATTTTTGCCGGATATCCCGGACGAGATGGAAAATCCCATCATCTTCAAATTCAACACGGCGAACATGCCTGTTTTGTTTATAAGCGTGACCGCGACACAATCCTACACGCAGCTTTATGATATTATCGACAAGCGCGTAGCGGACCCCATCCGGCAGCTGCCCGGCGTGGGGACCGTACAATTGTTCGGCGGCCTGGAACGGCAAATTAACGTGCTGATTGACCGGCAACGGCTGGAAGGATACGGGTTGTCCATTCTGGACATCCAGGAAACCCTGAAAGCCGAAAACATAGCCCAGCCCCTAGGCAAATTAAAGACCGGCTTAACAGACTACCTGATCCGGCTGCCCGGCGAATTCGCCAGCCCGGAAGAAATCAATTCGGTTATCTTGGGCAAGCATAACGGCCATTTAATCTATTTAAAGGACATCGCCAAAATCGAAGACGGCTTTAAAGAAGTCAACCTCAAAGCCCGGATCAACGGACATCCCGGCTTACTTCTGTTTATTCAAAAACAGACCGACACCAATACCGTTAAAGTCGCCACGAGCATAAAAAAGAGATTAAATGAACTGCTCAAAATACTTCCGGGCGATATCCAAATGCATATCATTTTCGACACATCCCAAGATATCACGGATTCCCTGAACAATCTCAAATCTTCGGTCTGGGTCGGGATCACCCTGGTTCTGTTCGTTGTCTGGTTTTTTTTAAGGCGCATTATTCCCAGCATCATTATCGCCCTGACCATCCCCTTCTCTCTTTTAATTGCCTTTATTTATCTTTTCTTAAGCGGGCGCACAGTCAATGTCATCAGCTTGTCCTCTCTGGCCATCGCCGCGGGGATGGTCGTTGATAACGCCATCGTCGTTGTGGACAATGTTTATCGCAAGCTGGAACGGGGCAACCGACCCAGAGAAGCGGCAATTTTCGGCGCCAAGGAAATGTTTCTGGCGATAGCCGCCTCGACCTTCACGACTGTTGTCGTTTTCCTCCCTATGCTTTTCCTGCCGGGCGTTATCGGCATCATGTTCGGAGAGATGGCGGTCATCATCACGGTGACGCTCCTGGCCTCCCTCTTTACGGCCGCCACCTTCACCCCCATGTTATGCTCTCTCTGGATGAAAGGCTTATTCCAGAACAATAACGGGCACGGCCTGTTTACCCGGTTTTACATGTTTTCTGAAAAAATATTCCACCGGGTCGATGAATACTATGCAACCATTTTGGATTGGGCCTTACGGCACAAGAAACTTGTCCTGATCAGCTTTTCAGCGGCTTTCTTTGGCACGCTCTTGCTGACGCCTTTCATCGGCAACGAATTCGCCCCGGAAGAAGATACCGGAGATGTCCGCCTGACCGTCAGCCTTCCCCTGGGGACACGGCTTGAAGAATCCGATAAAGTGGCGCGCCGGATCGAAGCCATCATAAAAGCCGATATTCCCGAGGCAAAACTTATTTTTGCCCGTATGGGAGAGACGAAAGGCGGCGCATCGGGG
>ENA-UPTA01004923-UPTA01004923.1-activated-sludge-metagenome-genome-assembly--contig:-NODE-4923-length-12483-cov-6.144351_pt1 | contig 12483 bp, 7 predicted proteins | sample MGYA00238184_ERZ773361 | MGnify/ENA primary metagenome ERZ773361 (study PRJEB29100, sample SAMN05720205) | activated sludge metagenome | isolation source: anaerobic digester from wastewater...
TTATCAATGTTAACAATACCTTAAATTTAGTATATTGCTCATATTATACTCTTTAAATCCAATATTAAAACATGTGGTTTATGAAGAAAATTAATTAATTTGTTTTTCTTCATTATTTCTACATAATTTACTTGTATAATCTGTATAGTTTTCAAACAAAAGTGATTGTTATAATACTTGTCCCCCCTAAACAGTGATTAACAATCGAATAATAAGACCATTAAGGTCTTATTTTTTTATGTAACTCTATATAATAACAATGATAAAGCAGGAATGTGAAGAAATTATGAAGTTTACTTCTGAATAGCGTTAATTTGGTCCTCAATAAATGCCTTAGAAATGAGCATAGCTTGGATTATGGGTTCAAAGCGATTAAATTGCGAACTTCCTTTCTCGTATTTACTTTGTGCTTTTGTAGTCTTATTTATGATAGAAATTACACGAGGCAACGCCTCTCTCAATTCATCGCTTGTATAATTACTTGTTTTATCACTCGTAAGAAGCGCTTTTGAAATACTGAGCGCTTTAATTCTGTTTTTTAAGAGTGAATGTTGAGATGTTCGCTCAGAAAACTTTAGTTGCATTTTTTCACATTTATCAATGGTAGAAGATAGTAATAATACAGCATTTTCTAATTCTTCTTTATTAAATTCCATAATGATATCACCTTCTAAATTCTAACTATAAATTACTCTCCTATTCAGACGTACTGTTAGTTTACTCTCCTTAGATAGTAAATTCAACTAATTTATATATTACTTACAATTGTTATTATATAATGCAGAGAATATTAAAAACTTAACATAAGAACAAATAGTTACAAACCGTAAAAAAGTTTTTTGCAATTTAAAATATTAAATGCTATAATCCCTAAAAAGGTATGGAATGAAAGGTAGACTTCAATGAATGAAATACAGCTGAATTACATAGTACAGGCAATATTAGGAGGAGCCTCCGGTTATATTACAAATGACTATGCAATTAATATGCTTTTTAAAGAATATACTCCCTTGAAATTAGGCGGCGTTATTAAAAAAACGCGTAATGAATTTATAGAAAATTTGAGCTCACTGGTTGAAAATGACATTATAAATAAAGAAAAGCTTCTTGAAATTTTTGAAAGCCCTGAGTTTAAGTTCAAATTTGAAAAACTTACCTGTGATTTCTATGAAAACTGTCTTTATGAAACTGTGGGCAATGGCAAATTTTCGGATATTGACGGGTTTGACTCCTCATTGAAGGGTTTAGATAATTTTGTTATAGAAATTCTTAATAATAATTTGGAAAGTATAATTGGATTAATTGCAGATAATTTTGATGCAGAATACTTTCTGACAAATTCTCAGTTGGAAAAAATAGCAGATTCCATTTATAATTATATTAAAGATGTTATTGAAAATACTGATGCAGTTGAAAATATTTTAAAAAATATTTATGAAAACAATAAAGAATTGAATCTTTCTCATATATTTGGCTCAAATATGCAGACGACAGATAATTTAATAAATAAGCTTACAGAAATTGTAGCAGATAATGCTGAACATTCTGAATTATTTGCAGGATTTAATGCTGCTTTAAATGAAGCATTGAAGGTTTTTTATGACAAGCAAATTAAAGATGTGATTAAGTTTGATAAGGAAATTATAAATTCCTTTATTTCATACATAGAAAAAAATGATATTATTCTTAAATTATGCCGCTCTTTATTTTCTTACGGGAGAAGCATAGACAAAAGCTTGTATTCTATAATAGACCCTGCATTTGAAAGCAGTCTTAAAGCATATATCGAAAATAATCTTCCCTTTGTAACTGAAAAATTAGTCAGCTACGTTCAAAAAAACAGTATTCTTATTGACAGGATTATAGAAGATACTTTAGACGAAGTAGTTCATGAGTCGGAAGGCTTTAGAAAAAGAATGCTGCATGTGATTAAAAACACCTATTTTAATAATTTAAGCAAAAAATACAGCATTGTTGACAAAATTATTTCATATATAAGGCAGTTTACAGAGCCTGAAAAGTTGAGCATAGATATAAGCAAAAAAATAATTGAGCGTTTGGATAATATAACCGTAAGCGACATTATCTCAGAAATAGAAAACAACTTTAACCTTGATAAGGTTTATGAAATTATCGCAGGCTTTTTAAACAAAAATGCCGTGACTATTTTTGAAAATATTGAGAATTATATTTCAAAACTTCGAATAAAAGATATTTTGCCACCGATTGATTTGAATGCAGGTAAAATTTTATCTTCAGAACAGGCACAAAAATATATAAAAAATAAATCACAAAATTATGTTAAAGCTGTGTTATCCAAGCAATTAAATGAATTGCTTGAAAATAATTCAGATATATTTATTAAAAGTACAGCTGATTATTTAAAAGTAAAATTTATTGATAACGAAATTTCAATTAAGAACTTTCTATCCAAAAAAATAAAGGATTTTAAAATAGACAATAATTATTTAAAAAGCAAGGAGCTTACAAATTTTATCCGTTTAGAATTATATGATAAATATAAGGAAGAAGCCTCTAAATTGAAAGATTTTGATTTATCTTTAGCTTTGGATAAATTAAATTCTATAGAAAATATATCAAAAAACAGCTCGGAAACCTTTCGCAAATACATAATAAGCAATACGGATATCATTTTAAAGGGCTCTATAAAGGGTGTTGTGACAGATAATTTAAATAAGCTGAGTGATGATGAGCTTGTTAAATTTGCCAATGATTTTGTAGGTCGGGAGTTAAAACCCATAATGTTTTTTGGCGGCGTATTGGGAGTTATTGCAGGCTTAATTTTGGCTGCATTTCAGAATTCACCCCTTGACCCTGCAAATGTGAATATAGCCAACATGGCAACCTATGCTTTTGTAGGCTTTATTACAAATGTAATAGCAATAAATATGATATTCAAGCCCTACAGAGAAATTAAGCCTTTGTCTAAAATTCCTTTTTTCCGCAATTTCTCGCTAGGCTATATAATTAAAAACCAGAAAAACTTTGCAAAGAGTACTGCCCATTATATTGACACAAACCTATTAAGCAAAAAAAGCATAAATGAATTGTTTGAAAAGCATAAGGACAGCATTAAACAAAGCTTTATAAAAAACATTGCCGAAAATGACTATTCAACACTAAGCAGCCTGCTTGTTAAAAATAGAGAAAGTACGATAAGGGGAACATATAATTTTATTAAAAACAATATTTTAAAAAAAATAATTGTATTCAGCGACTATTTGTATGGAAGAATTTCTAAAACTTCTCTTTCAACGGTGCTTACCGGCAAGAATATTAACAGTATAAGCAATTTTGCATGTGAAAGTTTAAAGACAAATAATATAAAAAGCAGAATTTTTTCAGTTATAGGTTCGGATAATAAATTAAACAAATTTTTTTCAATCGGTTTTTTAGTTAAACTTCAAAATAATAAATTTGCGAAATTGTATGGTAAATCAATTAATTATTTGAAACCTGATACAATTAAAAATAAAATTTTACAGTATAACTATAAGTATAAGTCGCATACGAAAAGAAAAATTGAAGAAGTATTCAGTATAAATGAAGTATCAAGATTTTCCGGAAAGGTTAATAAAGCTGTCCTTTCTGAAGGTTTTAAGAATAATGTTACTCTGGCTGCCGTCAGTTTATTTAATAAATTATTTGACAGGAATAAAACCTTTGGAGATTTATTTGACGGCAGATTAAAAATATATATAGATAAAAATCTGCCTCGAATTCTTAAAAATATAACACAAAAAATAAAAAATAGTCTTTCAGAAAGCAAAAAATTTGTTTCAACAGCCCTTCGGGCTGAATTCAAAAACCAGCTGGGTTTTTTTGAAAGCGGTCTGTATGCCATAATGGACGGCGATACAATTATCGACCATATTGTCGGTAAAATTATGACAGAAAAACTACCTTTGTTTATGGATATGAAAGAGGATGAAATAAACAAAATTATATCTGAATTAATAAATGACAGGTTTTACAAAGCTAAGGTTGAAGTTTTATATGCAAACTTAAATAAGCTTCAAATAAACGAAGTTGTTGAAAACTACCTAATTGCAAATAAAGAGAAGCTTGAAGCTAAAATAAATAAAGCAATAGTTGAACTATACAATAAAATAAAATACAAAGACTTAGACGGTATTTTAGATTATTTTAACATGAGTGACTTGGAAAGTTTTATAAGCTCATATGACTCTGAAATAAATGCATTTGCAAATGCAATGCATTTATACTTATTGAACAATAAGGATGACTTTATCAATGAAACTTCTTCTTATATCGGTTCTGTGGCAGAAGAATTTATGAATTTGAAATTCAATGATATTTTTAATTATGAAACTCAAGATGAAATAAACAGAATTATTGGAAATGCAACAAACATTCTTTGTAAAAAGGAAGATATAAAGAAGATTATAGAATCTTTCATAGAAACATATAAAGAATACTGTAATAATATCCATTTGGATTATTATATTGACGAGGACGAATTTACAAACTCTATACAAATTTTTGTACAAAATCTATTGATGCAGGATGAAACTGAAAAAACGGTAAAGCAAATCCTATATTCTGTTATTAATGAAGCTGCACAGTCTAATTTTTCTTTTATTGATTCTAAGTCAAAGGAACATATTGTTAATATATTTGTTGACTCAAGCATTGAAGGTCTAAGAAGAAACTTGGATGATATACTTATGTCCGTTGAATTTGACGTTATTGCAGCGGAAGAAATCGAAAAAATGGAGCCGGAGAAAATTCATCTCATGTTTAATTCATTTGGAGAAAAATATTTCAGAAAGCTTATGCTTTACGGATTTGGAGGGTTTGTGTTTGGAATAAACATATATGTGGGATTTGCATTGACAGGGTTAAAAATATTGTCCGAAACATTTAGAATGAAATACTTCGCTGACGGCGAATGACGAAAGGGTCGCTCGTAAGCGACCCTATGTGATTTACATAATTTTAAATATGTAAACCTATGACTACAACCCCAAACCTTTATATTCTCAAAACTTCCGAATTTTAGATTTACATAAATTTATATATGTAAACCTTTTGACAAAACCCCTTTTCCCAACAATGACTGAAATTTTCATAAAAACGAAAGAGCGTCCCTAAAAATCGGATCCTTCCGGTGCCCCGCTTATACTGCCGATTAAATGAGAGTTATCGAACATCAATTTGTTTATATTGTATGCAGCCAATAGCTGATAATATCCAATTTCTGCCTGATACATGCCTGTATTTGCCTCCAATACATTCAGCATAGTTGCCATTCCGTTATCATACAAAAGCTGATTTATCCTCGCTGCCTCTTTTGCCAATTCAAAAGTTTTTTCCATGTTAATTAGGGCTCTTTCTGCCTTAATCAAGTTCAAATACGATTTTCTTACATCAAGTTCAACGTCCTTGTATGCTTGCGGTACATTTAACTCTGCATCCTTGAGTTTTTCTTTGGCGGCTTTGTGCTGTCTTAAGTTTGAAGTATAGTATGCAGTATAAGCATGCGTTTCTATTTTTTGAAGTTCTAAATTATTTTCAGCCTTCAGTATTTCAGGTCTTTCTGCTTTTGCTTTCTCTATTGCTTCAGCTAAATTAATTTCTTCAGTCGGTACATATGTAAAATTGGTATCCGTAAGTATATATTCAGTATCAAATGGTAGTTCCAGTTTATTTAATAAATTTAACTTTGCAATGCTGTAATCGTCTACTGCAGAATCCAATTCAGTCTTAGCTTTCTGAACTGCCATTTCAGCATTTAATACTTCCGCCTTTGTAGCAGAACCGTTATTAAATTTTAAATTTGCAACTCTTAATTGTTCCTCTGCTTTACTTAAATTTAACTTGTTAATTACAATTGTTTGCTCGGCAACCAGTACATTGTAGTATAATGATTTCGTTTCTATTTCAATGCCTGCCAAAAGCATTTCTCTGTTTTTCTCCAATTGTGCCTGCTGGGAGTCGGCAAATTTAATATAATAATCATTTTTTGCCAGTATTCTTTCAACCTGATTACTTGTTACATCAAAGTCCGGACCAAATGTTGCTTCAATTTGAGATAATGGAATGCTCATTATTATCTCTGCCAAGTTTTTAGCATCCTTAGCATCTTTTCTTGCTTCTTTAACCTGTGCAATTCCATCATCGATTTTCCACATTTCTCTGCTGTTTTCTGTGGCTATTCTGACAGCTTCCTCCATTGACAGCATTAGAGGCTCATTAACCGGCAGTGTCTCTTCTGCAGCTTCTGCCGTTTCTTCTCCTTCCACTGCTTCTTCTGTTGCTGACACATTTATCAAGGTACTTAATATAAGCATCAGTACTATTAATAAAGATATTTTTCTTTTCATCCTTTCCTCCTATTGTTGATGTTTTACAGCAAATCCGTTATACAATAAATCAAAAATTACATCATCTTCTTTGATTTCTTTTTCTTTATTTTGTAATTTTAATCTCGAGTATTCACCCAAAGTCCCTACAATCAAACATGCCAAAACTTCAGATTGAATATTCTTTTTGACGACGCCCTCCTCCTTGCCTTGGTCTATTATTTTGCATATTAAACTATACATTTCAGTAATTTTTCCTATTATTGTCTTGATTGTTTTTTCTGAAATAATGTTTTTGCTGGATAATACATTGTCTATGCTCATATCAGCAAACTCTGATTCCATCTTAAGTTTTCCATTGAATAAAATCAATAATTTATTTTTAAATGTATCATCTATATTACTGACATATTCTATATTTTCAATAATTACATCAACATATTCAATGCATGCTTCATCAAATACATCTTGTTTGCTTTCAAAATACTCGTATAAGGTTCCTTTTCCAACACCTGCACCTATTGCAATATCTTCCATCTTAGTATTATGAAACCCTTTATCTCTGAATAATGTCATGGCGGAATTTAATATATCCTGCCGCTTTTGATTTTTTTCACGCATTCCTATTTGCCTCCTATACTTACAGTATCAACTCAGTAGTTTCATCTTTTTTTATCTTTTTCTTAAAAAATTCTGAAATATCATCGAATATAGTATACATAACAGGAACTATCACTAAGGTTAAGACTGTTGACAAGGACAATCCTCCTATCACCACAACACCCATCGACTGAGTAAATTCAGCACCTTCGCCTATACCAAGCGACATAGGTACTAATCCTAAGATGGTTGTCAATGCAGTCATCATTATTGGACGTATTCTTATTGGACCTGCCTTCATTATGGCAACATTCCTGTCTTCTCCTCTTCTCCGCCTGTTATTGATGTAATCAATTAATACTATTGCATTATTAACAACAACGCCTACCAATATTATCAACCCTATTATCCCTATTACATTAAGAGGAAGCCCTGTAATAAACAGGCCTATAAATCCTCCGGACAATGCAAGCGGTACCGAGAACATAATTGACAAAGGCTGAATCAATGATTCAAACTGTGCTGCAATAATCATATAAACCAAGGCAATTGCCATCAGCATCACCAAGAATAAGTCAGTAAAAGTTTCCTGTATCTGCTCTATTTCTCCGCCAAGTATATAACTGTAGCCGTAAGGCATTTCATATTCTTTAAGAAGTTCTTCTATTTCAATGGAGGCAGATTGAACATCTCTTCCCATAACACTTCCCGATACGGTTAGTACTCTTACCTGATTTTCTCTAAGTATGCTTATTGGTCCTTTTTCTATTCTTATATCGGCAACTTCAGATAAGGGCACATTGCTGCCCATTGGGGTTTCAACAGGAAGCATTTCCAAATATGAAATACTTTCACCGTAAATATTGTCACCTTTTAAAACCACATCTATTTCATCGCCGTTAATTTTGTACTTTGTAACATTGGAACCGGATAATGTATTAATAACAGCCCTGCCTATCTGAGCGGTAGTTAAACCGTATTGGGATGCAATTCCTCTGTCTGCGATAATTTGAACTTGAGGAATCCCGTCTTCATAACTTGTGGTCACTTCTCTTGTTCCTTCAACTTTTTCTATTATTTTTTTAAAGTCGTCTCCAATAGCTTTTAAAGTATCTAAATCATCTCCTTTAATACTTATGCTTATTGCTCCCGCCGTCAATCCCAGCATCATTGTTGATGATTCGGAAACACTTATTTCAGCTCCGGGGATATCCTTAGTCATAATTCTTATTTCATCGCTAATTTCTTTTGCACTTTTGTCCCTTTCATCAAAATCCCTTAATAATACAATCATAGAGCCGCTGCCGCCGGAGCCGCCCATTCCATACATATTTCCACCTCCTGCAGAGGTAAATACATCTTCAATTTCAGGAATCTCTGTAATTGTTTCTTGTATTTCATTCAATACAGCATCTATTTCCTGCGTTTCAGAGCCGGCAGGAAGACTAACGCTGACATTAATCATACCTTCGTCACCTGCAGGGAAAAATTCGGCTCCCACGGATATTACCATTATTACGCTTACAACAAATAATACGATACTTATCAATATTGTTATTAAACGATGTTTTAAACTGTAACTTAATATTTTTTTATAGAAAACAACCAAAGGACCGAGCTTTTTCTCCTGCTCTTCTTCTGATTCGAGGTTTTTTACCGAAACCAGTTTTGATGACAGCATCGGTACCAATGTAAGAGCAATAACCAAAGAACTTAATAAAGCAATTGTTATGGTAAGTGCAAATTCTTTAAATAAAACCGCGGCAAGCCCGCCGGTAAACACAATCGGAATAAAAACGGCAATAGTAGTTAAGGTGGAAGCTGTAACTGCCATTGAAACTTCGTTTGTTCCATCTACTGATGCGGTAAATCTGTCCATCCCTAAGCTTCTGTTTCTGTATATGTTTTCAAGAACAACAATGGAATTGTCAACCAGCATTCCTACCGCTAAGGCTAAGGCTCCTATTGACATCATATTCAGTGTAATATCGGTAAAAAACAGAATAACAAATGTGGTTATTATGGAAAAAGGTATTGAAATAGCTATAACCAATGTTGTTTTAAAACTTCTCAAGAAAATCAAAAGTATCAGTATAGCTAAAATACCACCCTTTGTCGTATTACCTATCAAATTATCTATTGCAAAATTAATATAATCAGCTTGGTTAAAAACAGTAACTAAATCCAGCTCCGGATATTCTGTTTTAATTCTTTCAATTTCTTTCTCTATGTCATTTGCAACATTGACTGTATTGGCGTCAGATTGCTTCATAACCGATATCTGGACAACTTCCTTGCCGTTCAATTTTGTTATTGATGATTGCTCCTTGTTTTTCAAATTAACATCAGCAATATCTTTCAGCCTGACAGTACCGCCTTTCATAAGAGGTATTATCAAATTTCTTATTTCTTCGACGGATTTAAATTCGCCCATTGTCCTTACTGTTAGCTCATTATTCCCTTTTTTGACTGTCCCTCCGGGCATATTTAAATTCTCTGCCTGAAGTATTTGTGCAACATATGAGGAATTCAAATTATATCCTTTAACCGTTTCTTCTTTCAGCATTATTTCTACTTCCTGCTCTAATCCTCCGGATACGGAAGCAGAAGCAGTGCCTTCTATACGCTCAAAACGTGGAGATATAACATCCTCCGCAATCTTTTGAGTTGTGTATAAATCTCCTTTGCTTGAAACAGCCAATTGAATAATTGGAATAGCATTGGGGTCCATTTTTAAAGCCAAGGGCGTAGATGTGCCATCCGGCAAAAAACTCTTTATAACATCAATTCTTTCCCTTATTTGAAGCATTATTTCATCCAAATCAGTATTAAATGCAAACTGCATTAATAATAATGAACTTCCTTCATTAGATATGGAAATAATATCCTCAATATTTTCAACCGTGGATAAAGTTTGCTCCAAGGGTCTAGATATCATATTTTCTATTTCTTCAGGTCCTGCCCCTTGATAGGTTGTTTGAACCATTACATAAGGCAGTTCCATTTGAGGAAGCAAGTCTATCTGAAGCTTGCTAAAGGATACAACCCCTATAACAATCACTATTAATATCATCATGGTGATTGTTACGGGTTTTTTAACCGAAAATCTTGCAAGCATTCTTATTCACCCCTTACAACCTTTATTTTACTGCCATGACTTATGTAATCCTGACCTTTCACAATAACTTTATCTCCCTCTGAGAGACCTGTTTTAATTTCTATGTATGCTCCTGTGTCAAGTCCTGTTGTAACTTCTTTTTCAATTGCGCTGTTATCCTCTGCAACAAACACATATTTTTTATCCTCACGTTCTTTAACGGCTTCTGCTCTTACGGCTAAAGCATTTGCAATATTATCTGTTTTTAGATAAACCTTGGCAAACATACCGGGTTTAATTGCACCGTCATTTTCCAGCACTATGCTTACGGTATACAGATTTGTCATAATATCTGCTGAAGAGCTTACGCTGTTTATTACGGCTTCATTTTTATAACCTGCTGAACTTATTTCAACAAGAGTCTTATCACCGGCTTTAACCTTATTTACAAGGCTTGCGGATATTCCAAACTCAATTGTAACACTGTCGGAATCAACTATTGTTACGGGAGGATTGGATGATGTTGCATATTCTCCTTCAACTATGTTTACACTCGAAATTACACCGGATATGGGAGCTTTGACCTCAGCATTTTTCAACATCGATGCTGCATTTGAATAAGCTACCCTTGCTTGTTCAACACCCATTCTTGCAGCTTCTAAAGACTCATCTGATGCAGCAAGCTTTGCTTGTTCATACTGAGTTTCGGGAACTGCTCCCTCTTCATAAAGCTTTTTTATTCTCTCGAGATTATCTTTAGCACTTTGTATTTGAGCAGCACTTACTTCAAATCCTGCTTTTGCTGCTTCATAAGCAGCATAAGCTTGATTCACCTGTTTCTCTATATCATCTTTATCCATAACAAATAAGACATCATCTTTTTCTACTTTGTCGCCCACTTTTACATTTACACGTTCAACTTTTCCAGCCATTAAAGGAATTACAAAAACGTCCTTATCTGCAAATACTTTTCCAGTCATAAGGTTTTCTATGTATAAATCCATAGGCATTAGTGTTTCTACTTCTACAGCAGTATAAGCCTCTTCTTCATTTACTTTTGTTTCCTGGCCTGCTGTGCAGCCCGTAAAAATAAATACAGTGATTAATAATAAAGTCAATACCTTTTTCAAATTGCCCTCCGAAATTTCGACCGACCGGTCAGTTTTAATGAAATTATATCACCTTCAAAATTTACTGTCAATTAATATAATTAAGAGACCAAAAATCATTAGTGGTGCCCATTAGCGGCGCCAGGCACCATGAATGGTGCCTGGCACCGCTAACTGGCACCTCTAAAAGAACCATCCCAATGAAATGAATTTACTTGATAAAATATGGAAATGGTTTTATACTATACTCAAATTATTCTATTATGAAGGAAGATTATGTATAAAATAATAATTGTTGAAGATGACATAACCATTGCAAGGACGCTTAAGGAGCATCTATCAAAGTGGAACTACAATGTAATTTATGTAACTGACTTTAATGATATTATGGAGAAGTTTAAGGAATTTGACCCTCATATTGTTCTTATGGATGTAATGTTGCCTTTTTTTAACGGTTTTTACTGGTGCAGTGAAATACGTAAAATTTCAAAGGTCCCTATAATGTTTATTTCATCTGCAGGTGACAATATGAATATTGTAATGGCAATGAATATGGGCGGCGATGATTTTATCGTAAAACCTTTTGATTTAAATGTACTTACTGCGAAAATCGGTGCACTGCTGAGAAGAGCCTATTCCCTGCAAGGTCATATTAATGCAATAGAGCATGACGGTGTTGTATTAAACTTGAATGATACAACCCTTATTTATAATGACAATAAAATCGAACTTACAAAAAATGAGTATAAAATCTTACAGCTTCTTATGGGAAACATAGGAAGAGTAGTTTCAAGAGATGAAATAATGCAGCATCTTTGGAACAGCGACCAATTTATTGATGACAACACGCTAACTGTCAACATGACACGCCTTAGGAAAAAACTTTCGGAATCCGGGCTTGATAATTATATCAAGACCAAAAAAGGTCTGGGATATCTGGTGGAGTAATGGTAGAATTCTTTATGGTTTTTATAGAGTATATCAAGAGCAAATTTATTGTTATAGTCTCCGGAATAATTTCATTATTAATTCTCATTGCTGTATTATGGCTTTATGAATTGCCATTAGAGCCAATTATATATGCTGTATTATTAATAATTTTCTTTTTGTTAATTCTTGCAGTTATTAGTTTTATAAATTTTTACAAGCGACATAAATCTTTGAATATTTTAAAAAATAATATTGACATATCTAATTATACATTCCCGAAGTCCGAAAACTTAGTTGATAAGGACTATCAGGACATTATAACTAAGATTAATATAAACAGATTAAATATAATTAATGAAAAAAATAAATCATATTCTGACATGGTAGACTATTACACCAC
>ENA-UPTA01004926-UPTA01004926.1-activated-sludge-metagenome-genome-assembly--contig:-NODE-4926-length-12476-cov-6.633202_pt1 | contig 12476 bp, 12 predicted proteins | sample MGYA00238184_ERZ773361 | MGnify/ENA primary metagenome ERZ773361 (study PRJEB29100, sample SAMN05720205) | activated sludge metagenome | isolation source: anaerobic digester from wastewater...
TTCCGATCTTCTGAATGAGTTTGCCTCGGCCGGTGTTGATGATCATGACCCCGGGTTTCATCTGTTCGATGGTCCGCGCGTTGATCATATGTTCAGTTTCCGGTGTCAGCGGGCAGTGGAGCGAAATGATGTCGGATTTGGCATAGATATCCTTCAACTCGGCATACTGGAAGTTCGCGGATGAGGCGAAGGCAAGGGAGGTGTCCCGGTGTTTGTCGAAGGCCAGTACCTTCATGCCGAAACCCAGCAGGATTTCAATCATGCAGCGGCCGATTTTTCCCGTGCCGATGATGCCCGCGGTTTTGCCGTGCATGTCAAAACCCAGCAGGCCGTTGATCGAGAAATTTCCGTCGCGCGTGCGGGAGTAGGCCTTGTGCGTTTTCCGGTTGAGCGACATGATCAGCGCAAGAGCATGCTCCGCGACCGCATGCGGAGAATAGGCCGGGACCCTGACCACATGAATGCGCCGGAAAGCCGCCTTGAAGTCCACATTGTTGAAGCCGGCGCAGCGCAGGGCGATGAGCCGCACCCCGTTTTCGACCAGCTGATCTATGACCGCCGCGTCAATGGTGTCATTCACAAAGGCGCAAACCGCGTTGAAACCGGGGGTGAGATTCACCGTGTTGATGTCGAGGTGCGCGTCGAAATATGTGATGCTGGCGCCATACCCGCGGTTAACCGAGTCGAACGACTGGCGGTCGTAGGGCTTGGTGTCGAAAAAAGCGATATTATTACTCATCGGGGGCCTCCTGATCCTCTGCGGCCGCCGCTGCCCGGCGGCCCGCCGGCACGCATGCTTTCGAAAAACGACCGCATGGTGGTGACGTCTACGATTTTGTTCATGTACTCGACAAACTGAGCGGCCTCCATGTCGTCATAACCGAAATCGAGGGCGATTTGCCGGAACTCGCGTTCGCGCTGCGCATCGAGCAGCGGGGAAAGGACTTCAATGTTCTCGTGCATTTGCCGCATCAGCGGCCAGCGCTCCTCGCGGGGGGTGTCGGTATTGAGCTTTTCGGCGATGCGCCATGTTTCATCCAGCAGGGAAATCATATGATGATAGTTTTCCTCTTCCACCCTGCTCATGAGGGATGTGTCGCGATCAAGAAAGTGCGCGGCCTTGACGGCAAAGGTTTCGCTCATCCTGCGCCGGGCCTCCGCGCGCCGCTCCATTATTTCCTGATAGCGCTCCGGGTCCGTCGCCTTCAGTTCCTCCATCCAGTCATTCCGGTCACGGCGGGGCCGGTCCTCGCGGGCCCACCGGCTGGTCTGAGACGCCTGCAGCGAGGCAATCAGGTTCGCGCTGCTTTCCAGCTGTGTTTCGAGTTCCCGGATCCTGTCCGCAAGCCCGGCATCCTGAAGTGGAGAAGGGCCGGCCGCGCCCGCTGGTCCGGAGTCGGCCGCGGGCGCGGCTTGACGGCTGGACCGGGGTGCTGTTTCCGCTTTCTGCGGATCTTCAGTTGTTTGCACCGCCCGCGCCCGATAATGAAAGGCCATGCCTGTGCCTCCTGCGGCCCAGGCGAAGAGCAGCGTCCAGATGCCTGCCTGGATGACATGGGGGGCTTTCAAGCCGGACCTCCCGCACGGTTTCGGATCAGTCCGGCATCCCTGGGAATATGGATACTGAAAGTGGAGCCCTGTCCGGGAGTGCTTTCCGCGGACACCTCCCCGCCATGCTGTTCGGTGATGACTTTTACCAGGCTCAAACCCAGCCCCGTTCCGTGGTCCTTCCCTTTCTCTTTTCTTCGCCGGAAAGGCTGAAAGAGATTCTGCATGTCAGACGGACTGATCCCGGGACCATTATCGCGCACGGACAGTGTTTCGGATTCCTCGTCAGAGGAGAGGGACACAAGGATGCGGCCTCCGTTCTGAGTGTATTTGACTGCGTTTGCGATCAGGTTCCCGACGGCTTCGAGCAGCAGCACCGGGTCTCCGTTCACGATCGGGGGCCGCGGGGCCGTTTCAGTCTTCAACTGCTGTGACTTTTGCGCGGCGTGCGACGCGAAATTGGAGACGGCCTGCACAACAATATCGTTCAGGTTCACAGGCTGCCGGACGACGTCCCCCTCGGCCGTGAGCCGCTCGTAGTCGAGAAGATCCTTGATCATCGTTTCCATTCGATTGAGCGCCTCAGCCGCGGTTTGAAGGCTGCTGAACTGCTCGTCAGAAAGCGTGCCTCGTTCGATCATGGCCATTTCCAGATAGAGCGTGGCGATTGACAGCGGCTGCCGAAGATCATGCGCAGCCATGCGCCGCATGGCGTCCTTGAACGCGCTCAGTTCCTGAAGAGATTTCAGCATGCGCGCATTGCTGATGGCGATGGCCGCCAGCCCCGCCAGTTCCTGCATCCATTTCAGTTCATCCAGATCGAACTGCCGGTTCTGATAGGAAAGCGCATACAGAACGCCTAAAACTTCGCTCTCGCGTGTAATCGGCACCCCCGCATAGGCGCGAATGCTGTTTTCCGGGAGCATTCGGTTCGCAATAAACGGATCGTGCGCGGTGTCCGGAACCACAAAAGGTTTGGCGTGATCAATAATCCAGCGGGTCGCGCCGCTTGTCCGGCGCACGCGGACGGCAACGGTATCACCAACCTCCGTGGTGGATGCGCCGCGCTCGAACATCTTCTTCTTCGCGTTCCAGAGCACAATGCTTGCGTTGTGCGCGCCCGTCAAAAGCCGCGTGTAGTAGATTACCTGGTTCAGTACGTCGCTTAAATCAAGCTGCGAATTCAGCGCAAGGCTGATTCGCATCAGGGCCTCGTATATCGGGCCCGTATTGTCGGATGACAATTCTTTCTCCATGGATACGGCTTATATCATGCCTCAGAGGCGGCATTCAAGCACGGCCCCGGCCGCCAGTTGAAGAAATCGGCTGCGTTGCCGCCGAAGAGCGCCCGCCGGGTTTCGAGACTGCGCTTGAAGCAGTCGTTTGAGATGAGGAGGTCTTCGTAAAAATCCATTCCTGAATCGGTGTTGCACATGATGCGGGCGGCGCAGTCCGGCCGGACCTTGAAAATGGCCTGCAGATCCGCAAGCGACGATTTAACCGGGCTCAGGGTGATCCCCGCCATCCAGCCGTGATCAAGAACGCTTTCGATAGTCTCCGGCGTGCAGTGATCCACCACCAGCCGCCCGTGCAGTTCGTGGAAACAGTCCAGCACATCCAGAACAGTGCTTGTGATTTCCGGTTTGTTTTTTCGGGGAGTGTGTACCCCCGTCCGGCAGTTTTTCCCGGCGTCGCGCGCGGCAGCCAGCTGCGCAGTGAAAAACTCGATTTCCCGGGCCTCTCCGGTTTCGAGTCCGATTTCTCCGATGCCCAGGCAGAGGGGGTGTGCGAGAAACGGCCCGAGAAATTCGGTACACTGGGCCGGATCCATGTCGCCGGGGATGTTGCGCGGATGAATCCCAGCGAGAAAGCGGCAGGGCAGGCCTTGTTCGTTAATGGACTGGATTGTCTCCGCCTGAAACTTCAAATAGCGCGCAAGTTCCGCCGTTTCTCCTTCGCGGGGCGAGAACGCCCACGAGACAACCGCGCAGCCGTTGTCTTTCAGCCATTGGATGCGATCTGGATGACAGTGATGCACAATGTCGAGATGCATATGACTGTCCAGATACTGCGCCGGTTCGCTCATGGATAGACCAGTTCCCGGAAATATTTCACAGCGGCAAGCCCGACGGAACTCCGATGAGGACCTTTGCCTCCGGAGGTTCCTGCAAGATAGAGCGTGCTGCCGTGTATTGCGCCGCAGACCTCCTGCAGCGCAGTTTCCGCGGTTTGCAGGAGTCCGGCAAAGACCCAGTCGGAAAGACCGGATGAGAAATGAAGCTGGAGAAGCAGGGGTTCCTCCGTCCGGCGTGTTTTCAAGCTGGTTCGCGCCTGCGCGCTGATCAGCCAGTAAAGTTTTGTGTCGGGATCGAACAGGATTTGAAAGCGGGAGTGACATCCCGGCAGGGGAAGAGCGGCCCCGGCCTCCATTTTCAGGCTTCCGTCCTCCTGTGAGGACACTTTTACTGCCATGACGCTTCCCTGATGACCCTGCGAGGGCCGGAGGATGATATGACAGGTTCCTGTTTCCGTGCTGTTCAGGCTGTGATGGGGTTCGGTCACGCGCACGACGTGCGCATCATGCCCCGCGAATCTTTCCTGACCGGCCGGGGATTCACCGAAAGTCCACTGCCGCGGGCTCATCAGGTTGGCTCCGCGGGCCGCCCGCATGAATACTGCGGCCTGCGGAGCGGTTCCTTTGACACCGGGACTCGTGTGCCTCATCCACACCATGGCGATGTGGCGCTCATCGACAAATATATTCGCGGGCGGTTCCGCAAAATCCCCCTCCGCATCGGAATGGGCGGTGAGGGACGATGGATCGCTCCACGTCAGGCCGCCGTCGGCAGACTTGATGATCTGGAGATTTCCGCTCTCGCCGATGAGATAAAGAATGTGTCCGTCGCGGAAAAGGCGTCCTCCGCAAAAGGGGAACAGATGGGTATCCTGCCAGGTCTTCCCGAAGTCGTTGGACACCAGGATGCGCCCCTGCATCCAGTGGCCGGTGCGCGGATGCCGCGCTTTTTTCCCGGGAAGATCCCGAAGGCCCGGGCCGGTCTGGCTGAAGGCCGCGATGATTCTTCCGCCCGGCATTATTTCGATGGAGGGGCTGCACAGCGATATCTTCGCCGCGGGGTCAGCGGAATAGACCGGCAGCGCGGCTTCCGCGAGCGGCTGAATTTTCCATTCATCCGGATTTCCGGACTTCCTCATGGTGCCGGCTCCGCATGTTCAGCATGCGCGTCGCCGGTGCCGGGCAGAATGATGTTCAAGAGCACCCCGACGAGGCCGGCAAGTCCAATGCCGCCCAGGCAGAACCGTCCGCAGGTGACGGTCAGGTCGCCGATGCCGGTCGTAAGAATCACGGAGGCAATCACCAGATTGCGCGAGCGCGACATGTCCACCCGCGCCCGCACGAGTGCGTTGATGCCAATCGCGGCAATCATGCCGAAGAGCAGCAGCATGATGCCGCCCATTACGGGAGAGGGGATCGTGCGCAGCACCGCGCCCAGCTTGCCGGCGAAGGCGAGAATGATGGCCGTGACTGCGGCAATTCGCATCAGAAGCGGGTCAAAGGATTTGGTGAGGGCCACAGCGCCGGTCACTTCGGAATAGGTGGTGTTGGGAGGGCCGCCCAGCAGTGCCGCCAGCGAGGTCGCCAGCCCGTCGCCGAGAAGGGTTCGGTGCAGTCCAGGCTGCTGCAGATAGTTTTTCCCGGTGACCGAGGAAATGGCCAGAATATCGCCGACATGCTCAATGGCGGGCGCCAGCGCGACGGGCAGCATGTAGGTTATGGCGGGAGTCTCAAACCGGGGCAGGGCATAGGTTCCGTTTTTCAGAGCCTCCGCCCATGGCGCCGCGAACCAGACCGCCTCCCGAACGGGGGTGAAATCCACCACGCCCAGCAGCAGCGAGATGATATAGCCGACAATGATGCCGCACAGCACGGGGATCAGGCTGAGGAGTTTCTTCCCGTACATCACGGTGGAAACGGCCGTGAGCAGGGAGCAGGCGGCGATGAGGATGGCCTTGCGGCTGAACGTTCCCGAACCGTCCAGGCTGCGCGCCATGCAGACGGCCACCGGCGCGAGCTTGAGGCCGATGACCATAATCACCGGACCGGTGACAATGGGCGGAAGATAGCGGTTGATCATGTCCTTGCCCCCCAGCCGCACGATCAGGCTGAACAGCAAATACACCAGGCCGGCGCAGAACAGTCCGCCCAGCGCGGCACCCGTGCCCCATTCCCTGACGGCGAACTGGATCGGCGCAATGAACGCGAAGGAGCTTGCAAGAAAAATGGGGATTTGTCCGCCGGTGAGAGCGTGAAAAAGAAGTGTGCCGGCGCCTGCCGTCAAGAGGGCGATGGATGGATCAAGTCCTGTCAGCAGCGGCACGAGCACGAGGGCTCCGAAGGCGACAAAAAGCATTTGGATTCCCAGCACGCCCTGTCTGAAGATGGATGAAGCCTGCATCTTTCTCTCCTTTCAAATGACCGCAGCCATTCTAGCGTCCTTCGCCTTCGGAACAAGGTTTGAAACACGGGAAAAGTGCCGTTACTTTTCGTGATGGCGGAAGATTTCACTGCGGAAGAAGTTCACCAGCGCCTGTTTTCGCGCGCGCTCCTTGGCCTGGTGCGGGAGCAGGGCGCGCGGGGGCCATCGCAGGAGGGACATTTCATATTCCATGATTCTGCCGCAGGCGTTGTCTAGATACCATGCGTACATCAGGCCGAACAGCAGCCCCGGCGGAAGGAATCCTTCGGTGCTGTTCAGATACAAATGCCAGCAGAGGGGATCGCGCGGATCGGGGGTCATGCGGGCCAGATTCAGATAGGTCCGCAGCTGTTCGTCGTTCAGGTACGAATGCCGCTGGTTTACGGGCCGGAGACGGATTTCATACAGCCTTGCCCCGGGATACAGGCCGGCCCGGCCTTCGCGCATGCTGCGGCCTGCAATATACTTCCCGAGCAGCGATTCCCCGAGGGCAATCAGCAGGTCCTCGCGAAGGCGGGCGGGTTTGGCGAGCAGTTCCTCATGCACCTTGAGACACTGGTCTTCGGGATCATAAAAGCCGAGAACATTATCCCAGTCGGTGCTGCGGTGCCACGCCTTCCGGGAGATGACCTTTGCGGCCCGGAAATATTTCAGGTGTTCCGGAAGAATGTCGCGGTTGTCCCACGCCAGATCCAGAAGCACCTTCTTCAGGGATGCGGGGCGAAACATCCTGCTGCTCAAAGTCCGCTCAATCTCTGACATATAACGGCAGGGCAGGGGGCTGTGCGGCGATTTTCTCCGGTTCGGAGCGGCCCCCGGCGACTTGGAGCTTCCTTTTTCCGTGTCACTCCAGTGGAGGGTCTTCCGGGCGAAAAGGATGGTCCGCAGGGCCAGCGCGAACTTTCCGGCGTCATGATGAATGACATGCGCCTGCTTCAGCTGGTCGGGCGAAAACAGAGTGGCCTCGACCGGCTGGAAACCCATGGCCGTCACGCGCGCGCGATCCAGATGGATCGGGCGTTTTCCTTCGAGGGCATAATTGCGGAGGATGTTGCCGGGCATGAGTTCCAGATTGGCGCTCAGCACAAGCTGGAACAGGTCCCGGGTTCCGCCCGGCACATTGTGATCATAGGCCTCAATCAGTTCGGAAACGCAAAACTCCTGCTTCCCCGTGCGGCTGGAAATATCCGTTTCGCCTTCCTGTATCCAGAAATTGGCGCCGAGGATTTTCAGCGCCTTTCGGTTGGCCCGGATGGTTTCCGCGATCTGCGCGATCTGCAGAACGGGGATGATGCTGGTGTATACACTGCCGGGCGCGATGACAATCATGTCTGCTTCCCGGATGGACTGAAGCACCTCTTTGCTCACAACGGGTGAACCGCTGAACACTGCCGTGAGGCGTTCGACGGGAAAATTCCTTCGGGCGGAGGCCGATTTGCTCTGTCCGAGCACTTCAACCCCGTTTGCATAACGGAACTTAAGCTGGCCCGGTGTGGATGTGGCGGGAAGCAGGCTTCCCGGCGTCACGCCGATCAGCCGTGCGACGGCATCCAGCCCCTTTTGTATTTCAGGCATTCCAGGCGGCCGGTCCGTGCGGCCTTTTGCCGCCTGAAATACGGCGGAAGTCATCAGGAGATTTCCCAGGCAGTGACTGGCGGGTTTGACCGGTGCCCGGGCGCCAAGTGATCTCAGCGCTGCGGCCAGTTTCCCGGGTACGGCTTCCCGCTGCCTGACCGGAAGAACCAGCAGGGGATCAGCCAGCCGCCGCACGTCTGGGGCTGTCTCGGGGAAGCGATAGTTGAATATCCGCTGAATGGACTGAACCAGATTGAGGGATTCTTCGCGGCTGATGCGGTAGGTGCTCTGCAGATTCTCAGAGCGGATCAGCGAAACACAGGATTTCCGCAGGTCGCCAATGCCGATCATCGGCAGGATTTTCAGCAGGCGCCCGGTGGAGCCGCCGTCATCCGTTGTGCAGACCACCACCTTGAGGTTGGGGAATTCCTCTTTCAGTCCCACAAACGGCATTCGCGCCCAGTCTGCGCGCTGGGCGTTCCCTCCGACCACGGTTGAGAGGCCCGTCCCTCCCCCCAGAATGACTACCCGGGTTTTGGGACTGCTGAACTGCAGGGCCTTGTTCGCAAGCATTCGCATCCCCGGCGAAACGCGCGAAGAATCCATGTCGGTGTTCATCACAGCCTCGACCAAATCTTCAACGGGACTCCGGGCTCCCTGCCAGGGCTTGCGGATGGGTCTTGAAATTTTCCCTGCGCGTTTATGATTTGGCTTCATTTATGTTCCGGATTATTGCTTCAATGTCCGCAGACTATCAGGAAGTGAAATCCATTTCATAGAAAAATATGCGGGGACCGTTGTTATGACGCCGCAGGATGTTGTGAACATATTCAGGGAGTGCGGACCGCAAACCGGCGCGCAGCTGCTGGAGCGCACGCAGATGGAGGCGCTGCCGCTCTGGCAGCTTGTCCGGCGGACGCCCGGTGTGCGCTTTGAGCTGGCGGGGCGGAGGTATCTCCGGCTGGACCGCGAAGTGGCGGGCTATGCCCGGCTTTCTCCGTCCATTCGCAGGGAATTCCTGACCTACACTGTTCTCGGTCTGGAGGATCAGGCCGAAGTCATCAGGGCGCGGGCGCAGATGCTGAGACAGGAAATCCGCCGCATCAGCCGGACCAAGTTCAACTTTGCGAGGGAGACGGTGGTGTCAATCGTCCAGTCACTTCCCCGGTGGGATGTATTGAATGAACGGGTTTGTTTCATCATTGCCGGAGACATCACTTATGACATGGCGCACGCGGTTCCCCGTCCCGAAACCAGCACCGGAAGAATGGTGCGGGGATCGGACCTGGACATCATCGCCGTTGCGGAGGACACGGTCCCTCAGGAGTTCCTGAAAGCGCTGGACGATGCCATCTATGAGCGCAAGCATTTCCTGCTGATGCATCCGGACTATCAGGAGGAAATAGACTACATCGTTAAAAATCTTTCCAAAGTCCGCGAGCAGCTCGCCTTTGACACCTTCGAAAACATGATCGCGGGAAAGATTCTGGATGAGGGACAACTGCTCCACGGAAGCCAATCGGTTTTTGATTCCATCAAAGACATGATTCGGGTGCTTGGAGTGTCCGAAAAGATAAACCGACTGGAACAGCGGGCCTCGGAGAGCCGACTGGAGGCGGAATCTGTCCTCCTCCGTGCCGGCCCGGACTGTACGGGAAGCGCCTACTACAACCTCTTTTACACGCGCGAAGAGGGGGACGAAATTTATTAACATTCACCGCGAATAAACGCAAATGAAATCTGAACAGAGAAAGACGCTTGGGTGGGGCGAAGCCTCCGGCTGAGCCGAAGAAAAGAGCGGCTCGGCGGGTCGCCTCGTCCCCCCTTATCTGCCTCGCCTCATCCATGCTGGGTGTGACATGCATTCGCGTTAGTAAAAACTCTCCCCCAGCGTTTCCCCGGCATCAATATATCACATAGCGATATATCGGATACCGATATATTGACATTGCAGAATGGATTTCCTGGACAAGGTTGCGGGTCCGAAAGGCGGCTCATACGGAGGATTCGCCCCACCTGAAGACTGTGGTTTTAGGGTGGGGGCGAGGCGTCTCACCAATCCCGTGGAGGGACGGCCTCCGTGCCGTCCAAATGCAGACCTTTCTCACCCGCGACGCGAGAGCGCGGGGGGCCGGATAAAATCAGCCCATCAGGCCGGTTGACAGGAACCATAACTTACATTATAGTAAGGAAAATATAATAAAGTAAGGATTCAATATTATGGTCACGGCAACCATCACCAGCAAAGGGCAGATCACCATTCCAAAGACGGTGAGGAATTCACTTCATCTGCATACGGGGGACAAGGTTGCCTTTATTTTGCAGAACGATTCCGAGGCGGTGATCAAACCGGTCACCAAGTCGGTGGAGCAGGTGTTCGGCCGGTTGCATCATAAAGGCATGGTGGTCAGGACGGTCGAAGACATGAACCGAGCGATCGCCCGCAGGATGCGGAGCGCAAAACCGTGATTGCGCTCGACACCAATGTTTTGGTGCGGTTTCTGGTGCGCGACGATGAAAAACAGGCCCAGGCTGTCTTTGCCCGTTTTAAACGGGCGGAGCAGACCCGCGAGACGCTGTTGGTTCCGCTTCTGGTTGTGCTCGAAACCATCTGGGTGCTGGAAAGCGCATACGATAAATCACGCAGAGAGATTCTGGATGCGCTTGAAGATCTGACCATGCTCCCCATTCTGGAGTTTGAAAAGCAGGCGGTTGTAGGGCGGCTGCTGGAGGAGGGGAGAAGGAACCCGTGCGATTTGCCGGACCTGCTGATTGCCCTGTCGGCTCAGGCCGGCGGATGCGGCTCCTGCTTAACTTTCGACCGTCAGGCATCCAAACATCCATTCTTTCAGTTGCTGAAATAGAGAGAGGATAACACGGATGCATGGCGCGGAAGGCACACAACAGCTTTATTCGCGTATATTTTCGTGCATTGGCGGTTTTATCTTCCCCGCTTCAAGATCTTAAGGGCGTGATTGGGATAGAGGGCCTCAAGCTTCACCCTGAGGGCCCCGGCAAGCATCAGGAGTTCTTCATCATTGACGCAACGGATTTCGGCTTCGATCTTGGCGAGGGTGCCGCGGCTGATGTCCCATCCGCAAACTCCGCAGCGGGCCGTCAGGTCGCTCTGCGACAATCCCTGCTGATATCTCAGCTTCCTGATCTGTACGCCCACAATGTTCCGAGGCATTCAATGCTCCATTATTGGAGCTTGACATTAGTTCAGATGCGGCGCAGTAATGCTCCATTATCGGAGCATATTGCCGGGGAAACGAATATGAAGCGACATGAGATGCTGGCCGGAGCCTTGATGGGCCTCCTGATGATTTTGCCTGGAATAGTCAGGGAGTCTTCTGCAGATCTTATCCAAGCCGCGAATCTTCCTGGAGATTCAGGTGTAGGGTATTCTGTTATGGATCTTGCCAATCAAGAGGGAGGCATTTTGGGAGAAGACATGGGAGATGGTTATTGGTTTTTAGAAGGAGGGTACCCCGGTAGACCTGAAAATTGGTTGAGAATTTATTCTGATCAAAATAATCAGTATTACGGGGTAACAGGTTATGAGCAAGATATAGATAATCGCCCCTTTTCAGGTGAAGATGCTAATCATCCATTTCCATTAGTTTTAGATACTCAAGGCCCTGATCCAATAACTTCAAGCAATAATCATGTTGGATTTGTTTTAAATAGTGGGATTGACGAAGGAAGAGAATTTTATCAATGGAATATGACTCTTTTCAATGGGGCCACTTTTGCAGATGGGTCAACTAACAGGTCGGGTTTATGGGATTTAGCCCAGGATTCCACCTTCAATTTGCCTTATTACAACATGTCTAACGTCCAAGGCTCTTATGGGACGCTCACTGTGACACCCATCCCGGAACCATTTACTTTGTCTCTGCTGGCTGTCGGTGCCGGATTGGCTGCGCTCGGATCTCGGCGGCGACGAAATAATTCCAACTGAGTGTGATTCAATTCCGCAGTTGCCGTGCTCCCGGACACCCCGTGTGTATTTGCGGGCAGGGCGCGCAATCCGTGAGCGCTGCGGAGGTCGGCGGAGTGATCGCCATACCTGCGGAACAGCTTTAGATGCGCTTTTTCAACACGCACACCCGGGCAGGTACTTGGCTTCAATATATCACATAGCGATATATCGGATACCGATATATTGACATTGCAGAATGGATTTCCTGGACAAGGTTGCGGGTCCGAAAGGCGGCTCATCCGGAGGATTCGCCCCACCTGTAGAACAGGTTCTAATCCCTTTTCATGTTGAGGCAATAGGCGCCATGCTTTATGCGTATTCAAATACAGGGGTCTTAATGGTTTTAGCCGGTTTTTTCCTGCTTTTGATGAGTGACTGGATGTGTTCCACAGTTTCGGGGGCGAAATACTGCTCGCCGGTTTCGCGGCACACACGTGCTGGCACATGTTCGATCAGGTAGAATTTTCCGTCATGCTCCAGCGTATATGTTACCTCTGTCTCAATCATTGTTTCTCTCATGCTTGGAGAACTTGTACTGCCGCGAAGCGATCTTATTCCGGATGTCATCAAACCACTTCATGCAGATACAATACTGGATTAGGAAGCGATGGTCAACGTGCCCATGTCCCACGTGCTTGGTTTTCTCTCCCACCGCGACGCGAGAGCGCGGGGGCCGGATAGAAGTCAGCCCATCAGGCCGGTTTCGGGGTTTCTCGAGAATTTCAGATCGGATACGCGCACAGAGGCTTTTTGTGAACTGAGGTCTTTCAACTCGATGCCGCGCTTGCGAAGGTCTTCTGCGTGACCCAGGACTTTGGCGGCGGCCTCGCGGTCCAGCACGGCATAGAGCGAATCGCGCGGCCCGGCCGGCG
>ENA-UPTA01004932-UPTA01004932.1-activated-sludge-metagenome-genome-assembly--contig:-NODE-4932-length-12466-cov-6.824591_pt1 | contig 12466 bp, 9 predicted proteins | sample MGYA00238184_ERZ773361 | MGnify/ENA primary metagenome ERZ773361 (study PRJEB29100, sample SAMN05720205) | activated sludge metagenome | isolation source: anaerobic digester from wastewater...
ATGAGTATTTTGGACAAGTAATTTATCGTGCCTCTAAGCTTCAAAACATATCCACGATTATTTGCCTTGTAAAGAAAGCAAGGATAGAACACAAACATACTATTAGATGGCTCAATAAAAACATAAACGATATTTCATTTTCCCTAGTTGAAATTCATGCATATAAAATTAATGGCTCATTGCCTGCACTAAAATTTCAAGTATTAGAAAGACCTAATTCTTTTTATTCTAAATTACCACCAAAAGAAATTTCTGAAGAAAAAGAAGACATAGAGGGGTACAAAGCATTTTTAGCATAAGAAAATTTTTTTTAGAAAGGTTGTGAAGCATGGCAAACGAAAACAAAGTAATTTTGATGGGGCGTTTGACGTTTGATCCCGAGGTAAGACAAGTCAATAATTCTGTTTTTTGCAAGTTTTCTATTGCAATCAACAGAGAAGTTAGAGGCTTTAAAGATACAGAAGGACACACTGAGGTCACTTTTGTAGAAATAGAATCATGGGGAAAAGTTGCCAGTGCCGCTGGGCAATATTTACAAAAAGGAAGCCCAGTTTATGTCTCTGGGCGTTTGAAAAACAGTGAGTGGATTGACAATCAAACAAACCAAAAGAGGCAAAAACTAAGCGTTGTTGCTGAGATGATTCAATTTTTAGGCGGAGGACAACAACAAGAAGCTCCGCCAGTGCATAGACAAGCTCCGCCAGTGCATAGTCAACAACAACCAACGCAAGAACAACTAGTCCAGCAATATTATGCATCTAGACAATATCCGCCACAATTTTGGGACCAATCACAACAACAACCACAATACAACAACCAAAATCAACCGCCACAATACAACAATCAACAACAAACAAATTCACAAAACTGGGCCATCGCAGGCACAGTGCCGTTTTAAGTAATAAACAAGCCTGTATTTCAACTGTATATTTTATAGAGAAAGAAAAATAATATGAATATGAATAGAGAAAGAAAAATAATATGAATATGAATAGTAATACTTATCAAGTTTTTATTGAAAAAATTTCTATAGAAACCGCATACAATTTTTATACAGGCAAAACATACAATAAGCATGAAAGATTTTGTCCGTTTTGTGGTCATCAAGATTGTTTTAGTATATTTCCTAGTAAAACCAATAATAAAGTTTGTTTATATAAATGTCATTCCTGCAAAAAAACAAGCAATGTTATTGGTTTTCTAAAAGAACTTACTCAAATAAAAAATACCAATGATTTTTGCAATAAAATTATACATGATTTTAATTTAGATTATTATATTGATAATTATATTAATGATTATCAATGGATACCAGCCCCGCCAATACCTGCCCCGATTATTTCTCCTCCCACGCCCACGCCGTCAATTAATTTCTGGCCCACTATTACAGATTGCATAAATTTTAGAAATACATGCTGGGCGTATATGGATGTATATCCATATTATGACTTTTCTTATTATAAAGAATGGTGCAATTATAGAGGCTTTTCAAAATCAGAAGAACTTTATGAAAACGCTGTAGGTATTCTATATTCTCATTCTTTCTTGTTTCCACAACCTAGCAAGTTTAAAAATGCGTTTCAACAATCTATTTATGAATCTATCCAAAAGAAACAACAATTAGAAATTCATAATATAGGAGTACCAATCCAAAACATAGAGGATAAACTTGTCGCAGTTCAATTTCTAGTTTTACCAAAATTCTTATTTGAAAATAAAAAAGGTAAAACACTTTCTAAATTATTTACCAGGGCAGAGGCGGGCGAGAGTGCAAAAGGTTTCACAGTTTTTATAGGCAATCATTATGATACTTTTCCGTTTGATTATGGAAAATTTATCATTGTAGAATCTGTGGCAAATGCACTTGCTTTGTCCATGATTGGTTTGAATACGATTTGTATTTATACAACTGGGAATATCGATTTGATACCAGAATTAAAGCTAAAATATAATGACGTTGTTTTATGGCTTGATAGAGACGCACAAATTATAAAGGAAAATGAAAGATTTTCTTTACAAGAACAAGCTTGCCGCGATTACGATGTAGAAGGCATATATTTTGATAGAAATACTAGCTTTTGGAAGGATGAAAAGCCCAGTAATTATGACATAAACGATTTATTCAATGAAACAATATGCAATAGCGGTAGCAACAACTACTTTTACATTATACAAGAATACTTACAACAAGCCCCGTTTTTAAGTTATTACACGGAAAACACAATATACGAAGCTTTAACAGAGCGTTTAAATACAATTCATCTAATTTTGGCCCCAACTGGCGTAGGCAAAACAACCGCTCTTATCCAAAAATTACAAGATGAGGATAGATACAATACTATATTTACATACACGGTAAAAAATGCAATGTTTTTGAAACATCAATTAGAAAAATATTCTTGCATTGTTTCAAATAATACAGGCTTAGAAGATGATGGATCATACGGCGATAATATTACAGGGTTTGAAATAGCTACGATAGCTAGATTGAATTATTGGGGCCATTCTCCTTATTTATTTCCTTGTGCACCATTTCTTTTGAATAAAAATTATTTCTATATTGACGAGGCTCACAACCTTTTCAATTTTTACCATTTCAATTATGCATTATGTGCATGCTATGAAAAACCTATAAAATCACAAAAAGAAGTAAAATCGGAAAGGTATGAATTTGTTTCTTTATTTTCTCATAATCTAGAAAAACATTTTGATACAACATGCACACGCGAGAATAAATACCGTCAATTTGGTTTTATGTACGAAGCAACAAATCAAACATTTCATCTCTCAAAATCTTTCGCAGGTCATACAGTGAAAGAATGGATAGAAAACAAAGAATTATATAAACATGTAATTGATACAGTTTTTGCATGTGAGTTAGAAAATCAACTTAATATAGAAACCATGCCAGAACCCGATGATGTACTTAAATCTAAATTTACAGGGTCATACTTTGATTTTTTAAAAGAATTATTGACAAAAACATTGAAACCAAGAATTACAATTGAAATGCCGATCTATAAAGAAACAAACGAACCGCTTTCCTATCAAGAATACATTGAAGAATACAAAGAAATAGAAAATAAACTTAGAAATGAAATTATACAAAAATACACAGAACAATATAAATTACCAGAAAATGTTCAACCGCCAGCATATTTAATGGGAAAAATAGCAAAAGAAATTGACAAAGAAAAACTAAAACAAAATGTACAAAGAGAATTAAACAAAATTATTACATTTCCACAAAAAGCCCCATGGATACCATATTTTAGCGGGTATAATATTTTACCTTTCCTATTGCTTTTAGAAAACCCGCGAGCAATCAACATGTTGACCGCTACAATGAGTGAAAAGCACATTAAACTTTTAAAAGAAATATCAATTTTAAAGAATTATAACTTAAATATTGTAAAAATCCCCTATATACCAGTTAAGTACAATGTAACTATTTTAATGTTAGATAAAGATCTTACAAATAAACAACAAGCAAAACTATTAGAATTATTAGATAAACAAAAAGCCCCGCCGATGTTGTCTGTTTCCTATAAGAAATACAATGCAAAAGACGTAAAAACAAAGCTATTTTCTAAGATTTTAGGTGAAAACTTCCTATTCTATGAAGATAAATATTTTAGTACACGCGGTGACGTTGAAAATGACAAAGAACAAAGTCCAAACACAAAGAACAGAAATGAGGCATTTCATATTATAACATACTCTAAAGCTTCTATTTTGGAGGGCTATAACATGCCTTTCCATGAAATAGCAATTATAGATGCGGGGATATTTATTGCAAAAGCCAATATGGCATTAAATACCAATGCAAGTGATACGGAGAAGCTATATCAATACAATGTGCATGCTAATAATGAGATCAAACAAATAGCAGGGCGGTTATTTAGACCGCTCCCAGAAGAGGAAGAACAAATACAGCCTAACAGGACTTTAATTTCTAAAAAACATATTGTTTTATTCTTGCATAATACAGAACAACTAAAATATTTTAGACTAGATTATGAAATTATCAACGGTCAACCTACAATTATTAAAGAAACAGATACTTATAGTTTTGCATCAATAGACGGAGAACGAAGAATCGATACAATATGCGAGGCTATTTTGAATGCATATGAAAGAAAAGAAATTATCAACCAAAAAGAAATCGATAATGAAATTAGACAACAAGAAAGAGAAAAAGCATTATTTGAAAAACAACAACAACAAGAAGAAATATGGCGGAATAAAGCATCTCAGTTGAAAGAAGAAGGGGTTTCTTATATAGATGCATATAAAATAATGAATGCGTCAAGACATGAAAGTTTACAAAGGATACTTAAAGAAATGTTTTCACAAGGGGAGGAGGAAAAACAACAACAAAAAGAGGAAAATTGGAAGGCAAAAGCTCTTGCATTAAAAAAAGAGGGGTTTTCTTATCAAGAAGTATATAGAAAGATGCATGCTTCAAGGCATGAAAGTTTACAAGAGATACTTCTAGAAATATTTTGCATGTAATTTAGTTACCAATTATATAAAAACAAAGGACTCAGCCATTAAATCTTATATTTTGATAACAAAATTTACAATAGTATATCAATTTTAATGTTATTTTAAGATTTTTAATAAATTACTTAATTTTAATTTTAGCACCAAACTAGTTATCAATTTTTTATTGTTGACCTATTATATGGGCTGACAAAGATTTTTTGATAACTAAATTGGTGTTAAATCTAATATTTTCAAATTTTACAAAAGATTAAAATAAAACACCCTCTGGGAGGCGTTTTTACCTCTCGGGGAGGCAAAATTGCCTTCTCGGGCGGGGGATAAATGCCCTCTCGGGGGGGGAGTAGAAAGGAGCGTTTAATAATGACAGTTAAACTAAAAGATATAGCGTGGATTGAGAGTGGAAAGAAATATACAAGGGGAGATGTAAACACGGAGGGGCAGGGTTTGCCTTTTATTGCTGGGATTGGTGATCTTAAGGATGACAAAGTAATTGTTAAATATTATTGTCAAAGGTCAAGTCAATGTATTTCTCAAATCAATGATATTATATTTAGTAACATGGGAACTATTGGGAAATGTTTAATCAATACACAGGGAGAATTTGCAATTAGTATTATTGTTTGTTTTATCCGTTTAAAGGAATATAACAAAGAATATAATGAAAGGCTTTTAGAGTATCTACGATTTATTTTTAAATATTATAACAGTGATTTCCCTGATTATATTTATGGTTATGCTCGGCAGTTTTCTGTATATGAATTGTCAGAAGTTATTATAGATTTTTCTATTTTAAATAAATATCAAGCAAGATACGAAGAGTTATCTAAGAATAAAGAAACAATTTCAAAAGAACAAAAGAAGATTGAAAGGGAGCTAGATAAATTATTTTATATCAAAGCTAAGGATAAGAAACTTGATGGTATTTTACAGAGCGATGAGAGTTTATACCGCCCGCCAGAAAACATATGCAAAATAAAAAAGAAAAAAACGCAATTTTACGAAACAAGTCCACACCTAGCAAAAATTATGATTGAAATGGCAAATATACAAGAAAATGAAAGTGTTTTAGAGCCATCTGCAGGGATGGGAGCTATTGCAAAATTTCTACCAAAGCGGGCGGTTTGTATTGAAAAAGATTTAGCCTTTTCCAATTTCCTAAAAGGAAGCGGTTTTCAAGTAGTTTTTGATGATTTTATGAAATATCCTTTAGAAAATAAGTTTGATGTCATTATAGCTAACCCGCCTTTCTTACATAACAATCAAACTGGGGCAGATGTTGTTCATATTTTGAAAATGCTTCTACATTTCAAACGTTGTATTGTAGTTATAGCATGCAGGACGCTTTTAGATAGAGACACAATGGAAGCTAAGCTGTTACGATTTGTATTGAAAGAGAAGTATCAAGTAGAAGAAAGGATATTGCGCTATAAAGAACATTTAATAGATATGCAAAAACCTATAGTTTTATTAAAGATTGAGAAAAAGGATTCACAAATTGAAACTTTGAGTTACGAAGAGGCAATTGCAAAAATAAGCGGGTTTGAAATATTATTTTAAAGGATGGATGGGATGAGAATCAAGAAAAAGAATGAGATTGTAGCTATCATAGATACAAGGGAGAAAACGCCATTAAATCTTGAAAAATACGGCTTGAAATGTGTCCGAGATACAATAGCACACGGGGATTATACGTTGCGGTATCCTGACTTAAGAAACTATTTAACTATTGAAAGAAAGTCATTGAGTGACTTTATACAATGTTGCATGGGTGCAAACAGGGAGAGGTTTGTGAAGGAATTGTTATGTATGCGTGGCTATCCTTTCAAATTTGTAGTATGTGAATTTTCAATGGCAGACATTCAACAACATAAATATAGATCCTTGATTAATCCTAAATCAGTCATGGCGTCCATTGCTTCTTTTATGATTTATGGCATTCCATTTGTCATGGCGGACAACTCTGAGAATGCATCTTATATAGTTGCGGAGATATTGACATTACAGGCAAGGCGGATTACGTCTCTTGCAAGGCGGATGACGGACATAAAAACGGACGATGTAAATGTATATAATAATTATAGTTACGCACATGAATTATAATAGCCAGTCTAAGAGCTAGGTACTTCCATGGTCTCAAACGCTATCTAGTTTCCGGGGCCGCCCGCGAAGCCTCTTTCTGAATTTTTCAATAGTTATGGTGTAGGTGATATCAAAACTATAATATTTTTAAGTATTTTAAGTTGAATTTTTGGCATGTTTGAGAAATTTTATTTTCCTGACAAATTTTTTAGAATAATTCTATTAATCTTTTAAAAATTATAAGATTTAAAGAATTATTCTTTTATATTATAAATTTTTAGTAAAAAATATTTTTGAAAAAATAAATATTTTGTTTGCGTATTGGATTTTTTTATTTTATAATGTAGTTGTGTCAACTAGTAAAAATATTATTTTAATTTATGGACTTTTAAAATGACTTTTTCATATAAACCGCTTGCAAAAACTACAATTCAAAGAAAAGGTAAGAAAATTAATATGGCTGTGCCTAAATTAGTTACCAATGTCCTTTTTTGTGAATTAATAGGAGTAAACGCAGTGGCTTTTATGGAAAAGTACAAAGCGGATATTCCACGCGATGAATTAACAGATTTAATTAAATTTAGGGAGGGTTTACGCTGGTATGTAAATTTACTACGTGAGAAGAAAGAAGAGCACATACAAAGAACAAAAGATTTAAAAGAAGAGCTTCTATTACAAAGAGTAAGACATACAAAAGCAAAAGCTGACATCCAAGTATTTGAATTAAACAGAGTCAAAAACGAGGCAATATCCGTTTTAAGAGCCCGCTCTATTGTTGGGGATAGATTTTCAAGAATTAAAGAATTCTTTTTAGATTTGCCTACTGTTGTATATAAAGAGTTAGAACAAAAACCAGCAAGCTTTATTAAGTCGCATTTAAATCAAAAGATTCAAGAATTTTTAAGCAAGTATAAGGACATTGAGGAGATTATTGTAAATGCAAGATAGTGATGAAATTATATTGCAAGATAGTGATGAAATCAACGGGCGGTTGCTAGGTGAATATATTGATAGTATTTTATATTGTGACTTTGTTCCTGACTCACAAACATGGGCATCTAGGAAAAGAAAGTTAAGCCGAAGTGAATCTGCCATGCCTGGTTTTTATAATTCTGATGCGGTTCCGTATTTAAAAGATATATCGATCGCATGTGAGAGCGGTTTGTATGAAATGGTAATAATAGTTATGGGGTCTCAGATGTCAAAAACTGAGTTTCTGTTAAACAGGGCAGGCTTTGTCCTTTCCAGAGAGCCTGTGCCGATTGCTATTACCTTTCCTACGCAGTCACTTGTTAAGAGGTTTTCAAAGAAACGGCTTGATAAGATGATACAGAACGTCCCAGAATTTAAAAAGACATATGACAAAGAGAAAAGTACATTAACTGACAAGTATTTTATGGGCGGGTCTATTCGTTTGATTTGGTGTACTTCTGCGGCGGAATTAAGTTCTGATCCTTTGAAAGAGGCATATATTGACGAGTTAGACCGTTGTCCAGTAGATGTTGGTGGAGAGGGGGACCCTGTAAGTTTACTCCGTGCAAGGGGAGCAACTTTCCCCGATTTTTTACTAGTTGCTTCTTCCACGCCAACGATAGAGGGAGCCTCCCCGATTGTTGATTGGTGGGAGAAAGGTACAAAGTTTAAATTTCATTGGAAATGTCCTTTTTGTAATAAAGAGTTTGTGCCTCATAGCAGTTATTTGAAATGGCCCAAAGATGATCCCTTGAAAGCTATCTTAGAATGTCCTTTGTGTAGTTCATCTATTCAAGAGATGCATAAAAAAGACTTGAATCAAAACGGCGTGTATAGGTCAGAGTTCTCTGATGAACAGATTGATAAAATGATTATAGGATCTTACTGGGTGAGTGGTCTTTGTTCTTCTTGGCGGTCTTTTGGAAAGAGAGCAGAAGAGTTACACACGGCTTTAAAATCAAAAGATGAAAATAAAATCAAGGCGGTTTTTAATACGTCTTTTGGTGAGACCTATCTTTTAAAAGGTGATGCACCCGATTTTGTCAATGTTTTATCTTGTAAAGATAATTATACATTAAAGAATATAGATGTATTAAAGAATAAAATTCATTATGTTCTTGCAACTGTAGACATTCAAGAAACCCGTTTATATTATGTAATTCGAGGCTGGGGGGATGATTTTAATTCTTGGTTATTAGCATATGGAGAGTTTTATGGCAATACTTCTAGCATGGAAGTATTTTCTAAATTTGAAGAAGAAATTTTAGGCAATGAAAAACATCCAAAATTTTATGCTGGCAAGCCTGTGAGTAGCGTTTTGTTTGATTCTGGTTTTCGTGATCATGTTGTATATGATTTTTGTAGATTAAGTCCACAAAGATATCAACCAGTCCGCGGTTGTAAATTAGATAGACCTATTAAAAATTCAAAGATTGAATATGGAATAAAAAATTATCCTGTTCGATTATGGATGATAAACGATACTTTTTTTAAAGAGATGGTATATAACTTTATAAGAACTGAAAAGAGCTTGAAAAAATGGTTTTTGCCAGAAGACATAACAGAAGATTATATAAAATCAGTCACAGCAGAAGAATTAGTTATAGATTCAAACGGTGTGAAGAAGTGGATTTTACGAAGAAAGAGAAATGACTTTTTAGATTGTGAAAAATACATGCTAGCTTTGACATATATCCTAGGCTTTCACATTTCCATTAAACCAAATAATGAGACTGAGCCTAGAGAGCGGCGGGTTTTATCGAAAGGAATTTAGATTATGAATATTAATAGGCGAGCACTTTTAGAATATGAAACTCAATTAGCAAGTGTACGAAAGGCAATCCTAGAAATAGAGAGCGGGGCACAAAGTTATAAAATTGGTTCTAGGGAGTTTACAAGGCCCGATTTACCAATATTATATGCAAGAGAAAAAGAATTAGAAAATAAAATAGCAACGGAGAAGCGGTGTGGGTCTATTAAATCGTTTTTTATGTAAAATTAATGGGCTGGCAAAAGAGAAGGCAAAAAAGCAAGTTGACATAAAGGCAACTGCAAATATTATGCCTAATTTTTCACATTATCACGGAGCGAGTTTTACAGATACGCGAGTCCGTTCATGGTATGCACCACAAACAGGTCCAAACTATGAATTTTCTGAGGCGGAGCAAAATGTTTTAATAGCAAGGTCAAGAGATTTATATAGAAATTTCCCGCTTGTAACTGCCGCCGTCAATAGGCTTGTAGATTCTGCTATTGGAACTGGCATAAAGTTTCAACCTAGACTACGCTTTGAAGATTTCCCGGAATATACAACGGAAGAGTTAGTAAAAATATCAAGGAAGATTAAAGAAGACTTCACAGTCTGGGCAGAAACCTGCGGCGTGGACTCAAGATTCTCATTCTGGGAGCTACAACGTCAAATTTTATTTTCTTTGATTGTTGGCGGGGACTGTTTTTGGAATAGTGTTTTTGTCAAAGACAAATTAAGAATACAAATTTTCGAACCAGAACAAGTTTCAAACCCTATGAGTGAGATGGAAACTAGAAAAATGCGGAGGGGTCTTGCCTTTGATGATTTTGGTGAAAATCAAGGCTTCTTTATTCAAAAAGAACATCCCGCGGATGGATTGCTAGAAAATTCTTTTGACTGGGAGTTTGTGCCGAGATTTGGAAAACATAGTGACATTGTCAGGGCGGGGCATGTTGCCGATTTAAAGAGACCTGGACAAATTAGAGGCGTACCATTAATAGCTCCAGTGTTAATAACATGTAAAGAGTTGTCGGATTATTTTGCATCAGAACAAACATCGGCAAAAATTGCAAGTTTTTTCACTGTATTTATTAAAAAACAGACAAGCTCGGGGGGCTTTCCTTTTCAAAGTGAAGTAGACAAAGCTCCTGAGTCTTTAAAGCCTTATATTCCGTCGCTTGCACCGGGTGCAATTATTGAGTTATTAGAAAATGAAGACATAAGTGTGGCAGATCCAAAACGTCCCTCGCCTCAATTTGAAAAGTATGTTAGTACTATTTCTATTTTTATATGTGCCACTTTAGGTGTGCCGTATGAATTAGTTGTTATGTCTTTTCAATCTTCCTATTCTGCGAGCCGTGCTTCGTTTCTTGCCTTTTGTAGTACGATAGATTTCTGGCGTGAAATATTAGAATCAAAGTTTTTGTGGGCTGTATTAGAAATATGGTTGCGCGATTGGTTGTATACACACAATTTTATTAATGATTTTTCATCAGAAGAGGCTGAAAAATGGATGCAAGGTGCATGGATTCCACCTATTACTCGCAGTATTGAGCCTAATAAGGATATAGAAGCGGCATTACAACGTGTAGAGGCTGGTTTTTCAACAACTCAAAGAGAGGCGGAGCAACTTACGGGAGAGGATATCAATGATTTAAGAAGTCAGGAGGCTGGCAATGCCTAGGTTTGTCAACATTAACATTGAAGGTGAAATTATGCCTTCTAAATGCCTAGAGTATGAAAAAATTATCTTAGATTGTAAAGATGATTCAACATGTCAAGGCGTTAATATTTATTTTGATACATACGGCGGGGCGGTTGACGGCATTAAAAGCGTTGTCAATGCAATTGAAGAAATTAATAAGACAAAGGAAACAACGGCGATTATTGTCAATGCTCATTCTGCGGGCTATTGGATAGCTTGTGCTTGTAAAAAAGTTTTGTTGAAAGATGAAACTTCGTATTGTGGTTGTATTGGTGCTATTCAAACGCATATTAGTTATGAAAAATATAATAAGCAACAAGGAATAGAGGTAACAGAAGTTTTTTCTACGCCTTATAAAAATATTTTTAGCAGGAATAAGCCTCTTTCAAAAGAGGCAAAAGAAATAATAGAGAAAGAAATTAAATATTGTACAGATTTATTTATTTCTGATGTAAAACGTTTTAGGAATCTAACAGATTTAGAAGTAGAAAAAGTTTGTTCTGGGCTTTCTTTTAATGCAAAAGAAGCAATTGAATATAAGTTAGTAGATGGTTTTTATAAAAAAGAGGCTGAAAACATGGAAAACGAAGAAATTGTTAAGAAATTGGAGCAATTGATAACAGAAACGCAAGAAATCAAAGGAAAAATTGAAGAATTTGACAAAAGATTGCAAGAACTAGAAAAAACAAATGAGAATTCAACGGATGCAGAGTCTGAGGAAGAAGACAAAGAAAAAGAAAAAGAAGAAAAAGAAGGTAAAAAGGCTGAAAATGAGGATGAAGAAGACAAAAAAGACAAGAAAAAAGAAGATTTAGAGGCTACAAAACTTGCTAAAGCCGTTGTTAAAGAGTTGAAAAGCCTTTTTAATCAAAAAAATAATTATAAAGCGGAGCAAAAGGCTTATTTTCCTAATTTTTCAAGTCAAGGTGGCGAGTATCGTAGTTTTTCTTCAAGTGAAAAACCAAGCATGAAAGATTACGAACAGGCTGTTAAGTGTATTTTAGGATAGAGGGGGTCTATAAATGGCTATGACATTTGAATATAAAAATAGTTGTGCAGTCGCAGGCTATCCACTGCGGACAGAAACAGCTAAAATTATGTCTGGAGCTGGTATTCTTGAAAAAAATACTTTAATCGGGAAAGTTACTCGGGGCGAGCCTACTTTCAGTGTTGTGCCTGCTGGGACTAACACTGGTAATGGTACTCTTTCAGACGTAGTTTTGGGGTCATTTAATCTAATTGGTGAATATGTTTTAGAATGTGTAACCGGGAAAGTTACTCGGGGCGAGCCTACTTTCAGTGTTGTGCCTGCTGGGACTAACACTGGTAATGGTACTCTTTCAGACGTAGTTTTGGGGTCATTTAATCTAATTGGTGAATATGTTTTAGAATGTGTAACTGCTACAGAAGATGCCACTACTTTTCAAGTTTTATCTCCTAATGGTTTTGTA
>ENA-UPTA01004935-UPTA01004935.1-activated-sludge-metagenome-genome-assembly--contig:-NODE-4935-length-12462-cov-11.976787_pt1 | contig 12462 bp, 9 predicted proteins | sample MGYA00238184_ERZ773361 | MGnify/ENA primary metagenome ERZ773361 (study PRJEB29100, sample SAMN05720205) | activated sludge metagenome | isolation source: anaerobic digester from wastewater...
CTTTTAAAAGCAGATGTTTATTTTTCCTGCGAAACCATAGATGAAGCATTAGGTGGTTTCAGTTATTCAATTACAGAACCTATCTCGGATAATTTTGATGTTGCAAAGTACCAAATTTATCTCCCTTGGCCGCATTATAATAATCAAGACCTTATTGACGAGTTGTTAAGCGAAGATAAAGATTTGGCTGTAGGAAAATGGCGAAAAAAAACTGTTGACCCCGACACTGTAGGCTTAATTTACAATGTGGCCATCTTCATGTTTGCTCCGCTCTGGACAAACGTTTACAACAACCACGTTGCACCAATGATAAAAAAACTTTTCTCAAAAACTCAAAACTTAAAAAGTAAAGGATTATCAATAGATTTCATTCAACAAGCTGGCGATTTCAAGGGAGAATTAATACAAATACAATTCATTCCAGATAGAGGCAATGAGGAAAAGTGCTTAAAAGAACAATTGGTGTATGAAGGCCTTAAAAAAGTTGAAAATTTTCTTAAAACAGATCCAGATGCAAATACTGTTGGGATTGTTCGAGTAAAACTAATGTATGATATATTTATAAATCAATATAGATTGATACACGTACAATACAAGTCCGGTAAAGACAAGAGAATTCCATAAAAAAATTAAAAACCGAAAATTTTTGTCCTTATTTAAAAATCATATACAAAGCGGAAGCGTTACATATCAACCCTCATTATTATTAACTTTAACTAAAATGAAAAGATCAAAACACTTCACTCCTCCTCATCTTAAAAATATAGACTCGTCACTTCATTGCGGAATGGATTTACTTTTACCAAATTTCTTCAAGGTAGGTAATGAATTACTTACTCTCGCAACTTCCGAGGTAACAAAAAAAATGAAAGGGTCAAGTTTTGACTCTTGTAGATATTGTTTTCCTGCAATTATAATGTTCTGTACTGCTTTTGAATCATATTTAAATGAAACTATCGAGTTCAGCAGGACTCTTGCCATAAAACAGGACACTAATAACAAGGAATCGATTCTCAAAAGAATCGATGACATAAAAAAGGCAAAAGAAATTAAAGATAAGATAAAATTGTTTTACAAAGGATATGATTCAGAGGACGTTGGAATTGACACAAATGGAAGCACCTACCAAAATCTGATTGCACTATTTAGATTGAGAAATGAAATTATTCATTATTCTCCCGATATGACAGCAGGAAACAAATGGCCAATTCGAACAAAAGAAGCATTTTTTAAAAGTAATCCTAAAATAAAAGAGAATACTACCTGGACAACAACTTTTGGTGCGGTTAGCGTAGCCAAATGGGCACACGACACCACAATCGCTGCCATTCGCTTATTTGCCAAAATTTCCGGATCACAAGATCCTTTTGGTGAAGAAACTCCTTATCCATGGCACTGGTAAAAATAAATGGGAAGACTATTCTCACGCCTTTCATAAAAAAGGTCCGCAAAAAAAATCTGTGGGCCTTTTCTATTTCCCAGGGTCACTGTGAAAGAGCCTATTTGAGTCGCCTAGTTGCTTACTTATGAACCTTCTTTTCAGATTGCCCTATTCCCATTTTTACAATAGGCCACCCAAAAACATCAATGAGGGGTGGTAGAAGTGCATTCATTCACAAAAGTGAAAAATCAACCATATTGTTTCCTATTACTGAGGCATGGCCATTTGATAGCTCCCGTAAAGCCTCTCCGCCCCTATCAATAGGGTTCATTGTTGACTTTTGATAGAAATCTATCATAATGTCTTTGTATCCATTGATAGAAAAAAGGAGGGGGAATATGGCAATTATCGGTTATGCACGTGTGAGCACTGTTGGACAAAGCCTTGATGCTCAATTGATCCAACTTGAAAAAGCTGGGGCCGAGAAAATATTTCAGGAAAAAATCTCTGGGGTCAAAAAAGATCGCCCAGAGCTGCAAGCTATGCTGGATTACATTCGGGAGGGAGATACGGTAATTGTTTCCAAACTGGATCGTATTGCAAGGAGCACCAAGCACCTTCTTGATATCGTTGATTGCCTTCAGGAGAAAAAAGTAACCTTCAGCGTGTTGAATATCAACCTGGATACCTCTACGCCCACCGGTAAGCTCATGTTAACCATGCTTGGGGCTATAGCTACATTCGAGCGAAAAATGATGCTTGAGAGGCAAGCTGAGGGCATTGAGAAGGCAAAGCAGGAGGGGAAATATAAAGGTCGTAAAGCAACCGCCAGAGCCAAAGCGACAGAGGTCAGGACCCTTGTTAAAGCGGGGATGGCAAAACAAAAAATAGCGGAGGAATTAGGGATTGGGGTCGCTTCGGTTTATAGGATTTTAAAATCTTGAAGAATAATAATGGCCAAGGATTGGAAAGATCAGCCAATCTAAGGAGAATTTCGTTCTAAAGAAAACCGCCAGGGATTCTGATACCAAACCCACCAATTGTTGTTTCCCTGAACCCATCGGGCCTTGTTGATTCAAAACCCTCCACCTATTCAGATAGAATCCCCTTTGGCTCTGGCTTCGTCGCAATCGTACAAAGTCAGATAGTGCTGTTTGCCCTTGCGGCCATTGTCGCGTTACCGGATGATTCTGGCGTTTTCGATTGATGGATGGGGCTCAGAGTTTTGTCTCTAAGGCCAATGTGCTGTTTTGTTTATGGGATAGGTTGTTTTTGCTGAAGGGACTGTTGTTTTGAAGATGACTTCGCCATCTTGTCCCAAAACGGTTATTCTTCCGCCGCCTTGGTTTTGAAGGAGGCTTTTTGCGGCTGCGATAGCATGGCGCCTTGTCTCATGGATGGTGGTTGGGATTTCCTCATCAAAGACTTTATTGGCCCAGGTGCCGTCAGGACGTTGATAGACAGTGCGATTATGTTTACTCTCCATGTTCCTCCTGGTTGGTTATGTCATGGTTTCTCTTCTTCTTGCTTTGCAATCCTCAGCTTTGCGGATGACTCTTGCTCGCCAGACAATTTGCTCCCGCCAAAAATGATTGACGTGGCGCATATGATCGCTGGCTTCAGCTACCTGATCATCTTCTTTGGTGGCCACAAAGCTCTTCGTCGGAAAATAAATTAATTATTTGTAGATTAAAATAACAAACATATTATTAAAGGATTATTTAATGTTTAGTCAATAGTTATTGTTGAAAAGTTTTAACAAGTGGGGGGGGAAACCGCATGCCAGTTCATTCAAATAATAGGCATACAATGTCTTGAAAGTTCTAAGAAGCTGCAGGATAGAGTTGTTGGGCTGCTTATTCTGATCAAAACCATCCAAGCATTCTTGGCATAAAGCCGTCCATACTTTGTCGGGGGACCGCTGGGGTGTTCCGGATTGCAGGGTTAGTAAGAATGGACGAATGTTTACCTCTGGCGACCTTCAAAATCAACAACACAATATAGGAGATAGGGCCGATACCCATGATGGCTCAAGGTGACAATTGCTCTGACTCCTGCCAGTTTCCTTGGAGTTGTCCCATTTAGGTGTATATTCAGGAGATGGAGGGGGAGTCCGAACTCCAAATTCGCAGAAAAAAATGACCACTGGTTTCGGCGACACGCTGATTAGCGATTTCGAATATTTAGCTCTACTTTTGACCTATAGGTCTGAGGGGACGCTTTCGGGAGCGATTCATTACATTGATCGTTATACTAGCGAATCAACATGAAATTCAAAGCTCATCATTTAAATTAGTGCTATTCAGTTTACAATCGCCAACCTTCGATGGATTTCATCGCTTCAGAATCTATCTATAGAGTATAATTTTAAATTTAATAAATTATTGTTTTATTCGAAGTTTTTATAACAATTGAGGTGTTTCTTATCTTAAGAAAAAAATTGGCCAGGCAAAGGCAAAGATAGGCTTTGCTATGCAAAGTCTCGATACATCATAAGAATCTATTGCTTACCGGTCAGGGGAGGAGGAAAAACTGACCTTCATTGCCTGGCCACAATAACAACTTTTTCTATTATTTATTTTTAAAAAGATAATAATAGATTAGATTTTATATGCGTTTACAAAAACTTACAAACTTTAGACACCGACCTAAATTATGGACTTATAAAGCCTAACAATGTCGTCATACGTAACCGATCTGGGGTTAAATAAAGTACATACATCTTTCAAAGCATTGTCTGCCATTTGGGGAACGTCTTCCTCCAATATTCCCAATTCCCCCAATCCCGCGGGAATACCAATATCCTTAGCCAACCGCCTGATTGCACCAATTGCTTTGTCAGCAGCATCCAAAATACTGAGCCCGTCAATGTTCTCCCCCATGGACTCAGCAATTTTTGCAAATTTTTCAGGGGCAGCCAGCAAATTATACTCACACACAACAGGCAAAATAATTGCGTTGCACACACCATGAGGCAAATCACGCAAACTTCCTGCCTGATGTGCCATCGAGTGCACAATGCCCAGAACTGCATTATTAAATGCCATACCAGCAAGATACTCTGCATAAACCATTTGAGAACGCGCCTCTAAATTCGTCCCATCCGCAACAGTTGGACGCAACCATTTTGCAACAAGTTCGATAGCCCCTAGAGCGCATACATCTGTAACAGGCGTCGCCTGTTTGGAAACATAGGCTTCTATGGCATGAGTCAAAGCATCCATTCCAGTAGCAGCAGTCAATGAGCGAGGCATTCCCATATGGAAAACCGGATCATTAATAGCAACATCCGCCGTCAACCTTCCGTCGCCAAAAATCATCTTGACATCAGTATCCGTATTAGTGACAACGGCAAACCGAGTGATTTCGCTTGCAGTCCCTGCAGTTGTATTTATAGAAATATATGGGGGGAGAGAAGACTTAAGTGTGTTGACCCCTGCATAATCTCTGATATCTCCTCCGCTTGTGGCCATTATCCCCATCGCTTTCCCACAATCATGGGAACTTCCTCCACCAAGCGTAACTAGTAGGTCGCATTTGTTTTCCTGCCAAACCATTAACGCATCGCGAACATTTACATCGGTCGGATTTGGACAAACGCCAGAAAATATAAATACTTCTAAGCCTTCGTCCAGAATATAACTTTTAACCTGTTCTGCAAATCCAGCATTGACCATCCCTTGATCGGTAACGATTAGAACCTTCCTCCCACCCAGAGACTTGGCATGCTTACCTACTTCCTTCCTTGCACCTACTCCCATTAGTGATAAAGCGGGCAAGTAAAACTCAAAAACCTTATCAGAAACATTAGACATTTAAATCCTCCTCTCATTTAGCTTTGAATTACGTAAGACCAAGCTATCACTGTGACAGCTTGCAAAAATAATATTTAACCGAACGTTATATCTAATTCCTCGCACTTATTACGCGACTCGGCATAGATTACAGGCTTTTGAAACCCAGCTATTTGTGGCGAGGTAGTTCATAGCTTAGGGTCAATAATGGTTTAAGGAAAATTTTTTAAAAATATTTAAATCCTTACAATGAGGAAGGTAAATAATTTATTTAACCAACGATTACATTATGTCCATCTCTTTCAAACAAATTCTTTATTCTTTGCATTTCAAACTTTGAAGGAGGATCAACGGGTGGCATTTTATATTCCAATCCAATTCTTTCATATTTTGAAGTACCGAGCTTGTGGTAAGGCAGCAATTGGACTTTATCCAAGGAATCTCCTAATTTTTTGCATATTCGAGAAATGGTTTTAAGATTTTCATCATCATCATTGATACTAGGAATGACAGGAACTCTTATTTGTATAGGAATTTTTTTTTCGGCAATATTAAACAAATTATGTAAGATCACGCTACTTGATACGCCAATAAATTTAGATGACTTTTCATCGTCGATAATCTTTAAGTCATAAAGAAAAAGATCAACATAAGGAAGTAAGGGTTCATATTTCCCCCAATCTACACAACCAGATGTATCAAGAGCCGTATGTAGACCTCGATACTTGCTCTCTTTAAGTAACTCATATGCAAATAAATTCTGCACCATGGGTTCTCCACCCGAAATAGTTATTCCCCCTCCTGTTTTTTCATAATAAAGTCTATCTTTCTCTACAATTTTCATTACCTCATCAACGCACATTGACTTTGATGTAAAATACAAGGCTTTCGGATAACAAACCTTTGCACAATCTCCACATTCGCTACAAAGATTTCGATCTAAACTTATTGCAGTAATATCTTTTTTTAAAATCTTTGAATAGGTTGGCTTTGTTTTATTTAAGGCCTTTTGCTTACATACTTTTAGACATTCACCGCAATCTTCCACACCAACACATAATATTGGCATTACCGCCAACTGTCCGACAAATGATTGAGAATCAGGACTATGACACCAAAAACAATGTAATGGACATCCTTGCAAAAATATCATGGTTCTTATCCCTGGCCCGTCATGCAAGGTATACCTTTGGATGTCAAATACCAAACCTGAAGATTCGTTTTTCACAAGGTATCTCCCATCTATATTTTCCCTAGAAACCTCAACATTTTAGTTTTTGCAGTTCTATTTCTTTTTAAATTGGGGGTCAGAACATGAAATATGATCAGACCCCCTATTTAAATTAACTTAAAAATTAAAACGGCAATCTACCAAAAGCTAGAAGATAGAAGGCTGGCAAAAAAAGACAAAACGCGGTCACCCATAGTACAGTTATCCCAACCGCTTTCCCCGAACATTTCCCATACCCCATGAACCCAACCTGAATTGTCAACCAACAAAAGGCTGCATCCATAAAGGCTACAAAATAATTTTGTGCAATTGTTTCAGTTCCAACGAAAAATAGAATGGCATTAATTCCATAAAGAAGCGCAACAACAAAACTGCATTGTCCTACAGATCTCCAATCCTCTACGCCCATCAAGAGAGCCTGGGCAATAACTAAGTAAAGAATTGCACAAGAAAAGAACAAGGCTGCTCCTAAATTATCTTTATAAACAACAGCAGTAAAAAAGGCTCCAACAAGAGTAATTATGCCTCCGACAAAAACAATCCCACCTGTTGTTTTGGCTTCGCCTTTGCCGAAATTCAACATTGCCACTGGAATAAACATTACACCAACGGCTACTAGAATAGATGTTGTCATCCTATTTCTCCTATAGGTTCATAATGGCAAATTCAACTACCAAATATAAAGAAACTTAAAATACACTCCATCAGACTTCACAGTATTTTTTCCATCAATTGATTTTCCATATCTTGCAGTAAATGACATTGATGGAGAAATATTAATCATTAAGCCAGCTCCCAAAGTAGTTTCGTTACTACTTCCAGTTTTTTCATTTGTATCCTTATTTTTATCCGTTCCTTTAGTACACCAGTCGAATGCCATAAATGGGCTAAGGAATTTGTTAACACTATAAGCAAGACGAATATTTGTGTGAACAGTGGTCCCTTGTTCAATTGTCACCCCATTCTTTTCGCGATCTCCCCGGAAAACTGCACCAAAATCCCCATCAAAATTAATCTTATTTTTAGGACCAAAGTTCCAATCCCAATGTAAGCTAGTAAAATTATTCCAAGAATGGTTGGAAAGTTCATCATCACCAATTGGGATTTGCACAAAACTTTGCAGCCCCATGGTTAAGTTAGGATCTCCTGTAGGCTTAAACCAAAATATCCCCCCAGTTAGTGGGTCGCCGAAACCACTAGTTCCCGATCCATTGCCATGCACAGCTACTTCTGGCCAGATAATTTCATAAGCAAAACCAACTTTAGGGAGCGCATCTAACTTAAAGAAATGAACGTATTTTGTAAGACCAACCCATGTATCTGTACCTGACCCACTTACAGTATTTCCATCATTATCAAATGATCTTTTATCATCGTTCCAAAATCCATACTAAACAATTGCATTAAAGGATTCGGTATAATCTACAGGAAGATCATATTCATGAGGGCCAATTACAGCGAAAGTTACATCAGAAGCAAATGCTGTTGTGATGGTAGTTAGCATTACAACAGAAAAAACAATAAAAAAAACAGAAAGAATCCTAACCTTTTGGCTTAATCTCATTCTATCCCCTGCTAGACCCCACAACACCTTTATGGTGTTGTGGGGCGGCTATATTTTTAAATCTCCTTAAAACTTTATAAAGACACTAACCAATTTCCTCTATTTCTGTTCTTGTAATTATGTCCTCCTGAAGGACCGGATGAAGTCCAACGAAAAAAGCACTATAACCAGCCACCCTTACGACCAAGTCCTTATACTTATCAGGATTTTTCTGTGCGTCTCTTAGCCGTTTAGAATCTACAACGTTGTACTGGACGTGGAGACCCTTTTGAGAGAAATAACCTTTCAATGCAGCCTTAAGAGCAGTTTCTCCCGTTTCACCTTCAAGGGCAGATGGATGGAACTTGAGATTAAGAAGGGTTCCGTTTGAATTAATCAAATGGTCAAGTTTAGATGCTGAATTCAATACAGCTATAGGTCCATTCAAGTCTCGATCATGCATCGGGGATATGCCATCCGCCAAAGCATCGCCTGCTTTTCGCCCATCAGGAGATGCACCTAAAACAGCCCCCATAATTAAATGCCTATTGACAGGATATAGCCCCGGTTGATATGGCCCTCGCGGTCCCACAGATTTCTCTGTCAATTTACAGTAAACTTCTGCAGCCCATGCTGCTATAGCGTCTACCTCTTCCTCGTCATTACCGTAATGAGGCACTTCTGCAATTATTCTATTTCTAAGAACTTCCTGGCCGCTCCAATCACTTTTCAAGATCTCAAGCAATTCAGATCCACTTACTACTTTTTCATCAAAAACCATCTTTTTGATGGCCATAAGGGAATCACCTACGTTGCTGACACCTACACCCGCCGTACCAATTGCATTGTATTTGGCCCCTCCCGCTGAAACATCAATGCCCTTTTCTATACAGTATTCCATTCCACAAGAAAGAAACGGTAAAGGCGCAACATCTTGGTTCACTAAGTCGGCAGTGTTCGTAATGACTGCGAAATGATCTACAAAGTATTTAACCTGTTTTTCGTAGGCCTTCTTCACTTCTTCGAAGGATTTAAAATCAGCCAAACTTCCCGTTGAGGGACCGGCTTGCATACCGGTTTTTAAACTTTTCCCATCGTTAATGGCATACTCCAAGCAGGCTGGAAGACTAAAGAAAGGATGATCTCCAGCACCGCCCGACCAGCCATATTCATAACCTTGAGGTCCCGGTTCAACACATCCTACGATGGCATAATCTCTTGCGTCTTCAATTGATTTCCCGCGATTAAGCAGACCCGGAATTATTACTTCATCATTGTAAAGGGCCGGCATGCCTAGCCCCTTTTTGGTTACCTCCACAATTTTGTTCCAAAGTACCTCAGGTGTACCATTCCACAGACGCGCAGATATGGACGGTTGGGGAAGCCCAACATTCTGAGAGGCATCCAAACATATAAAGGAAAGATCGTTGGTCGCATCTTTGCCATCGCGATCCTGCCCACCAACAATTAGATTTTGAAACATCGGATATTCGACAGCCGTCACTCCAAATGGCACAATCTTATTAATTTCCGACAGTTTGATCCAAAGACACTCCACCAGTTCTTGCGCATCTTCCCGCGCCAATTGTCCCGTCAATAGGTCTTTTGAATAATAGGGATACATATATTGGTCAAAGCGACCTGGTGAGATTGAGTGGCCATTAGATTCAAGTTGCAAAATTAATTGGAAAAACCAGAAGGCTTGGCAAGCCTCATGGAATGTTGTGGCGGGATTAGCCGGTACCTTTTCGCAAATACTTGCAATCTTCAACAACTCTGTTTTTCTAGCAGAATCACTTTCTTCTACTGCCATCTGCTTAGCCAAGTCAGCATAACGCTGGGCAAAAGAAACGGCAGCATCACACGAAATGATAACGGCTTTCAAAAAATTGTACGTGTCGACTTCATTTCCATCGGCCGGAATTCCCATCACCTTGAGCTTTTCAAGTGCATCCTGCCTGATTCCATTAAACCCTTTAGTGATTACTTTTTTATAACTTGGCGAATAATGACCAACTCCTGTGGCAACCACTACACTCGGAGTAAAGTTATATACAGCAGAATTTGCAATACTTGCGGCAGTTTCTTCTGGCAGTCTGCCAATGGTTAGATCATTAACCGTTTTCCCCTTCCAATAAGGCCCAATTTTCCGTAGATCGGACTTAGTTTCCTCATCAATAAGGAACCTATCAGTATCACACAACTCAAAAGGTTCTTCATCCATTTCACCCAGAATCCACTCAAACGAAAATTCGGGGAAGATTGGAGAATATCTGGCAACTTTTGCCTGATTACCAACAATGAGTTCATCATTTGCAATCCAAATTGACATTTCTTCAAGAACCCGTTTGAGAACTTTAGCCCGCCTAAGTATTGCAGGCAGACTCTCATAATCTTGATAAGCCTGCGTGACAATCTTGGCCCGTTCAGAGCAAATCCCTGGCGGAGTAGCCAAATACTTGTCTTTAAGTTTTTTTGCCCTTGATGAAATACCTCGGTTTTCCATATCTGCTCTCCCTTCAGTCAGTTTTCCGAGTTGTAAGGACCAGACTTCCTTCGCCCTTACCCAAAACAGCTTCGCTAGAGTTTCAAAAAACAACGACTTTCACCGGTTTACCTGTGATATATCATCATATAACTCGAGAGTCAAGATATTTTCTCTTTTTTTTAGATTAATTTTTGACAACTATAAGCGGGGGGTTCACAGGTTTTCTGAAAGAAAGGATTGACAGGTAAGGAAAGATTAAGGTGTTTTGCAATAGGATGAGGGCTTGAGATTGTCAACAATAGCAGGCAATAATTGTTCCCCACCAAGCAAATCGTTGGAAGGCAGAATGCCTAGAGTTTTTGACAGGTACAGCGACCGACTATTCAGCGTGCTTTTATTGAATCGCCCCTAGACATAATGGCTGACAGTTGACAAAAAAAGACCTGCCCCTTGCAAACGTGGGTTATGTTGGAACCTCGTGAACCCCAACACAGAGCCATAACCAAGGAGGCAGGTCATGAAGAAGTCTAGCATATTTGTAGGATTGGACGTCCACAAAAACTCCATTGAGATCGCTATCGCCGAAGCTGGCCGAAACGGTGAAGTTCGCAGTTACGGAAAAATTGACGGGAGCCTTGGCGCCCTCGACAAAGTCATCCGAAAACTGGTTTCGAAAGGTTATGAGCTGCATTTCGTCTATGAAGCTGGCCCCTGTGGTTATGAGATTTATCGCCATCTTGCAGCTCAAGGATTTGATTGCATGGTGGTTGCGCCAGCAATGATTCCCAAGCAAAGTGGCAACCGAATCAAAAATGATCACCGGGATGCCCAAATGCTGGCCCGCCTGCATCGGGCCGGTGAATTGTCGGCTGTTTTTGTGCCGTTTGCCGAAGATGAAGCCATGCGGGACCTCACCCGATCGAGAGAGGATGCCAAGTTGGCGGAAAAAAAGGCCAAGCAGCGCATTTTGGCTTTTCTTCTCCGGCACGGTCACCACTTCAACGGGCGAAGCCACTGGAGCCAGGCGCATTTGCGTTGGATCGCCGGAATCAAAATGCCTCATCCGGCCCAACAGATCGTCCTTCAGGAATATGTGGACGCATTCACTGAATGCACTCGCCGTGTGGAGCGCCTTACGGGGCAAATCCAACAGCTTTTGCCCCAATGGCGAATGGTTTCGGTAGTAAAGGCTTACCAATCCCTCCGGGGTGTCTCCTTGATTGTGGCCGCCACAACTGTTGCCGAGATAGGAGACATGACGCGCTTTACGAGCCCCGTTGAACTGATGTCCTATCTCGGTTTGGTGCCTTCGGAGCACTCCAGTGGCGAAAAAACAAAACGGGGCGCCATTACAAAAACAGGCAATGGCCATGTGCGCCGGGTTCTGGTGGAAGCCTCCTGGGCATACCGCCTTCCTGCCCGGGTTAGTCGGGAGTTGCGCAAACGCCAAGAAGGTCTGTCGCAGGAGATATGCGATATCTCCTGGAAAGCCCAGCTTCGATTGTGTGCCCGCTACAAACGAATGCTGGCGAAGGGTAAGCCCAAACAGGTGATCGTGACGGCCATCGCCCGAGAACTCTGTGCCTTTATGTGGGCAATAGCCCATGAGGTTGAATTTCCGATAATGGCATAAAGAATAAAACCCAAAACTACAGCCTCAAAACACGTTAGGGGCAAACTTATCGAACAATAATCAATACTCCAGGGTAGTTACAGGGGCGCAACCACGGTCAGGAGAACCCTCGGGAAAACTATCGGATCAGGCCCTTAGGCCGAACTCACGCTACTAGAGAGAGGAAGCTCCGCGACGAAGCCAAGTCAGGCGGTATCCAATCCGCGAATATCAGAGTGATCAACCGTCGCAACATGGGTTCCGCCTCTGCAAGTACCCTGGAAAATAACCGCGAAAAAAACCGCTGAAAAACAGTTGGGCAGGGAACGATTCGGCTCTTGACAACTGTCAGCCATATCAGTTTTCTTGGACACTGATTTGGGGTAAAGTCCCCGTGTCCAAGGAGAGAGAAT